>Ga0307302_10000236_pt1 | contig 24552 bp, 27 predicted proteins | sample ER_DNA_183_FD_194490 | JGI IMG/M metagenome (GOLD analysis project Ga0307302, IMG submission 194490) | Bulk soil microbial communities from the East River watershed near Crested Butte, Colorado, United States - ER_DNA_183 | ecosystem: Environmental > Terrestrial > Soil > Floodplain | place...
CATTGCTCGTGCTCTGTGCCTGACCCGCCACGAGCGCGGAGAGCTGCCCGGCGACGGCGAGCCAGGCACAGAGCACGAGCAATGAAGGAAGGGGCACGAAACCCACTGCGGCGAGCTGAGCCAGATACCAGGGGGCGTCAAGCCCGAGATCGAGGCGCGTCGCGAACGAAGCGACGAGCAGCAGCGGGCCGGCGAGACCCGCCACCAGCACAGCCACCTGGAGCGCTAATGGTCGGCGCTGCAGCTGCGGCAGCCAGATCCAGGCGTGGAGGGACGGCAGGACGAAGAGCACCGAATACGGGTTCATTGCGACCAGGAGGAGAGCGATGACGGCAAGGGCGAGCAAGGAGGCAATCTGCCCGGCGAGCGCTTCCCCCTCGCGGAGCGGCCGTCGTGGGAGAAGGCGGTCGCGGCCGACGAGCCAGCCGACTGCGAGGAGGCATGCGAACAGGGTCAGCCCGACAATGGGCCAACGCGTTCCCGGCGAGCTTTCCGGGGGCAAGGGGCGAGCGGCGCCCGTCTCCCAGACGCCGAGGACGGCGAAGAGCTCGAAGAGAATTGCTGCGAAGAGCCAGAAAGCGAGCCGGCTCCGGTAGCTGCGAAGGGCGGGGGCGAGTGGGATGTGCCGCCTGCGCAGCCTGGCGAAGAGGTCGACGATCACGGCGAGGCAAGGTAAGAGCGCCGCGCAAAAGATGAGGACGATCGCCCAGCCGCGAACGACGCGTGAGCCGAGGTACACATAGCTCGACGTGCCCTCAGCGAGCTCGACCTCCTCGTCGAGCGAGCCGAGCAAGGCATGGGCCGAGCGGCCGATGCCCCCTAGCCGCCGGCTGTCTATGCGCTCGGGAGTGTCGCCGAAGGCGGGCGGAGGGCGGTCACCAGCCGAGGTGAGTGTGACCGCGCCCACGCCTTGATCGATGAACGGCCCCTGTTCGTAGAGGCTGAAGGGGAAGGCGAGATCGAGGAGCTGGCTGAGCGCGCTCGGGCGGCTCGGCTCGGCACCGGTCTGTTCGAGCACGCGCGCAGAGGCCGTCCGAACGAGCGCAGCCGACGGCGAGCGGGAGTGGTCTCCGGCGAAGATGAGATGAGGTCGCCCGTGACCCGCGATCGCGTCGAGGTCGACGGCGGCCACGAGCCGGTCGCGATAGGGTGAGTGCTCGGAGAAGTGCTCCGCGCCCAGGCCGCCGAAGGCGCCGCCGTCCGTCGAGAGGAAGAGGATCGTGTGGTTGGGCTCGGGCGGACGCGGCGGAGCGCGGGGAGTCGAGTACGCGCGCGCGAGCTCGAGGAGGACGGCGGTCCCGGAGGCGTTGTTGTTTGCACCCGCACCGCGGCCGGAGTTGTCGCGGTGGGCGACGATCGCGATCACTTGGCCCGAGCGGCCTTGGCGAAAGGCGAGCAGGTTCTCGAGTTGAACGCGGCCCCGGCCGGGGATTTTCGCGTGAAAACGGTCGAATTGAGTGCGGAAGCCGTATTGCGAGAGCTGGTCGGCGACCCACGTGGCGGCTTCCTCGCCGTTTCGCGTGCCCGGTGCTCGGTCCGGGTGCTGCCTCGAGAAGTCCCTGGCGAGCTGTGTGGCGGCCGCGCCGTCGAACTCAGGCGGCAACGTCGGGGCACGCAGGGGCTGTGGCCGGGAGACTGTAAAGGCGGCGATGAGCAGGGGAATCCCGACGAGGAGCCAGGTTCCCCGGTACATCCGGCCGTTGACGGGTCGGTCGAGCGAGCCGGGCCGCGCCCGATGCCGCTCGTGGTGGGGCGGGAGCGCCGCCATGCGTGGCTATAGTAGGGACGGCGCTTAGAGGCGGTTTCTTATGAGTCCGTCTTGCTTCGACCGGTCGTTTCAGACGGACAAGTGGGCCAAGCCCGCAGGTCCTGAAGGCGGCGCCGCCGAGGCGGCGCCTTAGCAAAGCGCAGGCCACATGCCCGACTCCTCGACCATTCTCCTCGTTGACGACGAGGACTCGGTTCAAAAGCTCCTCACGTATCCGCTCGAACGCGACGGCTTCCGCGTCGTCTCGGCGCGTGACGGCGAGGAAGCGCTTCGTCTCTTCTCGGCGGAGCCCGTCGACCTGGTCGTGCTCGACATCATGCTGCCCAAGCTCGACGGGCTCGAGGTCTGCAAGCGGTTGCGCGCGGAAAGCTCGGTCCCGATCATCATGCTCACGGCCCGCGACGACGAGTTCGACACGGTGCTCGGGCTCGAGCTGGGTGCCGACGACTACATCACGAAACCCTTCTCGATCCGCGAGTTTCGCAGCCGCGTCCGAGCTCTATTGCGCCGCGCCGGCACCGCCCACCGCGGCAGCGCTCCCACGGAGTCGATGACCGCCGGCAGCCTCTCGCTCGACCCCGATCGTCGGTCGGCGACGCTCGACGGGGAGGCGCTCGACCTCACCTACGTCGAGTTCGAGCTCCTGCGGACCCTCGTTGCTCAACCGGGGAAGGTATTCAGCCGGCGCGCGCTCCTGCAGTCGATCTGGGGGGACTCCGCCTACCGCGAGCCGCGGACGATCGACGTCCACGTGCGCCACCTGCGAGAGAAGCTCGAGCGGGATCCGAGCGAGCCGGAGCGGATCCTGACCGTGCGCGGTGCCGGCTACCGACTGCAAGAGCCGTGATCAGCTGGTTCCGGACGGTCGGGGCCCGGCTCAGCCTCGCGCTCCTCGTCGTCGTTGCCGGCGTGCTCGCGTTCGTCTACCTGATCGTCGTCCCCTCGCTCCAGAACCGCCTGATCGACTCGCGGAAGGCGCAGGCCGCGAGGGTTGCCGCGCGCGTGGCGGACCAAATGCCTGCTACATCGCCGAGAGGCCTCGCGCTCAGCTTCTCCTCGGCGACGAACATGCGCGTGACCATCTTCGAGATCAACAACCGCTCGCCGCTGTCGCTTCTCGACATCGCGGACGAAGGCGCGGGGGGGTCTGTCGGGGGGATCGGCGACGACCCGATCGCAGAGCGTGCCGCGGCGACCCTCAGCACTGCCAGAGGCGTCGCCACTCGCGGCGGCCGGCGGTACGCCGAGGCGGCTGTGGCCGTGCCTGCTGCAAACCGCAGCTTCGTCATCCTCGTCTCGAGCTCGCTCCAGGATTCGCTGTCGAGCGTTGCCCTCGTCAAGCAGCGACTCCTGGTGTCCGCGCTGATCGCCCTCGCCGCCGCACTGCTTCTCGGCTACGTCGGCGCGCGCCTCTTCGCCCGGCGCATTCGTCGACTCGAGCGTGCGGCCGAGCGGATCGCAAACGGACGCTTCGACGAGCCGATCGAGGATTCGAGCCCGGACGAGCTGGGCGAGCTCGCCCGTGCGTTCGAGCGCATGCGCCAGCGCTTGGCGGGTCTCGAGCATGCGCGCCGAGAGTTCATCGCCAACGCATCGCACGAGCTGCGGACGCCGCTCTTCTCGCTCGGCGGCCACCTCGAGTTGCTCGTCGACGAGGACCTGGACGAGGCGACGCGCCGGGAGTTCCTCGGTCGCATGCGGGAGCAGGTCGATCGCCTGACGAAGCTCGCCGGCGAGCTGCTCGATCTCTCCCGCCTCGACGCCGGGCGTCTACGGGTCGACCGCGACCCCGTCGATCTGGCCCGAGTGGCCGAGCTGCTCGTCGACGAGTTCGAGTCCGTCGCCCAGGGCAGCGAACACGGCCTCGAGCCCCACGTCGACGGCACCGCAACGGGTCTCGGCGACGAGCAGCGAATCCTCCAGATCGGCAGAGCGCTCGTCGAGAACGCCCTCCGCCATACGCCCACGGGCACTCGTGTCCGCGTGCGCGTCGGACGCGAGAACGGTCGAGCGCTCTTGGCAGTCGAGGACGACGGCCCCGGGATCGTGCCCGAGGACGCCGTCCAGGTATTCGAGCGCTTCTACCGGGGCGACGGCGGAGCGCGAGCCTCGGGGAGTGGCCTGGGACTGGCGATCGCACGGGAACTTGCCGAGGCGATGCAGGGCGAGATCGCCCTCACCTCCGCGCCTGGACGAACCGCCTTCACGTTGTTGTTGCCTGCTGCCTCGGGCACCTCCTCTCCGGCGATCGAGTAGGTTGCCAAGATAGACAACGAGCCCGACGGCACCGCTCCGAAAGGCCACGGCTAGAGTGCTTCGATGCGCCGAGGCTCAGCCATCGCCGTTGTCGCGCTTGTCGCCGCCGTTCTCGGCGGTGTCGTCTCCTTCGCTGCGGCAAAGGCGACAGGGCTCGGCGAGAGGTCGATCAGCACGGTCTACATTCCCACGGAAGCTGTCGGGGCTCTCGATCGCGTCGGCGACGAAGCCGTTGCGGAGAGCGCTCGGCCGCTGCTCGGGAACGGCTTCGAGCCGGCCCGGATCTACGCCGCTCGCTCATCCGGTGTGGTGACGGTCTACGCGTTCTTCGAAGAGGGTGATCGCCATGCGGCCCAGGGGTCGGGCTTTGTCGTCTCGGAGCGGGGGTACATCCTGACGAGCGCGCACGTGATCACCGACGCCGGAGACGCCGCGAAGATCAGCGAAGCCGACCGGGTCTTCATCGGCTTCAAGGACGGCGACCGCGTCAAGGCCGAGATCGTGGGCTGGGACGCCTACGACGACGTGGGGCTGTTGCGGGTCGCCACGGGGACACACACGCTGACGCCCGTCCCGCTGGGGGATTCCTCGCGCGTCGGCCCCGGCAATCCCGTCGCCGCGATGGGCAGCCCCTTTGGCAACGAGGACTCGATCGCGGTGGGCGTCGTCTCGGCCACGCATCGCTCGATCGCCTCGCTCACCTCTGCGTACAAGGTCGTGGACGCGATCCAGACGGATGCGCCGATCACACACGGCAACTCGGGCGGGCCGCTCTTCGACGCCCGGGGGCGGGTGATCGGGATCAACGCGCAGATCCGAAGCGACACCGGGATGGCCGAGGGAGTCGGCTTCGCGGTCCCGATCAACGCCGCCGAGCGCTCGATGCGCCAACTAGTCTCGATCGGCCGGGTCGTCTATGCGTACATGGGCGTGACGACGGAGACTCTGACCCCCACCTTGGCCCGTCACCTCGGGTACGAGACCACCCGCGGCGCGATTGTCTCCACGGTCCGGGAAGGAAGCCCCGCCGACCGCGCCGGCCTGCGCGGCGGGACCCGCGAGGAAACGTTCAACGGCCAGACCGTTGCCCGCGGCGGCGATGTGATCGTGGCCATCGACGGCCGCGTCATGCGCAGTGCTGACGACGTCGTACGCGTCGTGGGCGAAAAGCTGCCGGGCCAGATCTCCGCCCTGACAATACTCCGCGGCGGAGAGCGGAAAGTCGTTCGAGTGCGCCTCGGCGCGCGGCCGGCCGAGCCGGACTGAGGCATCGCTCGCGATGCCGGATGAAAACCGCTGATTAGGAACGTAGGCCGAGGGTAAAGGGAAAGCGCCGATCGTGTCTGCTCAACCACAGCCCGCGGCAAACGTGGCGGACGGCTCTTCCGTCCGGCTCACGATTCCTGCCAAGCCGGAGTACATCACTCTCGTACGGTTGGCTCTGAGCGGGCTCTCACGCCTGAGACCACTGAGCGAGGAGACGCTCGGCGATCTCAAGCTCGCCGTCACCGAGGCGTGCTCGAACTCGGTGCGCCACGGCTACGGCGACGGGGGAGAGGGCGTCGTCGAGGTGCTGTACGAGCTGCAGCCTGACCGGCTCGTAATCGAGGTCGCCGACGACGGCCCGGGCTTCGCGGCCGTCGGAGCCCGGGCGGACGAGCAGAACCTCGTGGAGGGCGGCCTCGGGATCGCGATCATCAAGGCTGTCTCCGACGAGTTCGAGGCCGGGAAGCGCAGCACCGGCCGGGGCTCGCGCCTACGCTTCGTCAAGTTTCTCGACCGCTAGCCGATCTTCCTCGCTATGGTGCCGAACGGCCTGGGATTCCCCATGCTCCAGCGCGTCGACGTCGGACATAAGTCCATCGCGGACTACGCCTCGCTCGCCTCGCGCGGAGTGATGGACGAGATTCGCCGGCTTGCCGAGCCGCTGGCCGGCAAACGCGTCGTCCACGTGTCGGCGACCGCTTTCGGCGGCGGCGTCGCGGAGATCAACTACGCCCTGATCCCACTCATGAAGGACGTCGGTCTCGACGTCGAGTGGCGGATCATGGCCGGCTCCGACGAGTTCTTCGCAGTCACGAAGACGATCCACAACGCGCTCCAGGGCGACCCTCGCGGGCTCACGCGGGCCGACGAGGAGATCTACCGGCGCTACAACGCCATGAACGCCGAGGAGTTCGACGACGACTATGACGTCGTGATCATCCACGACCCTCAGCCTGCGGGGCTGATCGATCATTTCCCGGACACGAACGCGCATTGGATCTGGCGCTGCCACATCGACCTCTCGACGCCGAACCGCGACGTGCTCAAGTTCCTCGCGCCTTCGCTCGAGCGATACGACGGCGCGATCTTCCACATGCCCGAGTACGTGCCACACGACATCGCGCTGCGCGCCGCCTTCATCTGGCCGCCCGCGATCGACCCGCTGACGCCGAAGAACATGGCGCTCTCGTCCGATGATGCGGCGTACGTCGTCGATCAGTTCGGCATCCACCTCGAGCGCCCCCTCCTGACCCAGATCTCGCGCTTCGATCCCTGGAAGGACCCCCTCGGCGTGATCGACGCCTACCGGCTCGTCCGCCAGACCCATCCGGATGTGCAGTTGGCGCTGGTCGGGTCGATGGCACACGACGACCCTGAGGGCTGGGACTACTACAACCGCACCGTCGCTCACGCCGAGGGCGACCCGGACATCTTCATCCTCTCGAACCTGAACAACATCGGCTCGGTCGAGGTCAACGCGTTCCAAGTGCACTCGGCGGGCGTGATCCAGAAGTCGATCCGCGAGGGCTTCGGCCTCACCGTGACCGAGGCGCTCTGGAAGGCGCGCCCGACCGTTGGCGGTCGGGCGGGAGGGATCCCGGCGCAGATCACCGACGGCGTGACGGGCTGGCTCGCCGGCTCTCCTGAAGAGTGTGCGCATGCCTGCCGCGAGATCCTTGATGACCCAGCAGAGGCTGCTGCCCGCGGTCGGCGGGGCAAGGAGGACGTGCGGCACCATTTCCTGATGCCGCGCCTGCTACGCGACTGGCTGGCGCTTTTCAACCGGCTCGAAGGGAACGATCTCGGCGAGACGGCGCTCATCATGGCCGGCACCGCTTCCTGACGCAAAGCGCTGTTTACGGCGTCCTGTGTCCGTCTGAAACGACCGGCACTACCCACGCTAGGGTCCCCGGCGATGGGGGAACGCCGGAAACTGATCGTGGTCTCGAACCGCGGGCCAGTGTCTTTCACTCGTGACGAGGACGGCAACCGCGTGGCCGGGCGTGGCGGCGGAGGGCTCGTGACCGCGCTCCGCAGCCTCGTGGCTCATCACGACGTGACCTGGATCGCGAGCGCGATGACCGAAGAGGATCGCGCCGTCGTCGGTGAAGCCGGAGGAGACGCGATCGACGAGGAGGTCCGCGACGACTCGCCGTACCGGCTCCGGCTCGTGGCGCACGACCCGGTCGCCTACGACTGGTTCTACAACGTCGTCGCGAACCCTACGCTCTGGTTCCTCCAGCACTACCTTTGGGCGCTCGCCTACGCGCCCAACATCGACCGTGGGCTCCATCACGCCTGGGAGGACGGCTACGTCCCGGTGAACCGAGCCTTCGCGGACGCGGTGCTGGCCGAGCTCGAGACGCAGCCGGATGCCGCCGTCTTCTTCCACGACTACCACCTCTATCTGGCGCCGAGGTTCGTCCGCGACGCACGGCCGGATGCTGCGCTCGCCCACTTCGTGCACATCCCCTGGCCGGAGCCGAATTCATGGCGGGTACTACCGGAGCCGATCCGCTACGCGATCCACGACGGGCTGCTCGCGAATGACGTGCTCGGCTTCCATGCGCATCGCTGGCGCCGAAGCTTCCTCCGCTCGAGCCGCGATCTCGTCGACGCCGAGTGCGATTTCGAGCGCAGCGTGTGCTCGTTGGGGAACGGGCGCACCTTTGTCGCCGCGCGTCCGATCTCGGTCGACCCGCTCGAGTTCGAGGAGCAGGCCGCGAGCGATCGAGTGCGAAAGCTCGAGTCCGAGCTGGTGGCGCGGCGGCCGGAGTTTCTCGTCCTGCGTGTCGACCGGACCGACCCCTCGAAGAACGTCGTCCGCGGCTTTCGTGCCTTCGAGTTCTACCTCGACGCCCATCCGGAGATGCAGGGCCGAGTCGGGATGCTCGCGCTGCTCGACCCCTCGCGCCAGGACATCCCCGAGTACGCAGAGTACCTGGGCGCGATCCAGCGCGCGGCGCGGGCTGTCAACGATCGCTTCCAGCAGGAAGGGTGGGTTCCCATCGATCTCCGGATCGAGGACAACTTCGAGCTCTCGGTCGCGGCCTACAAGCAGTACGACGTCCTGCTTGTGAATGCGATCTACGACGGGCTCAACCTCGTTGCCAAGGAGGGTCCGCTCGTCAACGAGCGCGACGGTGTGCTGATCCTGTCGGAGAACGCCGGCGCACATGAGGAGTTGGGCCCGTGGGCCCTCTCGGTCAATCCGTTCGACCTCGAGGAACAGGCCCAGGCCATCCACGAGGCCATCGTCATGTCGCAGGAGGAGCGGCACGCTCGGCTCGAGGCGATTCGCGAGCACATCCGGGCCCACGATGTCGCCGGCTGGCTCGAGACGCAGCTCGAGGATCTCGACCGCTGGGCGGCGCACGCGGCAACATGAGTGATCTCTCGCACGTCGACGAGACCGGGCGCGTGCGGATGGTCGACGTTGGCGGCAAGGAGGTCTCGCGGCGATGCGCGGTCGCGCAGGCGAGGCTGCGCATGGCGCCGGCGACCGCTCGGCGGTTGCGTGAGCTGCCGAAAGGTGACGCGCTTGCCGCCGCCCAGCTCGCGGGGATCATGGCCGCGAAGCGGACGAGTGAGCTGATTCCGCTCTGCCATCCGCTGCCGCTGACGCACGTCGACGTCGTCCTCTCTGTCGAGGAAGCTGCGGTCGAGATCACAGCTTCGGCGGAGACGACGGCTCAAACGGGCGTCGAGATGGAAGCGCTCGTCGGCGCCACGGTCGCCGCGCTCACCGTCTATGACATGGCGAAGGCAGTGGACGGGGGGATGGAGCTCGCCGAGGTCAAGCTCGTCGAGAAGACGAAGCAGGCGCCGTGAGAGCCGCCGTTCTCACGGTCTCCGACGGCGTCGACATGGGCACGCGCGAGGACGCAAGCGGTGATCTCCTGGAGGAGCTCCTGCGCGCCGAGGGCTACGAGGTCGTCCGGCGCATCGTCCCCGACGAGCGGGACGCGATCGCCGAGGCGATCGAGGAGCTGGCAGGCGAAGTGAGTCTCGTCCTCACGACCGGCGGCACGGGCGTCGGGCCGCGCGACGTGACGCCCGAGGCGACCATGACCGTCCTCGAGCGGATCGCGCCGGGAATCGCGGAGGCAATCCGAGCGGACTCGATCGCGAAGACTCCGCATGCGCTGCTCTCGCGGGGCGTCGCCGGTGTCCGGGGTCAGACCCTTGTCGTCAACCTTCCGGGCTCGACCGGTGGGTGCCGCGACGGGTTTGCCGTCCTGCAGCCGGCACTCGAGCATGCGCTGCGCCTGCTCGCCGGCGAGGAGACTGCGCACCGCCAGACGTGATCGCCGCCGTTCCACGCCGGGCGGGCAGGCGAGGCCCGCCCGCCCTCTGATGCGGAGCCGCCAAGTCGGCTCCTTCGCGCAGCGGTTTGCGGCGCTCGTGAAGATCGAGCACACGGTCTTCGCGTTACCGTTCGCGTACGTCGGGGCGTTTCTTGCGGTGAACGGGGTGCCATCCGCGCACGACCTGCTCTGGGTGACCGTGGCGATGGTCGGGGCGCGGTCGCTCGCGATGGGGCTCAACCGCCTGATCGACGCGGGCATCGACGCGCGGAATCCGCGGACGGCGACACGCGAGCTGCCGGCCGGCCGTTTGACTCCGTGGCAGGTCGCGTTCTTTTGCGTGGCGTCTTTGGGCGTCTTCCTCCTCGCCGTCTACCAGCTCGACCCGCTTGTCCGCTGGCTCTGGCCGATCCCCGTCGCCGGGTTTGTGATCTATCCGTACCTGAAGCGGTTCACGTGGCTCTCGCACCTCTGGCTCGGCGCCGTCGACGGGCTCGCGCCGGTGGGTGCCTGGGTTGCGATCACCGGCGAGCTGCCGCTGGAGGCCTGGCTCCTGGGCGGCGCGGTGGCGTGCTGGGTCGCTGGGTTCGATCATTTCTATGCGCTTCTAGACGTCGAGGTCGATCGCCGCGAGCGCCTGCATTCTGTCGCGACGCGGTTCGGCGAGCATGGCGCCTTCTGGGGCGCGCGGCTCCTGCACGTCCTGACGATCGCGCTGCTCGTCGCCGCGGGCGTGGGGCTCGACGTCGGCGTCTTCTACTGGCTGGGCGTGGCCATCGTCGCGGGACTCCTGATCTATGAGCACTCGCTCGTGCGTCCGGGAGACCTGCGCCGCCTCGACACCGCGTTCTTCACGATGAACGGCGTCATCAGCGTCGCGTTCTTCGCGTTCGTCCTGGCCGACTCCCTCTAGTGGAAGCCTCGAAGAGGTCGGGACTTGCGTCGGCAAGCCAATCGATGCTGTTCGAGAGTTGCCCGAGCCGATCGAGCCGTGCATAGTCGATTCCGTGGGTGGGAGCCCGCCGTTCGTCGTTGTCAGCGGCTTGGCGGCGTCGGGAAAGACGTCTGTTGCCGAGCCGCTGGCACGGGCGTTGGACATTCCCTTGATCTCGAAGGACGCGATCAAGGAGGCGCTCTTCGAGTCCGTCGGCTACGGCGACTTGGCGTGGTCGAAAGCACTGAGCCGTGCAGCCGATGCCGCCTTGGTGCGCCTCGCGCAGGATCTCGACGCGGCCGTGCTGGACAACTTCTGGTACGCAGAAACCGCGAGCGACCTCCTCGCGCCGCTCTCGGGGCCGATGGTGGAGGTGTTCTGCCGCTGCGATCCGGTCGTGGCATTAGAAAGGTTCGAGTCCCGCACGAGACACCCAGGCCACGCTGACGCCGAACGCGATCCGGAATCGATGCGCGCGTTGTTCGTCGCGCGCGCTCACAAGTTGCCGGTCGGGACACTCGGTCCAGTGCTGGAGGTCGACACGGAGCGACCCGTGGACATGGACGCGTTGGCGGCGCTCGTCTTGGCTACAGCCCCACGAGCCTGAGTTGCACTAGGACCCGACCCCACAGCTGGGTAGGAGGGAGGGAGAACTCTCCGGACTAGACTCGTATCGTGATCCGCGCCCGGGAGCTGTCCAAGCGCTTTGGCGACAAGCGCGTGCTCGACGGGCTCGAGCTCGAGGTGCCGCAGGGGGGTTTCGTGCTCGTGACCGGGCCGAACGGTTCCGGCAAGACAACGCTGCTCCGGCTCTGCGCCGGGCTCGCGGCGCCAACGTCAGGCGAGCTCGATGTCGACGCGCCGCGCGGAGCGATCGGTTTTCTCGCCCACGAGCCACTCGTCTACCGGGAGCTGACCGCGCTCGAGAACCTCGACCTCTACGGACGCCTCTACCGCATTCGCGAGCGGCGCGAGCGCTGCGGCGCGATGCTCGAGCGCTTCGGCCTTTGGCGCTCGCGCAACGAGCGGGCGGGGACGTTCTCTCGCGGCATGTTGCAGCGGCTCGCAATCTGCCGGACGTTCCTCCACGATCCCGACCTGCTGCTCCTCGACGAGCCGTTCGACGGGCTCGACGCCGAGGGCGCGAAGATGCTCTACCTGAAGCTCGCCGAGCACGGCTCCACGGCCCTCGTTGCGACACACGATCCGAAGTCCCTCGCCATCCGGGCCACGGCACGAATCGGCCTCGCATGAGCGGCTACGCGGCCGACGTTGCCGCGCTCGCGCGGAAGGATCTGCTCCTCGAGCTACGCTCGCGCGACACGCTGCCGGCGATGCTCCTCTTCGTGGTCTCCGCGCTGACGGTCTTCCATTTCGCGCTGCCGCCGGACTCGTCGGCGCGCGCCGAGACCGGGCTGCTCTGGATCGCGATCGTCTTCACCGCGCTGCTCGGGCTGACCCGCGCCTTTGCGCCCGAGCGCGAGGACGGGCTCCTCGACGGCCTCGTGCTCGCTCCCTGCGACCGGAGCGCGATCTGGGTCGGGAAGACGATCGGCGTAATCGCGTTCCTCGTCCTTGCCGAGCTCGTCGCCTTGCCGGCCTTTGCGCTCTTCTTCCATTCACTTTCCTGGGAGCTCGTCGCGGCTGTGGCCCTGGCTGATATCGGGATCGCCGCCATCGGCACGCTGCTCGCCGCGATCGCGGCCGCTAGCCGGGCGCGTGAGCTGCTCCTGCCGCTCCTCTTCCTGCCGCTCGCGATCCCGGTCGTCATCGGCGGCGTCGGTGCGAGCGTGGCTGCGAATCCAGGCTCTTTCCTCGGCTTTCTCGGCCTCTACGACGCCGTTTTTGCGATTCTCTCCTGGGCGAGCTTTGAGTACGTCGTTACGGAATAGCATCCTGTCGCTTGCCGCGGCGGGCTTCCTCGTCGGCGGCATCGCCCTGGCGCTCTTCTGGGCGCCCGAGGACGCCGACCAGGGCTTTAGCCAGAAGATCTTCTACATCCACGTTCCGATCGCGCTGACCGCCTACGCCTGTTTCGGCTTCGGCGCCTGGAAGGCATTGCGCCTGCTCTGGACGAAGGACGCGCGTTACGACCTCGAGAGCTACACGGCGATCCACATGGGCGTCATCTTCGGGCTGCTCACACTCGCCACCGGCTCGATCTGGGCCAAGATCTCGTGGGGACACTGGTGGACCTGGGGTGAGCGCCAGCTCGTGCTCTTCCTGATCCTCTTCCTCTTCTATTCGTCGTACTTCATGCTCCGCTACTCGACCGAGCCCGGCCCCCGCCGCCAGCGGAATTCCGCTGTCTATGCGCTCTTCGGCGTCGTGTTGATCCCGGTCAGCTTCCTAGCAGTCAGGATCGCCGGGACGATCCTGCATCCGACGATCTTCACGCACGAGGGCGCAAACCTCCCGGGCGAGATGCTGTTGGCGTTCTGCATCTGCCTGGCGGGGATGCTCGCCCTAGCGGCCACGCTCTACCGGGTCGAGCTGGCTGGAAAACGAATCGACTCCAGCCTGCGCGAACTTCGGGAGCTGCTGGCGTGACGACGGCCGAGAAGTACGTGACCGCGGCCTACCTCGTTTTACTCGGGGCTCTGCTCGTCTACCTGGTGATCATCGCGCTCAAGGTGGCGAGACTCGAGCAGGAGCTCGTCGACCTGACGCGCGCCGCGCGAGAGAAGCTCGGTGGCTGAGCTCCTCTTCTGGCCTGCGCTCATCGCCTACGGAGAGGCCGCGTTCGCCTACGCCGGGGACGCGCGCCACCCGGGCTCGCTCGGACGGCTCGCCACGTGGGGCGTCCGTGTCGGCTGGCTCGTTCAGACCGCGCTGCTCGTCGTTCAGGCCGCACGGGCCGACGGCTTCCCCTGGGATACCTGGGCGGGCTCGCTCAACCTCTTCGTCTGGCTCGTCGTCGGCGCTTACCTGATCTGGGGCTGCAAGCCGCGCTACCGGCTGCTGGGCCTCGTCGTGATGCCGCTCGCCGCGCTGCTGCTTGCGATCTCGTATGCGGCGGGCGGAGCGGCGGCAACCGGCAGGAGTGGCTACTCGACGATCTTTCTCGTCCTGCACGTCGGCCTCGTGCTCGCCGGATTCGCCGGGTTGACGCTGGCGGCCGCGCTGGCGGCGCTCTACCTCTGGGAGGAGCGCCTACTCAAGCGGCACAGCCCGAGGGTGCTGAAGTTCCGCGCTCCGTCGCTGGCGACGCTCGACCGGCTCGTCGGCCGCACGGTTGCGGTCGCCCTCCCGCTGCTCACCCTCGGCATGGCGGCCGGCTTCGCACGGTTGCGCGGCAAATCCGACCTCGATCCGCTGATCGGCTTGACAGTCCTCGCCTGGTCGGTCTACGGCGCGTTTCTCGTCCTGCGCTACGGCGTCGGCTGGCGCGGGCGGCGAGCCGCCTACATGGCGCTGATCGGCTTTGCCCTCGTGATCGCCCTCCACCTCGGGCTCCCGACGAGCCATTTCGCATGAACGTCGTCGTCGTCGGCACCTCGCATAGGCTCGCGCCGGTCGGAGTACGCGAGCAGGTCGCGCTCGATCTCGAGGCCGCGGCCGAGCTCGCCCGCCGGCTCGCCGACGGCGGGGAGGCGGTTTGCCTCTCGACCTGCAACCGCACCGAGATCTACCTTGCGCACCTCGATCCCGACGAAGCGGAGGCGCGTGCCGGTGCCGCACTCGCCGAGGGAGAGATCGAGCTCTACCGGCTCCGCGACGACGCGGCTGCGTTGCACCTCTTCCGTGTCGCGGCGGGGCTCGATTCACTCGTCCCGGGGGAGGGCGAGATTCTCGGCCAGGTGCGCGATGCCTTCGAGTCCGGCATCTGCGGCCCGGTGCTCGACCGTCTCTTCAGGCAGGCCCTGCACGCAGGCAAGAAGGTGCGCACCGAGACCGCGATCAATGAGAGCCCGTCCTCGATTTCCTCAGTTGCAGCGGCGCTCGCGCAGCAGGTGTTCGGCAACCTGGATGGCTGCAAGGTGCTGCTCGTCGGGGCAGGCGAGGTGAGCGAGCTCGCCGCCCGGAGCCTCGCCAAGCGTGGTGCTTCGATCTCCGCCGTCACCAGTCGCACGCAGGGCCGAGCCGATGAGCTCGCCGGTCGGTTCGGGGCGCGCGCGGTTCCGTTCGACGAGCTGGGCGAGGAGCTCGCACGCGTCGATGTCGTCATTTCCTCGACAAGCGCTCCGGCCCACATCCTGACGGCGGAACAGGTCCCCGATCGCAAGGGCCGACCGTTGTTCGTCATCGATCTCGCCGTCCCGCGTGACGTCGATCCCGCGGTCGCCGGGCTCGACGGCTGCTACCTGTACGACATAGACGATCTCCAGGCAGTCGTCAGCGAGAGCCTCAGCGGCAGGTGGCGAGAAGCTGCGCGGGCCGAGACGATCGTCGCCCACGAGGCCGAGCGATTCCGGAGCTGGCAGGCCTCGCTCGAGGTTGTCCCGGCAATCGCGTCGCTCCGCCGTCAGGCCGAGACGATCCGCACGGGCGAGCTGGCGAAGGCCGAGGGCCGTCTCGGCGGCCTCTCCGAGAGCGAGCGGCGCACCGTCGAGTCGCTGACGACGCAGATTGTCAACAAGCTCCTGCACGTGCCGATCGTCCGCCTCAAGGAGGCGGCGGCCACCGAGGGGACCGGGTATGTCGATGTGGCTCGGCACCTCTTCGGGCTCGGGGAGGGGGAGGGTGCTACTCAGGATCGGAAGCCGGGGAAGTAGGCTCGCGCTGACCCAGGCCGAGCTTGCGGCCGACAGGCTGCGCAGGCCCGGGGTCGAGATTGCGCTCGTGCCGATCACGACTGCGGGCGATCGCGACCGGACGAAGCCGTTCGGGCAGATCGGCGAGCGCGGAGTGTTCGTGAAGGAGCTCGAAGAGGCGCTGCTCGATGGGTCGATCGACGTTGCCGTCCACTCTGCGAAGGACATGACCTCGACCGACACGGCCGGACTGATCGTCGGTGCTTACCTGCCGCGGGAGGATGCACGCGATGCTCTCTGTGGCGCGGATCGGATTCGTCCGGAGATGCGCATCGGGACGGCTTCGGTGCGCCGCCGGGCGCAGCTGCTCGCACTCGAGCCGACGCTCTCCATCGAGCCGCTGCGTGGAAACATCGACACCCGGCTGCGGAAGCGCCGCGAACGCGGTCTCGACGCAGTGGTGCTCGCCGCCTGCGGCCTCGACCGGCTCCGGCTAGCCGAGGAGATCGGGCACCGGTTCGATCCCGAGGAGCTTCTGCCCGAGGCGGGCCAAGGTGCGCTGGCGCTCCAGGTGCGGGTCGGCGAGGACGAGGTCGTCGCGGGAGCGAACGATCCCGAGACGCATCGTCGCGTCGAAGCCGAGCGCGCGTGCTTGGCTGCCATTGGCGGCGGCTGCCTGGCCCCGGTGGCCGCGCATCACGACGGTCAGGTCCTGACCGGCCTCGTTGCCGATCCGGACGGGCGCTGGATCGAGCGCAGGACCGGCGACGATCCCGCCGCTCTGGCCGCTGAGCTCGCCGCGCTGGCGGCGTGAGGATCGTCGTCACACGTCCCCGGGAGCAAGCCGGGCCGCTGGTCGCCCGCCTCGAGGAGCTCGGCCACGAGATCGTCGAATGCCCGCTGATCGAGATCGAGCCGCTCGAAGGGCCGGTCGACGTCGAGGGCTACGAGTGGGTGATCGTGACGAGTCCGAACGGAGCTCGGGCGCTGCATGCACGCGCCCGCGGCGCGCTGCCCAAGGTCGCTGCGGTCGGGCCCGGCACGGCCGAGACGTTGCGGGAGCTCGGCACCGAGCCTTCGTTCGTGCCCACCGTCTCCTCGCAGGATGGGTTGGTCGAGGAGTTCCCGCGCCCTGCGGGCCGAGTGCTCTTCGCGGCCGCCGAGGGCGCCCGCCGCACGCCGATCGAGGAGCTCGGAGCCGACTTCGTCCCGCTCTACCGCACCCGGCTCGTACGTCCGGCGACGCCTCCGGAGGGCGACCTCGTCGTGCTCGCCTCGGGGTCGGCCGCGCGGTCGTTCGCCGAGCTCGGCGCCGACATTCCGGCCGTCTCGATCGGCCCCCAGACGACCAGGGCCGCCGAGGCCGCCGGGATCCCCGTCGCGGCGGAGGCGGAGACACACGACCTCGACGGCCTCGTCGCGGCGGTCGATCGACTAGCGTCGCGCTGACTATGTTCGTCACCTTCCTGACCGACTTCGGGCTCGCGGACGACTTCGTCGGCACCTGCCACGGCGTGATGAAGCGCATCGCGCCCGAGCTCGAGATCATCGACATCACGCACGGGATCGAACCGCAGGGCGTGCTGCAGGGCGCGCTCATGCTCGCGAACACGCTCCCTTACCTGCCCGAGGGAGTTCACCTCGCGGTCGTCGATCCCGGAGTCGGCAGTGAGCGGCGTGCGCTTGCCCTGCGCGGCGGCGACGGCCGTCTGTACGTGGGGCCCGACAACGGGCTCCTCATTCCGGCAGCGGAGAAGCTCGGCGGGATCGAGGCGGCCTACGAGATCACGAATCGCAAGTACGCGCTCGAGCCCGTTTCGGCGACCTTCCACGGCCGCGACGTGTTCTCCCCTGCAGCGGCGCACCTCACAAACGGAGTTGCGATTGAGGAGCTCGGCCCGGCAATCGAACCTGGATCGCTAAAACGGCTCGAGCTCCCGCAGCCCGAGATCAGCGAGCGACGGATCCGGGCCTGCTGCCTCTACGTCGATCGCTTTGGGAACATGCAGCTGAACCTGACACGGAAGCATCTCGAGCAGCTGGGCATCGAGCCAGGCCGCCAGGTCGAGCTCGAGCTGGCGTCGGAGCGGTACTACGCGATCGCGGCGCGGACCTTCGCGGATGCGCGCGGGGGCGAGATCATTCTCTACGAGGACGCCTACGAGAACATTGCGATCGCGATCAGCGGTGGGAGCGCCGCGGAGACGTTCTCCGCGCGTCCGGGCGTCGACGTTCGGATCAGGGTCGCGGACTAGCCGTGCTGGAGCAGCTCGGCCGCAAGTTCGCCCGCTTCACGACGAACCAGGTCGTGCGGCGGCCGCGAGCCTGGCGGCTCTTGCGCGGGTTGACCCGGCTGCAATTCGAGCGGCTCGCTCCCGTCTGGGACCGCATGCGGAGCCCCGAAGCGTTCGCGGCTCTCGAGGCTGCGCTCGACTCGATCGAGACGGCTCCCAGGCGCGCGCTCGACGTCGGAACCGGGACCGGTGCCGCAGCCTTCATCCTCGCGCAGCGCTGGCCGGAGGCCGAGATCGTCGGCGTCGACCTCGCCGGCGGAATGCTGGCCGAGGCGCGACGCAAGGCGCCGCCCGAGCTCGCGGACCGGGTGCATTTCGAAGAGGCCGACGCCGAGCGACTGCCGTTTGCCGACGGCTCGTTCGACCTCGTCACCCTCTCGAACATGATCCCGTTCTTCGACGAGCTCGCCCGTGTTCTCCAGCGGGGCGGCTCGATCGTTTTCGCCTTCTCGGGTGGGGACGAGACCCCCATCTACGTGCCTCCCGAGCGGCTACGCGAGGAGCTCTCCCGCCGAGGTTTTGCGGATTTTGCGGACTTTGCGGCCGGACGGGGGACGGCCCTCGTTGCCCGGAAGCAGGGGGCGGCGTAATCTCCAGTCCAAGAGGACGTTCGCGGCACGGCGACACCGGCCCGGACGTCCTTTTTTCGCGCCGTAAACAGGGGGCCTGGGCGTGCTGAAGAAGCGGATCGTGCTCGCGACGCTCGCAGTTCCGCTCGTGCTGCTGCCGCTGGCTTGCTCCAAGGACGAAACGCTGAGCAAGGAGGAGTACGCCTCGAGGCTCAGCGCGATGTGCGAGAGCTTTCAGGCCAGGGAGCAGAAGATCGGCGAGCCCCAGACGCTCGAAGACCTTGTCGAGAAGGGCCCCCAAGTGCTCGACGCGTTGGAGGAAACGATCGTCGACAAGGTGCACAGCCTGAAGGCGCCGGCCGAAATCGCCGATCAGGCGGACCGGTTGGTCGATCTCACGGACGAGCAGCGCGGCGTGCTCGCCGACCTGATCGAAGCTGCGAAGAAGAACGACGTCGCGAAGGTTCAGGAGCTTGCCGCGAAGAACGAGAGGGTCAACGAGCAGACCGGCTCGCTCGCGCGCGACCTAGGCGCAAAGTCGTGCGTCAAGGACTGAATCGGACCGGCGACCAAGGCGAGTCCGGCCCGCCTGGCGGCGGGCCATGACGACTCGCAGCCGGAATCGGTGTGGCGAGGGCCGGAATCGAACCGGCGACACCACGGTTTTCAGCCGTGTGCTCTACCGACTGAGCTACCTCGCCGCGAGCGACGAAGTGTAGCCGCGGCTTGGCTAGCTTCTTGACGCTCGAACGCGAGCAGTGTCGCCAGCCCAGCCGCGGTTGGACTCTTGCGAGGTCAGGGCGTCGCGAGCGCAGCCGTCAGGCGGTCGACCAAGGCGTCGACGAGCTGCGTTTTCAGCAGGACGTCGTCGGCGCCCGAGTCCTTCGCGGCGCGGTGCAGCGCCGGCGCTTCGTCGCCCGTAAGCGCGATCAGGCAGAGATTCGGATGGTCTCGCCGTAGCCGCGCAACGGTGCTCACGCCGTCGAGCAGCGGCATGTGCAGGTCGAGGACGGCCGCGTCGGGGCCGAGCTCGTCGACGAGCTCCATCGCGGCAAGCCCGTCCGTTGCCGTGCCGACGACAGACAGCTCGGGCTGCCCTTCGACGAGCTCCTGCATCGAGGCGAGGAAGCCCTCGTCGTCGTCAGCGAGCAGGACCCGAATCGTGCCCTCGGAAGGCTCCGTCACGTGGTCTCCCATCTCAGCGCTTCTCGGACACGGCGTCAAGTAGCGTCGGGAGCACTTCGCGCCAATCGCCGGCGAGTGAGACGTCGGCCTGTTCCGGCACGGACTCGCCGACGTTCACGATCACCCGTGCCTTGACGCAGCCCGCCCAGTGCTCGGGCTCGTCTTCGACGCCGACCGCGATGTACAGACGTGGCGCAACAGGCCGGCCCAGGAGACCGATCTTCCGCCTCCTCGCAACCGCCGAGCGCTGGGAACCGCCGACCGCAAGGCCTACTCGCGCCGCCACCCGTTCGAGCTCGGCGACGTCGAGGCCAGGGCCCGCGCAGACGACGATGTCAGCCTCGTCCAGAGCCGCGCCTCCGCCTGACCCTCGCCGCTCGATGAGCTTCACCCGCGGCACGGGCAGGTGGGCAAGCTCTATCTCCTTCATCTCCGCTTGCGCGTCTTCGCGCGGCTCCAGCGGCTCGTACATGCGCGGACGCACGGTCGCGAGCTGCGGGGTCGTCGAGCCCATGATCGCCGAGACGATGTTCCCGCCGAAGGCCGGCTTCTGCTGCAGCAGGCGTCCTGCCTTGACGATGTCGACCCCGACGCAGTCGCCGGTCATCCCGAGCTCGAGCTCGCCTGCCGCGCGCGGCCCGAAATCACGGCCCCGCACGGTCGCTGGAATGAGGAGGACACGCGGGCTCTGCTCCGCCAGGACCTGGCGAACGACCGCGGCCCAGAGCTCAGGGTGGTACTCGGCGAGCTTCGCATCGTCCGCGGCATACACGACCTCTGCGCCGTGGCGAGCCAGCTCTCCGACCGCCTCTCGGACCCCGTGGCCGATGAGCAGGGCGATGTTCTTGCCGCCGAGCTTGCCGGCGAGCTCCCGGCCGCGAGCCAGTAGCTCGAGTGAGACGCGGCGCGGCCGACCGTCGGTGAGCTCGACCACCGACCAGCAGTCGTAGAACGCGCCAGGCTTCTCGGCGATGTGGCCGGGCTTCTCCCAGTTCGGCGGTTCCGGCGCTCGTTCCGCGAGCAGCTCGACGGCCACGCGCGCAGCGTCCTCGGCGCTCTCGGGCCGCACTCCTTCACGTTCCGGTCGTGCGTCGCGCACCGCGAGCACGCGCGTCGGCGATCCGGTCTGACCGAAGCGCTTGTCGTTCGGGCGGAGGTCGGCCACGAGATCGCTTGCCTTCCAGACGTCGATGGGACCGTCCTTCGCGATCGGCTCCGCGCTCGGAGCTTCTGCGAGCGAGAGGACGACCGGCGGCTCGACCTCGTAGACCTCTTCGCCCTCATCGGTCTCGCGCGTGACGCGTAGGCCGGGCTCGATCGCGACAACGCTCGTCAGGTGCGGCCAGCCCAGAAATGCTGCGACCTCGGGCGGCACCTGCCACGTCTCGGAGTCAGTCGTCTTGCGTCCGCAAAGCACCAGCTCTGCGCCCTCCCGGCGGATCGCGAGCGCGAGCGTCCGCGACGTGCCCAGCGTGTCGGCCACGGCGAAGACGGGGTCGGAGAGGAGGATCGCCCGGTCGGCGCCGAGCGCGAGGCATTCCCGGAGTGCTTCCTCTGCCTGTGGCGGGCCCATCGCCAGCGCCACGACCTCGTCGCCGAGCGCGGCTGCGTGCTGGACCGCGTAACGGTCGAAGACGTTCAGTTCGAGCGGCACGCCCTCACGCTTGAGCGTCTTCGTCTCCTCGTCGAACTCGATCGCGCCGATCGCGGGGACCTGCTTCACCAAGCAGACGATCTTCATCATTGCGACCCTATAGACGGTGCTCGGCGTCCTCTACGACATCCACGGGAATCTTCCGGCGCTCGAACGCGTGCTCAGGGAGGCAGCAGAGCTCGACATCGACCGCTGGCTGCTCGGCGGCGACTACGGGACGCCGAGCCCGTGGCCGGAGGAGACGCTCGACCGCCTCCATGAGCTTCCGAATGCGACGTGGATCCGCGGCAACGGCGAGCGTTGGCTGCGTGAGCCGCCCCTCGACCGGCCTGAGGTGATGGCGACGTACGACCTCTTCCGCGGGTCATTCGACGAGGAGCTCGTCGAGCGGCTCTACTCGCTGCCGCCGCAGGCGGAGCTGGACGGAATCCTCTACGTACACGGCTCGCCGCTCTCTGATGTCGACAGCTTCCCGGCCCAGCCTTCCGACGACGACGAGCGGATGCTGGCGGGTGTTCGAGATCGCACGGTCGTCTTCGGCCACAGCCATCTCCAGTTCCGCCGGCCCGGCCCGAACGCCACAGACCTCGTCAATCCGGGCAGTGTCGGCATGCCGCTGGACGGGGATGTCCGCTCGGCGTGGGCGACCTGGGACGGCGACTTCGAGTTTCAGCGCACCGACTACGACGTCGCGCGAGCCGCGGCGGGCTACCGCTCGATGGGCGGCGAGTTCGGCGAGTTCGCGGCCCGGCGGATCGAGCGTGGATCGGACTAGATGGACATCGGATCAGCTGTCCCCGGGCTCCTGAGCGAGCACCCGCTTGTCGACGCGGTCCAGCTGACGGGCTCCCGAGCAACGGGCACCGCGCATGGCTTCTCCGACTGGGACTTCGAGGTCGAGACGCGCAACTTTGCGCGCGTCGCCGAGGACCTGCCAGCGCTAGTAGCGCCGTTGCAACCACTCGCCGAGCAGTGGGACCGCTACGCGCCGCACGCCTGTTTCATGCTGATCCTGCGCGGCCCGACGAAGGTCGATCTGCTCTTTCTCGATGAAGAGCAGGCCTGGGCCCCACCCTGGGAGCCGACGCCGGACAATCTGGGCGCGATCGATCGGCACTTCTGGGACTGGATCCTCTGGCTGGAGCAGAAGAGACGGGGCGGTAGGGACGATGTGCTCGCCGCGAGCCTCGACCACATGCACGAGCTCTTGCTGAGCCCGATGGGCGCCCGCGTACCGCCGGCCACGGTCTCGGAGGCGGTCGCGATCTACCTCGATCGACGGGCCGATCTAGAGGCGACATTCGGGATCGAGGTACCCCGCGAGCTCGAGCTCGAAGTGCGGCCTGCGCTAGTCGGCTAACCCAGCGAGGCGTCGAGTGCGACCTCGACGTTTCCCTTCAGAGCCTGCGACACCGGACAATTCTCCTTGGCGCCCTCTGCGGCCGCTCGGAAGGTCTCGTCGTCGATTCCTTCGACCTGGCCGCGGATGCTGAGGTCGATCTTCGTCATCCGGAAACCCTCACCGACCTGGTCGAAGGTCGTCCTCGCTTCGGACTCGAGCTTCTGCGGGGGTGTGCCCGCCCGGGCGAGCCCGCCGGCGAGTGCCATCAGCACACAGCTTGCGTGAGCAGCGGCGATCAGCTCCTCGGGGCTTGTTCCTTCGCCTCCCTCTGCTCTGTCCTTCCAGGTCACGGTTTGATCGGCCACGACCCCGCTGCCGAGGCTGACTCGGCCGTTGCCCTCGGCGAGGGTGCCTTCCCAGGTCGCGCGCGCGGTCTTCTCAGTCGCCACTGTCCCCCTCCTCTTCGCCTGAACCGGACGGTCGATAGTACTTCTTGCCCTTGAGTGGCTCGGGCAGGTAGTCGACGTCGAACCCGCTCGGGTCGGAGTGCGGGTAGACGTAGCCCTGGCCGCGGCCGAGCTTCTTCGCGCCGAAGTAGTGCGCGTCGCGGAGCTCGTCAGGCGGCCGAGTATGGCCAAGCTCGCGCACGTCCTTTGCAGCTTCGCCGAGTGCCTTGATGACGGCATTGGACTTGGGCGCTCGCGCGAGGTAGATCGCCGCCTGGGCGAGATTAAGCCGCGCCTCGGGCAGGCCGACGTGCTCGACCGCGTGGGCAGCGGCCACCGCGACGAGGAGCGCACGGGGGTCGGCATTGCCGATGTCCTCGGAGGCCAGGACGACCATGCGCCGCGCGATGAAGCGCGGATCCTCGCCGCCCTCGAGCATCGCCGCAAGGTAGTAGACGGAGGCGTCGGGATCGGAGCCGCGCATCGACTTGATGAACGCCGAGATGAAGTCGTAATGCGCGTCGCCGCCCTTGTCGTAGACGAGCGGACGCTTACGAGCGGCATCCTCCACGTGGGACACGTCCAGGGCCTGGCCCTGGCCAGTGGCCGTTTGGGACGCGAGCTCGAGGATGTTCAGCGCGTTGCGCGCGTCCCCGCCCGCGCGGCGGGCGATCAGCTCGACGAGCTCGTCTGCGACGTCTGCCTTCAGCTCCTCTGCGCCCCGGCGCACGATCAGCGCCAGCTCCTCGTCCGACAGCGGAACGAGCTCGTAGATCTGACTGCGGGAGAGGAGGGCCGAGTTGACCTCGAAGTATGGGTTCTCGGTCGTCGCCCCGATGAGCGTGACCGTCCCCTCCTCGACCGCCGGCAGCAGCGCGTCCTGCTGCGCCTTGTTGAAGCGGTGGATCTCGTCGAGGAAGAGGATCGTCCGCTGTCCGTTGGCGCCGAGCCGCTCCCGCCCGGCCTTGATCACCTCCCGTACTTGCGCGACCGACGCCGAGACGGCCGAGAGCTCCTCGAACGCTGCCCCAGTCGTGTTCGCGATCACGCGCGCGAGTGTCGTCTTGCCGCTCCCCGGCGGCCCGTAGAGGATCGACGACCCGACTCGGTCCTCTGCGATCGCGAGCCGCAGCGCCGAGTTCTCGCCCAGCACCTGCTCCTGGCCGACGAAATCCTCCAGCCGCTGCGGGCGCATGCGCAGCGCGAGCGGCGCCGTCTCGGGCAGGCGCTCGTTCGCAGCGTCTGAGAACAGATCGCCCACGGCACCGAAGTATGCTGCGTTCGTGTCGAGTAGCGACGTGACGGAGACGCCACCGGGCCATGGAGCAGGCACGGAGCCGGAGGACGAGTACGCACCAATCCTGCCGGGCCCCGGCGCCAGCGACTACGAGCGCTATCTCCGCACCGACGAGCTCCTTTCGCTCCAGAAGACAGCGGCCGAGCAGGCGCACCGCGATGAATTGCTCTTCCAGGTCGTTCACCAGTCGTCGGAGCTCTGGCTGAAGCTGGCGTGGAACGAGGTCGAGACCGCGACGGGCTATCTGCGCGATCACGAGCTCGCCGCAGCGATCCGGCTCCTGCGACGAGCGACTGACGCCGTGAAGACGACAATCGCCCTACTCGACATGCTCGAGCACATGTCGCCCTGGGAGTACACGCGCGATATCCGGCCGGTGCTTGGTCACGGCAGCGGTTTCGACTCCCCAGGATGGAACGGCGTCCGTCGCGTCTCGCCCGACCTCGGCGAGGCGTTTCATGAGCTGCGGCGTGAAGCGGGCCTCTCGCTGGTCGAGGTGTACCAGCGCGGTCGCGAATATGAAGACTTGTACCAGCTGGC
>Ga0307302_10000240_pt1 | contig 24407 bp, 22 predicted proteins | sample ER_DNA_183_FD_194490 | JGI IMG/M metagenome (GOLD analysis project Ga0307302, IMG submission 194490) | Bulk soil microbial communities from the East River watershed near Crested Butte, Colorado, United States - ER_DNA_183 | ecosystem: Environmental > Terrestrial > Soil > Floodplain | place...
CGGCTTCGTCTATGTGGCCTTGGTCATCGACGCGTTCAGCCGCTTCATCGTCGGCTGGCAGGCCTCGCGGTCGCTGCGCACCGATCTGGCCCTGGACGCGCTGGAGATGGCCATCTGGCGCCGGCAAGCCCAGCTGCAGGGGCTGGTGCATCACTCGGACAGGGGCAGTCAAGGCGGATTCAACTGGTCGTCGCAACACCTCGACGGTGAGGAGTTGCGATGGGAATACCCAGACGGCGTCGGTCGGGTCTGGCGAGTCGAGCACCGATGCGTTCACCTGGTCGGCCGCCGGTGGCACGACGCGAGCATCGGCAGCGGTTCTGGGAGGCGATCGCCCGCGGGCTGTCGAGCGAGGACGCCGCGGTGTCGTGCGGCGTGTCACCGGCGGTGGGCGGGCGGTGGTTCCGGCAGGGTGGTGGCATGCCATCGACCAGTCTGGCTCCGCTGTCGGGTCGCTACGTTTCGTTCGCGGAGCGCGAAGAGATCGCAATCCTGCGGGCCCAGGGCGTCGGGGTGCGCCAGATCGCATGTCGGCTCGGCAGAGACCCCGCAACGATCTCGCGGGAGCTGCGCCGTAACGCCGCGACCCGCGGCGGTCGTCTGGACTATCGCGCCTCGACGGCGCAGTGGCATGCCGACCGGCGCGCCGGGCGCCCGAAGCTGGCCAAGCTCGCCGCCAACGACGCGCTGCGCCAGTACGTGCAGGACCGGCTCGCCGGCAGGGTCACCGCGCCCGACGGCGCGGCGGTGCCAGGTCCCGATGTTCGTTGGATTGGGCGGCGTCACGGGCGCCGCACGGACCGGCGCTGGGCCAGGTCGTGGAGCCCGGAGCAGATCGCCAACCGGCTCCGGGTCGACTTCCCCGATGATGGGTCCATGCGGATCTCGCATGAGGCGATCTACCAGGCCCTGTACGTCCAAGGCCGCGGCGCGCTGCGCCGTGAGTTGACCGCGTGCCTGCGGACTGGGCGGGCGCTGCGGGTGCCCAGGGCCCGCACCCGAGGGCGCGGCAAGCAGTTCGTCACCGCGGAGATCCTGATCAGCGAGCGACCCGCCGAGGCCGCCGACCGGGCCGTCCCGGGACACTGGGAGGGCGACCTGATCCTGGGGCTGGGCAGCTCCGCGATCGGGACCCTGGTCGAGCGCACCACCCGGTTCACGATGCTGCTGCACCTGCCCCGCATGGGAGGACACGGCGACCAGCCCCGGATCAAGAACGGCCCGGCGCTGGCCGGGCACGGCGCCCAGGCCGTCCGGGACGCCATCGCCGACTCGATCGAGACACTGCCCGAGCAGCTGCGCCGGTCCTTGACCTGGGACCAGGGCGCCGAGATGGCCCAGCACGCCCAGCTCCGCATCGACACCGGACTGGCGATCTACTTCTGCGACCCGCACAGCCCCTGGCAGCGCGGCACCAACGAGAACACCAACGGCCTACTGCGCCAGTACTTCCCCAAAGGCACCGACCTCAGCAAGCACACCGCCGGCGACCTCGACGCCGTCGCCGCCGCCCTCAACAGCCGGCCCCGCAAGACCCTGGGTTGGAAGACCCCAGCCGAGGCCCTGAACGAGCAGCTACTCTCCATCCAACGAGGCGGTGTTGCGACGACCCCTTGAACCCGAGCAATACCTGGCCATCCGCTACACCGAACGCCTGGCCGAGGCCGGGGCGGTCACCTCGGTGGGCTCGGTCGGCGACAGCTACGACAACGCCCTGGCTGAGACGATCATCGGGCTGTACAAGACCGAGCTGATCCGCCGGCGTGGCCCCTGGAAAGGCATCGACCAGGTCGAGTACGCCACCTTGGAGTGGGTCGACTGGTTCAACCACCGCCGGCTCCTGGAGCCCATCGGCTATGTCCCACCGGCCGAGTTCGAGGCCGCATACCAGAGACAGGAGGACCCCAGCGACCCTGCTCGACTCAAGCACCCGAGCCTCCGATGAACCCGGGGCGGTTCAGAGGGTTGTGAGGGTTCTGAGTTGCGTGTCGACACCTCCGGGGGTCGCTGATGCAGGGAAGGGCGGCTGTCACGTTATCCAACGAGAATGGCCCCAGCCGTTCCCGGCCATATCCGGAGTCGCGCCTGGCTGCCGGCGGCCGCCAACGCCCTGCCTGTGTGCCTCCACGGCCCGGTCCGCAGAACGCCGTCCGACACTACGGTGCGGGGAGGCCCTGATGGGGTCGGTGAGCTGGCGCAAGCGCGGCAACCGCTACCTGGTCTCTTGGCGACTCGATGACGGTTCTCAAGGCGGCAAGACGGTCGACACCCCCGACGAGGCCCGCGATGTCGCCGCGGAGAAGCGGCTGGAGATGCGCCGGGGCACCTGGCGCGGACGCCAGCGTGGCCGGCTGGCGTTCAGCGCCTGGGCGACCGAATGGTGGGTGACGTGGGCGGCCGACGAGCCCAGCCCCACCACCCTCGCCGCCACTGAAAGCTGGCTGCGGCTGCATGTGCACCCGTGGTTCGCCGACCGACCGATCGACAAGATCACCCCGGCCGACGTGCGCCGCTGGCAAGCACAACTGGCACGGGACGTCGGGCCGTCAACGGTTGCCCACTGCCGATCGTTGGCGCTGCGGATCTTCCAGTTCGCCATGGACGAGGGAGCGATCGACGCCAACCCGGTCCGCAAGGTGCCACCGCTCAAGCGCCGGGTTGATCCTGAGGAGGTCTTCGGTGAGCTCAAGCGGCGCGCCCTCACTCCGGAGGAGGCCGGGCGGCTGCTGGCGTGTTTCCCGCTGTTCTGGTGGGATCACCTGTCGACCCTGCTCGGCACCGGCCTGCGCTTTGGCGAGCTGGCCGGGCTGCGCCGGCGCCGGGTGCATCTCGACCGACCCATGCCCGTGCTCGAGGTTGGCCCCACCCGCTATCAGGCCGGCCGGTTCGGCAGCGGCTTCAAGCCACGGCCCAAGAGCGACGCCGGCATCCGCCCGGTTCCCCTCGCCCCCTTGGTGGTCGAGGCGATCCGTCGCCAGCTCCCTCCGGGCACCGACGTGGATGACCTCGTGTTCACCGGCCCCGGTGGCGGGCCCGGTCAGCGCGGCGGGCCGAGCGTGCCGCGAGGCGCCCGCACTGTGCTGTCGCGCCACAACCTCCATCGCACCTACCAGGGCGCCCTAGCCAAGCTGGCCGACCCGGCCGTCCCGCTTCGACCGACCGCCAGGCGCGTGCTGCGGGCCCTGCGCGACGGTGGTCCGTGGTACGTCGACCAGCTCGCCGCTCAACTGACCACGAACGGCCCGCCCATCCGTCCCGCCACGGTGGCGGTCGCTCTGCGGGAGCTGCAAGCCGCTCGCCTGGCCGCGGTCGACGTCGACGATCAGGACGAGCTGACGGGCCGGTGGGCGGCGCTGCAGGTCGCCCGTGATCCCCTACTGGACGCGGTTGACCTCCATGGCGCCCACGACCTTCGCCACACCTTCGCGACCTGGCTGGAGGACGCCGGCATCCCCGCCCGGGTCATAGATGAGCTGATGGGCCATGAGGCCACCGGTCGCAGTGGGCAGCACCAGGGCAGCGCAATGGGCGCCCGCTACCGGCACACCACCCCGGAGATGGCTGTCCGAGTCACCGACGCGATCCAGCAGCGCCTGACCGTCGTGCTTCAAGTCGCCGGGCACACCCTCGAAGGCCTACCAAACCGGTCAGCGCTCAAAGTGTTCTAACGAGTGCCTTGCCCGTCAGGCCGGCGATGAAGCTAGTAGTTCCCCGCAGAAGGATCATCCATATCAACCGATCAAGGGTCAGCCGGGCATTCAAGACCGTAGTTCGCTCAGTCATGGTCAGGATAGACAAACTGGAGTTCATCCACCTTGTACCCGAGTATGTCGGCAAGCCTAAAAAGTAGGTCGGCAAGGCCGTGGTGATAGTCACGCAACTCTCCCTTCAAACCAAGCTGCTGAATCCACCCTGAAAGAGCAGCATGGTCCACGCCGGTGCGACCTGCGTCCCTCTGATAGACAAGCGTCACCCGGACTTCTTCCTGACCCTCCGGATTAGGCACCACGATGTAGGTTGCACTGGAGCGAGCGCCAGGAACCCAGCCGGACGATGGCCGATCCAGCTCGACGAGGAGATAGGTTGTCTGTGGTTGAGGTGAAAAGGTCGTCTCCCCGAGCGGTACAGCGGCCGCAAGTGCGCGCGCATCGTCGAGATTGCGACGAGCAGCAGCGGTGAGGTTGCACTCGAGCCAGTCGGCATCGAGCAACACTTCGTGGCGTCGGCGTTGGTAGTAGTTGAACCGGGCGGCATGCAGGTGGAGGCGTCCGAGGACTTCCACGACGGGGTCCTGGGATGTGACCCGATTGCCGGAGCCAATCTTCAGATGAGATACGTGCTCGGGTGCACGCAGAGTGAGCATTTGTGCGACTCGGAACATGGCGTACGGATCGTTCCAGCCAACGTCAGGCCATGCGGGCAGCTCTTCGACGCCTTCCCGGTCCCCACGGATCTCGGCCTCCAAGAAGCTGTCATCGTCACTGAAATAGGCGTAGCCCATCGGCTTGTCGAGCTGCATGGCAATGCGTTCCAGTTCTGTGCTGCGTTCGCGGACCGTGCGAAGGGCAGCCGCCTTGCGTTGGAGGGCTTCCTCGGGCGCGAGAGGTCGATCGAGGTCGAACGAGGTCGACCCGGACGCAATAGGGGTGCCTAGAGATTTGCCGAGGAGTCGTTCTGCCGCTCTCAGAAATCGGCGGGACGGTACTGGGCCGGCAGGATGGGACACGAGGTCGTTGATCCCGAAGCGCTGCCCGAGGATCTCGCCGCTGAGATCCTCAAGGTGCTCACGAGCGGTGTCACGGTCAGCTGCTGAGGCGAACGCAGCTGCCGCGTAGAACCCGCGGCCGGCATACTCGCCGCGGACGAGCAGATGGCTTCCTGGGTTGCGTCGCCCGCCGATGGCCGATGACGATGAAGGACGGTCCCCATCAATCGCCATCTTGCTGAGTTCGGCCATCGACGGATCCCCCAGCCCGTATTGGACCCTACGGAACGGCCCGAGCCGCGGTCGCACCTCCAGCTCGAACACCCGTGAGGCAGCTGCCGGTACTGGCAGGCGGCCGAGCTCCCGGACAGCGCGGCCCGCGACGGTGGCCATCGTGAGCCCGCTCCGCCACGAGGCTGCGGCGGCGGCTGCGCCCGAGCGCTCCAAGACCATAACCAGGCCGTGCTGCTCGAGCCGACGCAGCGCTGCGATGAGGTCGCCCTTGCCACCAAACGTCGCGCGTGCATAGTCCAGGAGCGTGCCGCCCGACACCGCAGGCACTGTTGACTCGGGTTCGATGAGCTCGATAAGCGACGCGGCCAACGCCAGCTCGTCAGAATCCAATTTCACTACAGCCGCAAGCTGATCGTCGTCCTTGAGCAGTGGGGTGGCGGCGGCCACGACGATGGCCAGCTCGCCAAGACGTTCGACAGCGGCCTCCTGATGCACGAGGTCATACAGTTCCTGGGCTGCGCGGCTGCTGACAACGACACGTTCGTCCGGGCTGAGCACCTCCCGCAGCAGGTATTGCCGACGCTGCTCGTGGAACCATCGCTGTTCGTTTGCCTTCACCGAGAAGATACGTGTCCGCCACAAGCGGTCCTCGATCGCACCCCAGGTCGTTGCGTCGAGCTGGAGGAAGCCAAGCAGCCGACTAGGCGGCAACGGATCGGCGAACACGCACAACGCTCGAGCATGGCGGGCGACGTCAACCGCCAACGACTGCCAGGCCTCGTTGGTGCGATGGGCGAACGCCACGTTGAGAGGGGCGTCCTCGATGGAGCCGCCGTGATTGAGATGCGCGATGAGATCGCCGATGTGGAGGCCATAGCCGCCAGTAATCCGTGCGATCTCGGTGGCGGCGTCAGGATCAAGCCCCTCATCGGCAAGCCAGCGGGCGATGCTCCCAGGGTCGAGACCAGTGACCGGTTGTTCAACGATATTGGTGCTTGAGCCGACCAAGAACTCGATATGCTTTTGCTGGACATCGGAGTGTGTCGAGAACGCTACGAGCAGAAAGAGCTGATCTGGCAGCCGCTCCGACAGGTCTGCCAAGAGGCGGACGTCTTCCTCACTCAGCCGCTCCCCAGCGTCAAGTGCCAGCCGGATCTGCCGATCACCGATGAAGCCACAGACCTCGCCGGCAAGATCGAGCACCAACCCAGCGACACCCCGATCAACCGCCGCGACCAAGCGGGTGGCGAGTCGCTCATCCACGGTGGACGTGAGCCGCTGAAGGTAGTCGGTGAACGCCCTACCCACGTCATCACCGATCCGTCCGCGAACCAGCGCCAGCAGTTCCTTGACGACCACCTTGGTCAGCTCAGGCGCACCTTCGCGCGCCAGCCGGTCGGCGACCTCAACAAGGTGATCCACCAGCTCCTGCGCGCGACCCCGCTCCGCCACATAAGCTGCCACGGCATCGCTCAGCCCTTCCAGCAGGGCTTGCTGCAGCGCACCGCCGCTGTGGGCAACGCGGCGCGGAGCCGGCGCGAACCCATCCCGGGTCATCCGCTGGGCCTCAGCGAGCACCGTCGACTTGCCCACCCCAGAGTCGCCAGTTACCAGCGTCACGGGCGCCTTGCTACGCGCGAGCGTCCGGACCGCGTCCTCACGTCCGTAGATCGTCATCGACGCGTGTGCGCTCCTTGGCTCTTCCTCTATGCACCTTTGTGAGGACTGCCATGCGGCATCTCACAGCCCATGGACGGTCACTCGACATATTTCTTCGGGGAAGCACTAACCGGTCAGAGTGGGCACCTTGTGCTCCACCACCTTGAAGCCGATGCGGCCAAGGTCGGTGCCGTCCACCATGAAGACCCACTGGTAAGGTCCTGGCTTCTCGACGATCAGGCCGTCGATGTTGAACACCAGCACGAGGTTGGAGTTGTCCCCGGGGCGCATCCCGGGCGGCCGGCCGGCCTCGAACCGGCCCTGGATCGATTCCGGCAGGATTGAGTTGCCGTCCTCGTCGACCAGGTCAACGGCGATGGTGTGGCTCTGGTTGGTGGCACGCCAAGGGACATGGAGGGCGGCGGCGATGCTCAGATGCGGGTGCCGTATCGGGAAGTCGCCCGCGAACAACGTGTCCCAGCACCCTCCGGTGATGTAGAGCTTTCCGTTGCAGGCCTCCGCATGGTCGGCGATCAGGAAGGTGGTGAGGTGCATGTCCTCCAAGGTATCCTCCGTGATGTGATGCGTTTGCACCACGATTCGTACCACGAGGAGTCCGCCCGATGCAACATCCGGCGACGGCTGTCGCCTTTGAGTGGGATGCGTACAATGAGGCTGAATTGGCCGATCACGACGTGCTTCCTTATGAAGTCGAACAGGTGTTCTGGAATGTCCCGAAGTTCTGGCGGAACAAGAAGAGAGCTGCTGCCCGGTGGCGAATGGTGGGCCGCACCGATGGTGGCCGCAAGCTTCAAGTGTTCGTCGTTTGGGCCGATGAGCGGGACGGAGTCTTGCGGGCCGTGACCGGATGGGAGATAAGTTGAGTGGCCCCCAGCGGAGAGGTGCTAGCGCAATGAACCGGAGCGATCACGAGCGACTTGTCGCCGAAGTTTCAGAAGATGCGTCCGATGACAGCGCTTGGGAGGATGACCCCTCGCCTGCGGCCCAGCAGCATCAGCCGCGACTTGGTGCCCAGGTAACGATTCGGCTTGAGCCAGAGTTGGCCAAGGAGTTGCGCCGGATCGCCGAACGGCGAGGCGTCCGGTATACGGCCCTGGTCCGGCAGTGGTTAGAAGAGCGGTTGCGTGAAGAGGGTGCGATGTCTCTTCCCGCTCCTCAGGTGAAGATCGCTGTCGCTGGGTTCACGGACTCCGCGGCCGTCTCCAAGAAACAGACGGTAACTGTGCACCTTGCTGGTCCTGGTCGACTGGTACCGGCCTGACCAAGACCATACTTCGCCATCCTTAGGGCGCGGTTACCCTATGTACCCAGCCCTCGGTGTCCGTAGCCAGCAAGCGCGAGCCCCGACAGCAGGCCGCACAGCGCCCGCTACCGCACCCCTTCGGAAATGGCCGCTTCGTCATCGCCTGCGATCAAGCAGCGTTGACAGTCGTGCGTCGGTCGCCGAGTCAGCCTTGGAAGAGCGCCCAAACCGGTCAGCACTCTGAGTGTTCTTACGATCACCATTCGTGATCTGCTGACAATCTGCTGACAATCTGCCCTGAGCGGGTGACCTGCCGATGCGTTGTGCCTGGTGGAGCTGAGGGGATTTGAACCCCTGACCCCTTGCATGCCATCGAGGGATCCCCACCACGCCGACCCACACGAACCCTCGCGTAGCAGGGCATTGCATCAGAGGAAGAGGGCTGGCGCGTGGTGGTTCGCGTGGCTTGGTAGAGCAGAGTTGCTGCGCATCTGCTGCGCGAAACGGCGACCACCATCGACCATGAGGAGCTGTAGGGACGACGTTCGTTAGCCACGGCCAGTGGGAGTCCGTTCGACGAGCTGCGCCTCCTACCGCTTTACCCGTTGTGATAGACCTCAGTCCGAGGTGACGCTCTTGGGTTGAGGGGGACGGATGGGCGAGGCGACAGACTTCTTCGTCAGCTACACCAGCGTCGACCAGGCATGGGCGGAGTGGATCGCCTGGCAGCTGGAAGCCGAGGGTTACGGGGTCATCGTTCAGGCATGGGACTTCCGTCCAGGGAGCGACTTCGTCCAACAGATGCACAAGACGGTCGAGGACGCCCAGGGGACCATAGCGGTGCTTTCTCCCGCCTACCTCATGTCGGACTTCGGGGGCGCTGAATGGAGGGCCGTCTTTGCCAAGGATCCGACCGGCGAGCAGGGCCTGCTAGTGCCAGTCCGGGTTAGTGATGTAGAGCCACGAGGCCTCCTCAGGAGCAAGGTGTACATAGACCTGTTCGACAAGGACGCGTCCAACGCCCGGACAGCGCTGCTGGCCGCCGCCCGGGGTGTGCGGGGCAAGCCCTCTACGGAGCCGGTGTTCCCTGGCGTCCAACGTCAAGCCGTCAGTGTGGCAGAGGCGCCGCGGTATCCGGGGGAGCTGCCGCCGGTCTGGAACGTGCCCTTCCATCCCAACCCGTTCTTCACCGACCGTGACGCATTGCTGGCTGAGTTGCATACGCGGCTAACCGCCCCAGACGGGCCTGCCCGTCGGGTCGTGCTGACTGGGCTGGGTGGGGTGGGGAAGACCCAGCTCGCAGTCGAGTACGCCTACCGGCAGCAGCGCGACTACGATCTGGTCTGGTGGGTGCGGGCCGAGCAACCCGAGACCCTCCTGGGCGATTACGCGGCCCTAGTGGACCAGGCGCTCGTTGGCGATGACCTCAAGCTGCCACCGGAGTCGTCGCAAGAGAATGAGGCAGCGGCGGTCCGGGCCTGGCTCGAACGCCACCGCCGGTGGCTGCTAGTGGTCGACAATGTCGATGACCGACAGGCGGTCGCTGAACTACTACCCCGCAGCAGCACCGGCCATGTATTGCTGACGTCGCAGGGCGAAGTTGGCTGGGACTTTCTGGCTGACCCGTTGCCCGTGGGGGTTCTGGCCGCAACCGATGCCGCCATGTTCATCTTGACCAGGACTAAACAGAGCGGACCGGCGGCTGAGGCTGCAGCGACCACCCTGGCTAGCACGCTGGGCGGCCTACCGTTGGCCTTGGAGCAGGCCTCTGCCGACGTTATCGCGGGCGGCACAGTGACCCTAGGTGGGTACGCGAAGCTGTTCGCCAGCCGGGCTTTGGAGCTGATGGGGCGAGGTCAGCCGTTCGGCTCTCAACATACGGTGGCCACGACCTGGTCGCTGGCGCTGCAGACGCTGCAGGAGACCAAGCCCTCCGCGGTCGGGCTACTCACCCTGGCCGCCTTTCTCGCGCCCGACGACCTGCCTCTCCCACTATTGGCTGCTCACCCTGACCAGCTACCGGAGCCATTGGCGAGCACAGCAGGCGATCCACTTGCCCTGGGCGATGCGATCCAGGCTCTACGCAGATACTCGCTGGCACGCATCATCGGTGACGGGTTGTACGTGCACCGGTTGCTGCAGATCGTGGTCCGCGCCGACCTGGAAAGCGACATCCAGGCTGAGATTGTATGGGCAGCCACCGCGATGTGGCTGCTTCGTATCAGCTTTCCTACCCCTAGCAATGAGATAGCCAATTGGGCGGACTGTAAACGTCTCCTGCCTCATGTGGTTGCTGCCGTCAAGCACGGCCAACGGCTCTCTGTGGAGCCCGAGACATGGGTATGGCTGCTGAACCAGGCAGGTGTGTACCTGTCAAGCCGAGGTCAATACCAGCGAGCCGGCGAGTTGTACGAACAAGCCCTAACTGGCTCCCAACAGATCCTTGGCCACGACCACTCCAGCACCCTGGAGTCAATGACCAACCTCGCCGCGGTCCGCCGGGACCTCGGTGATCTACAGGGCGCTCGGGAGTTGCGCGAACAGGCCCTGGCGGGCTCCTGGAGGGTCTACGGCGACGACCATCCCAGCACCCTTGCCTCGATGCTCGACCTCGCCGAGTCACGCCGGGATTTCGGCGACCTGCAAGGCGCCCGCGAGTTGCACGAAAAGGCCCTGGCCGGCTACCGCCGCACGCTGGGCGACAACAACCCGAACACCATGAGGTCTATGCACTGCCTCGCCGGAACCCGCCATGCCCTCCGCGACCTCGACGGCGCTCGCGAGTTGCATGAGCAAGCCCTAACCGCCCGCCAGCGGGTGCTCGGCGAGAACCACCCCAGCACCCTGGAGTCAATGACGAACCTCGCCGTGGTCCGCCGGGATCTCGGTGATCTACAGGGCGCCCGCGAGTTGCACGAAAAGGCCCTGGCCGGCTACCGCCACGCGTTAGGCGACGATCATCCCGACACCCTGGAGGCGATGAACGACTTCGCCGAGACTCTCCGTGCCCTCCGCGACCTCCAGGGTGCCTATGAGTTGCACGCGCAGATCCTGGCCACCCGTCGGCGGGTGCTCGGCGATGACCACCCCAAGACCCTTGCCTCGATCAACAGCCTTGCTGAAATCCACCGGGAACTAGAGGGATTGTAGGCCTAGGTGTGCAACTGATGGTGGCTGGTTACACGCGGGTCTGGGTGCGCTGCTTGAGTCTTTCATAGGGGGTCTGGCCGCCCAGGCCGCCGTGGGGGCGGTGGTAGTTGTAGAAGTTCTCCCACTCGCGCAGCTTGTCGTTGAAGACCTCGGTGTCGTCGATCACCACCCCGTCCAGCAGCTGGTAGAACTCCTCAGCATCGATCCGGTGGGAGCGCTCGACCTTGCCGTTCAGCCGCGGTGTCCTCGGCTTGATGTAGTCATGGCCGATGCCCTTGTCCAGCACATGCCAGTGGAAGCTTGAGCCGAACTCGACGCCATTGTCGGTCTGGATGACCTCGACTCTGAAGGGCAGGCGTTCCAGCACGTAGTCGACGAACTGGATGGCCGTCTTTTGGTTGAGCTTGGGGTAGATGCGCAGGACGCGCAGCCGGGTGCAGTCGTCGATGGCCGTGAACTGGTAGTGCTTGGCGGCGTGAGCCAGCCTGGCTGGCGGGTAGCGGCTGGATGAACTTGACGTCGAGCTGGACACGGTGGCCGGGGAGGGGCTTCTCATAGCGCGTCCAGCGCCGGTCGTGGCGCTTGTAGCGCTGAGAAGCCGGGAGCCGGTTCAGGTCGAGACGCTTGAGGACCCGCCACACGCCCGAGTGCGAGATGGTGATGTCGTGGTAGCGCTTGAGGTACATCGCGATCTTGGCCGGGCCGAAGTGGTAGTGCTGGCGCAGGTAGATGATCTTGCCCACGACCTCGGTGCGGGTCTCGTTGGGGCAGACCCGGGGGCGGCTGGACCGATCCCGCAGCCCCTCCAGGCCCAGCTCGTCGAAGCGGCGCCGCCACTTGTAGAACACCTGGCGGCTGATGCCGTAGTAGCGGCAGGTCAGGCTGACGTTGCCGGTGATCTCCTCAGCGTGGCGCAGGATGGCGAGGCGTCGCTTGGCCATCCTGAGCAGCTGCTGCTCGCTCACGGGGTCTCCTCCTTGGTTGGAGACCCGGAGTGTCAACCATCTCCATCAGTTCCATAGTATGCCTGAGCGGTGGGCGTGCCGGCTGGTCGGGCAGCACCGCTCCACCCAACGCCATCAGCCGGCCGAGCCGGATCGGGACCGAGCCCTAGGCGAGCAGCTTCGTGCCTTCAGCCGAGCTCATCCCCGCTGGGGCTATCGCCGCGCCCACGCCCAGCTTTGCGGCCAGGGCTGGCGGGTGAACCGCAAGGCCGTCCAGCGGTTGTGGCGCGAGGAAGGCCTGCGGGTCCCGGTCCGGCGCCGCAAACGACAGCGCCTGGGTGTCTCGACCATGCCGGCGGATCGGCTGGCGGCCGAGCACCCCAACCATGTGTGGGCGCTGGATTACCAGTTCGACCAGACCGAAGACGGGCGGATCCTGAAGCTGCTCAACCTGGTGGATGAGCACACCCGCGAGGCCCTGACGATCCAGGTCGAGTGGCGCATCGACGCCGACACCACCGTGAAGCTGCTGAACCGCCTGGTCACCGAGCGAGGCGCGGTGCCGCGCTTCATCCGAATGGACAATGGCCCGGAGCTGACCGCCAACGCCCTGCGCGACTGGTGCCGCTGACGGGACCAGCTACATCGAGCCCGGCTCACCCTGGCAGAACCCCTATGTGGAGAGCTTCGGGAGCCGGCTGCGCGACGAGCTGCTCGCCGTCGAGGCCTTCACCAGCCTGCTCGAGGCCCGGGTGCTGGTCGAGGACTGGCGGATCGAGTACAACACCATCCGACCCCACAGCGCCCTGGGCTATCTGACCCCGACCGACTACGCCAAGACCTGGACCGCCAACCAACCCCAACTCTCATAACCGGTGGATCAACAACCGGGGTCCAGTCAACCCCACCTGGGGCCTCCTCTTGCTGGACGTCAGACATCCGCAAGATATGCGAGGCTCCAGGTGCCGTTTGGGAGCCTACGGCGCCGTCAGCGGCACCTCACCACGCTTCATGACGAAGAGTCCCATTACCTCGTCACCCCATAGCCGCGGCAGCCACCCTCCCCAGCACTGCACGCGCCAGACGCTCACGCTCCGAGCACAAACCCCGAAACACGAGACTCATGGACAGCTCAACTACTTATTCAGGCGAGCTGCAGGCAAGCAGGTCGTCTACCCCCGAGAGGGCGCGACGCTCTCACACTCCCTCCAAGCGCAGCAGGTGAGTACGTTGTGCCGAGTCAATCACCGCCAACGTACGGCTGTCTGGTGACCAGTGACACTGAACGAGGCCGCTGTCGCTAGTGAAGGTCGCGAGCGGTCGATCGCCAGCAAGTTCCCAGACGCGCGCCGTGCCGTCGTGCGACACGGTCACCTCCCAGCGGCCGTTCGGCGCTCGGCGACGGTCGTTGACCGTGGCCGTGTGTCCTCTCGACCGGCCGAAATCGTCGACGGGATAGTCGTTGGCGCTGGTTTTTCCGGACGCTCGAGGTGGGCGGACGCGATGCGTCTCCCCGGGTCTATCGGCGTCACGCGTAGCGGATCCGGGTTCAGGTGTGTCTCGCCAGATCTCAGGGACGGCGGCATTGCGGACCGCGGCTCCCGCTTCAACGTCGATGATCGTCACGACGCCGTCCGCTGTCTCGAACACTGCCGCGTGGCCGCTCATCGAGAACCCGGAGAACGTCATGTCGTGCCATAACGCGGGTGCGGGCTGCGGCAATGGGGCGACCGCTCGATCCAGATCCCACACGAACAAATCGTGTTCGAAGTCAGCCGTGGCGGCCCATCGAGCGTCGGCACTGATGACGGCCGTCGACACGGCGCGGCCAAGCTTCGCTAGCGTCACAAGACGCGGCGCGTCACCCAACTCGTAGAGTGCCAAATCCTCTGACCCGGATCCGCGATTAGTTGAACCGTCTTGCACTCGCGTGACGACCACGCGACGTCCGTTTTCCGAAACGGCGAAGAATGCCGAAACCTCCGGGTGTTGCAACATTCTGATCTCGGGGTCCTTCGGATCCCATCGCTTGAGAGCGGTCCTTCCATACGTCGTCCAGCCGCTTTGGTTGCGCTCGATGAACTCAGGACCAGCCCACAACACGCTCCCGTCGTCGGTCATCCTGAAGCACCGAGACCAGGACTCAGGCATAAATCCGGCACCTTCGAAGCTGGCGAGTGCGCGGCACCCCCCCAGAGCCCAGAGCTTGACTTCGTCTGCGGTTGCAGAGGCGATGACACACGCATCGCGGCTCATGTCCATCGCCTCCACCTGACCTGTGTGCTGCCCGAGGAGCCGTGGCGGACCATCCGCGAAACTCCACATCCAGACAACCCCATCAGCGGTTCCCCATGTGGCAGTCTTCCCGTCGCTCGACAGCGCGATGGCGGTGACGGTCGAGTCACCGCGTGAATGTGCCGCGATCTCGTTGCCGTCCGTGGTCCCTACCAGCCGGACATCAGAACCCGAGCCAATGACCGCAGCGGTCCCATCGCTCGTCATCGCAAGCGGCGTATATCCACCCTCCTTCGCCTGACCGGGCAGCTTTCTATGGCTGCCGCTCCTCAAATTCCAAATTACCACAGCCTGGTCCTGGGCCGAGTTGCCAGCTGTCATTGCCCAACGTCCGTGCGGATCCATGGCAATTGAACGCACAGTGCCCTCGTGTCCTGCCGCGTAGCCACGCATTACGCGGACGAGCGCGCCACCCGGCGGAGGCAGGGTGCTCTGCAGCGGGCGAAGCCAGGGTCCAGATGTGAATCCGAGAGTGTCCTCGATGAGCCGATCGATCTCGGGCGCAATACCGCGCCCGAGCCGGCCGAGTAGTTGAGTCGGGAGCTGCGACCGATTCAGGGCTAGCGATTGCGCGTCCATCATGAGCGCAGACTGCACCAGACGGACCACGTCGCGCTCGCCCAGGTAGTCATAGTCGTCGCCAAGCGCGCCGAGACCATGTTTCTCGAGCTTCGTCGCCAGCCATACCGGATTCGTCAAGAGGCGGCGTAACTCGTCGATGCGACCGGCTTTGGCAAGGTGGTACGCGTACCATCGCCACGCGTACTCGTGGGGCAATCTTACCGCGTCGGGCCAACCATCGATCAGCTTGGCGTGCACATCCGCCTCCGGCCGCTCCAGCTGACGCGACAGGTAGTCCCCGATCACATTGTGGATGCCGATTGAACGCGTGGCGAGATCAAGATTGATGAGCCCGAGGTCCGCGAAGCGCCTCAACGTCCGCCTCGTCTCTACTTCGGCCACGTGCCATAAATCGCTGACCACAGCCAGCGGTATCGGGATGGCCTCGGGGAAAATGGACAGCTCAGTACAACGCACCTTTTCCACCGCGGACAGCCGTCTGAGGCTGACGCCGAGAGTGAGGTCTACGGCCTGTCTGCGGTCATTGGCGTTGGCCCAATCGAAGGCCGTCGGGCCAAGCTCTTTGAGCTCGGTCAGGAGATCCGTCACGGCTTCGGCCGTGCTCTGTCCGTACTGAAGTGACTCCCTGACATGGCCTGCAAAAAGATTGAGCAGGACTGGCCACTCGCCGAGCCGCCGTGCCATGTCAGTCAGAGACGAGCGACTCAGCCCCGTTTGCGGCAGGCTGGCTGCCAGCATGGCGACGGCTTCGGCAGTCGTCATCTTGTCGACGGACACGTTAGCGGCATTGGCCTGAGCGACCATAGACGCCTGTCTTGTCGTGATCAGGCGGACTGATTCTCGCCCAACGTGCAGGAACGGTTCGAGGTCGGCGTAGTTCCACACATCGTCCACCACAATCAGGCAGTGCTTCGATCGGAGCCGGTCGGCAAGCTCGACGCGGGCAGCGTCTTGGTCGGTGAACGTCCGCTGCTCGTCGGTGAGCGCTGTGAAAAGCATCGATAGCTTATCGAGGATGCGCGGTTGTTCACCGAGCGTCACCCACAGAATCCCATGCTCAAACGAGGCAATCACGCGGTCGTCGTGGCAGATCGCCTGTGCGAGCATGGTCTTGCCAAAGCCACCGGGGCCGCTAAGCGCTATGGGGGCGACGCGTGATTCGTCACCGCGGAGGAGCAGTGCCCAGAGCGCAGTTGACAGCTCCGCTCTGGGCGTGAAGTTCTCCGGCAGGTCATCAGCCATGAAAGGAACCCGCTCGACCCTGCACTCGGACTGGAGCTGTGCGATCAGGTTGTTCAGTTCTGCCGGCTGATCGAGGTCGACGATGTGCCGACATTTGAGCCAGCGCGGCAGCGCATTGTCGGCCAAGTTCATCTCACGGATACCCCTGATGGGCACCACACACGTCCCTGCGCTCCGGGCTGTGTACCACTCCCGCCGCAGCACGTGGCGTTCTTCGCCGAAGGCATCGGGCGTGAGCACCATCACGAGATAGCTGCAGCGTCGGATCGCGTGCTCGATCTGTTGCCAGAAGTCCTCGCCGCCGCGCACGTGGGTGCGATCCTGCCAAGGCTTGATGTCGTTCGTTGCCAGCAGATGGCGTACCCGCTCAGCCATGGCTGCACCACCCTGCCTGGTGTACGATATAAATGCGGTCCGAGGTTCCTTTGTCATAAGCAGGCGGCCTTTCAAAGTTCGCCGGATGGCGCAGAACATGTAGGCCCTGTGTGGCAGAGTAGCTCAATTTGGGCTCTTGTGACCCATCCGTGGGTGCCGTGAGGGTTCCAGTGTGACTGCACGCCGTCCCACCACTACGGTGAACCGCCAGTGAAGATGGCGGCGGTCCCTGATGATGGGGCTGGTCCTGCCTGGCGGGTCTGACCCTGAACCGCCCTGACCGTGGTGTCATCCCGGGAGCTGTCGCCCTGCCCGGCAGGGCCGCGTGAACGTGCACGCGACCGGACGGGCTCGTGTGACCTGATACGAGCTTGTGCGACCAAGCCCCATCACTGGTGTGTCCGCCCGCCCGGCCGGTGCGTGCCTGTCCTGGCTCGTGCCTCGAGCGGAAAGGCGACATCAGCATGCCCAAGCGCACCCGGGTTGTCATCGGCGGCGTCGACACCCACGGCCGCACCCACCACGCGGCCGTCATCGACCAGCAGGGACGGGTACTGGACGACCAGGAGTTCCCCGCAACCAGCAAGGGCTACCGTCACCTACTCGGCTGGCTGCGCCGGCATGGACGGCTCCACGCGGTCGGGGTGGAGGGCACCGGCAGCTACCGTGCCGGCCTGGCCGGCTACCTGCTGGACCAGCAGGTGGTCGTGATCGAGGTCGACCGGCCCGACCGGCGCATGCGTCGGCAGCGGGGCAAATCCGACCCGATTGAGCCCGAGGCGGCCGCCCGTGCCGTGCTGGCCGGTACGGCCTCCGCGCCGGCAAAGCGTCGCAATGGGATCGTGGAGTCGATTCGGACGCTGCGTGCAGCCCGCTCTGGTGCCACCCGAGGCCCGGACCGCGGCCATCAACCAGCTCAAAGGGCTGCTGGTGACCGCCCCTAGCCCGCTGCGCGAGGATCTGGACCAGCTGGCCACGGCCGCGTTGGTCGCCACCTGCGCTCGGCTTCGCCCGGAGGAGGCCGCCCTGGCCGATCCGGTGCAGGCCACCAAGGCGGCCCTGCGGGTGGTCGCCTGCCGCATCCGTCAGCTCAATGAGGGTGTCCGTGATGCTCGTTCAAGTGGGGATACGGTCCAGCCACCGGCCCAGGCAGACCAGCGCGCCGACGGCCCGGAAGACATCGCGGACCCGGTACAGCAGCCCGCGCCAACGGCGTAACGCCCATGCGTTGGCGAGGTGGCCGATCGCCTGCTCGACCAGCGCGCGGAGCCCCGCCTGCATCCGGTTGAACGCCCGCTGCTGGTCGGTGAGCCGATCCTTAGTCCGCCGGTCCCCGACCGGCGCATGCCAGCGCTCACGACCCTTGGCCATCCCGCGGAATCCGCGGTCGATGATGGTGGCGACACCGCTGGCATCGAGCACTTCGCCAAGCCCTGACAGCATCAGCAGCTCCTGCTCGTGGCAGCCGCCCGGCCAGCCAACCATCGCACCACAACAGGTCGCCGTGGATGGTCGACACCGCCAGGCCTTGGGCGGTGTGGGCGTGGCGCTTGGCGTCGTACAGCACCTTCTGGTTGGCCCACCCGCGGGGTCGCTGCACCCGGGTGGCCAGCCCGTCCACGCACACCGCCTCGCCGACCTCAGCCATCTCCACCAGCCGCTCCCGGGCGCTGCCAGCGTGGGCAGCAGCAGGTCCAGGCTGTCGCCGACCTCGGTCTTGGAGCTGCCGACCGCTCGGCCGGCACGGCGGTACGACAGCCCGTCCAGCAGGACGGCGGCAACCGCATCCAAGCGGACCTCCAGCGGCAGCGGCGGGGTGCCGCCCTGCCCGCGGGGGCGGGGCGGGGTCAGATGGGCGAGGCGGCTGGCCAGCCAAGCCAGCACCTTGGCGGGCAGCGATGAGCGCGGGCAGTATGCCAACGGGACCAGACCTCCTGGCAGGCATGAGCACCTTGCCTATGGTCTGGTCCCGTCAATGTCAGGGCATACCGAGCATCACGGACGCCCTCAATGAGGAGATCGGCGTGGCCAACCAGCGGCTGGCCACTCTGGTCGGACGGGCCGCGCCCAGGCTGCTGAAGCTGGAGGCGATCGGCATCGACCATGCCGGGCAGCTGCTGGTCACTGCCGGCCAGCGCCCCGAGCGGCTGCGTGGAGAGGCAGCCTTTGCGCACCTGTGCGGGGCTGCGCCGGTTCCCGCTAGCTCGGGCACCACGCACCGGCACCGGCTGCACCGCAGCGGCGACCGCCTCCAGCTCCGCCTGGCCACCCCCGCCACCGCCGTCCGTGCCGCCGAGCTGGTGGCCGACCTCGGCAGCGGCCCCCCGCAGGTGGACGCCCAGGCCGGCGAGGTGACCGTCCTCATCCCCGACGGTGTGGCCGTCCTGCCCGAGGTCGTGCGACGGCTGGACGCCGCCGGCCTCGCCCTGTCCGACCTTGCGGTGCGTCGGCCCACCCTGGACGACGTCTTCCTCACCCTCACCGGCCACGCCACCCAACCACCCGACCCACTGGACGCGCCTGCCCCCGACCACCCAAGACCGCAGCGACAGCCCGCCACAAGGAGCCCCGCATGACCACCCTGGCCCCCCGCCACGCCTGGACCCTGGCGATCTCCGACACCGCGGTCATGACCCGGCGCTACCTCTCCCACTACCTGCGCAAGCCCAGCCTGCTCGGCCTCGCGCTGGTCCAGCCGGTGCTGTTTGTGCTGCTGTGGACCTTTGTGTTCAGCGGAGCCATCCAGACCCCGGGCGGCATCACCTATGTCGACTACCTCATGCCCGGCCTGTTCATCCTGGCCATCGCCTTTGGCTCGGCCAACACCGGCGTCGGCCTGGCCGACGACCTGGCCCGCGGCCTGATCGACCGCTTCCGCGCCCTCCCGATGGCCCGCCCCGCCCTGCTGGTCGGCCGGACCCTTGCCGATACCGCCCGCAACACCTTCGTCGTATTGCTGATGGTCGGCTACGCCGTCGGGTTCCGCTTCCACGCCGGCCCGGCCGCCGCGCTGGCCGCCCTCGTCCTGCCCCTGGCCGTCAGCTACCTGTTGTCGTGGATCTCGGCCCTGATCGGCCTGACGGTGCGCGACCCCGAGACCGCCGGCACCGCCAGCCTGCTGCCGGTCATCCCCCTGGCCTTCACCAGCTCCACCTTTGTGCCCGTGGCGACCATGCCCGGCTGGCTGCAGGCCTGGGCCAACACCAACCCCATCACCCACGCCGTGGACGCCACCCGCGCCCTGGCCCTGGGCGGCTCCACCAGCGGCCCGCTGCTCCAGGCCATCGCCTGGATCCTCGGCATCCTTGCCATCGTGATCCCCTGGCCATCCACCGCTACCGCCGGGTCACCCAATAGCACCTGGTCAGCCTGGCCGCCTACACGGCCCTCCCGTTCGCCGGAGGCAGCGCTCCTGCCCGGCCGGCTGCGCGCCAGTCGCCGCGTTCCAGCCGTTCCTTCAGTTGCTGGTAGCTCTTGGGCGCTCCCTTCAACGCGAGCTGGCGGATGACGTCCGGGACCAGCTTGCCGATCCCCTTCCCCTGGAAGTCGAGCCTGAAGGTGACCCTGGACCCGATGCCCTCTTCAAGCGGCTCGACGGTGATGCTCGCGCTTGGCCTGAGCGGTCCATCGACACCGCGAGCGGCCCAGTTGCTGGGCGGATCGAGCGCCGTGATCTCCTGGGTGTAGCTGAATTCGAGGCGGGCGACCCGGCGGGTCGTGGTGAACCTCGAGCCCACGCCGAGCGGACGGCCTCCCTGGATGCGCACGCCCACCACGTCGTCCTGCCACTCGGCGAACCGCGAAGGATCAATGGCGTACCCAAAGACCTCCGCCGGCGGGCAGGCAATGTCGAGGTGGGACACGATCGGCGGCATGGCTTCCCTCCTTGTCACATCGGCTCGTGTTGACCCGTCACTGTGATAACGGACCGCGACGAGGGAATGTGACCGATGGCTGAGGGCGACTGGCTGGTTGAGCGCTTCCAGACCCACCGTGCCCACCTGCGCGCGGTGGCCTACCGGATGCTGGGCTCGCTCAGCGAGGCCGACGACGCCGTCCAGGAAGCCTGGCTGCGCCTCAGCCGCGCCGGCAGCGGCGGGGTGGACGACCTGGGCCGGTGGCTGACCACGGTGGTCGCGCGGGTGTGCCTGGACATGCTCCGCTCGCGCGCCGCCCGTCGGGAGGAGCCTCTAGGGGTGCACCTGCCCGACCCGATCATCGGCCCCGCCGACGCGCCCGACCCCGAGCAGGAGGCGCTGCTGGGCGACGCGGTCGGGCTGGCGCTGCTGGTGGTCCTGGAGGAGCTGGCACCGGCCGAGCGGCTGGCGTTGGTGTTACACGACACCTTCGCGGTGCCGTTTGGGGAGATCGCCGCCATCCTGGGGCGTTCCCCGGCCGCCGCCCGCCAGCTGGCCAGCCGCGCCCGCCGCCGGGTCCGGGCCTCGACCGCGCTGCCCGATGCCGATCTCGCCCGCCAGCGCAGGGTGGTCGATGCCTTCCTTGCGGCCGCCCGCAACGGTGACCTGGATGCGCTCGTTGCGGTGCTGGACCCAGAGGTGGTCGTCCGCGCCGACTGGGGCAAGGTCCCCGCAGGCGCCTCCAGGACCCTCCAGGGGCCGCGGGCCGTGGCCAAGCAGGCGCTGGCCTTCTCACAACGCGCCCGATCCGTGCGGCCCGCGCTGGTGAACGGCACCGCCGGCGTGGTCGCGGACACGGGCGGGCGACTGCTTGCGGTGATGGGGTTCACGGTCAGACGCGGGAAGATCCTGGAGATCGACATCCTCGCCGACCCCGCCCGCCTGCGCCGGCTCGACCTACCAGTCCCACACACCTGACGCCGGGCGGCAGCCCGCCTACATTGCCGGCCATCAGCGGCGAAACCACTCCTGCAGCCTGGGGATCGCCCGGTCGAGATTGCGACCATACACTCGGGCGAAGACAGGTCGAATGAGCGGCGCCAGGGGCCCATGGAGCTCGACCAACCATTCCAGCCGTGTCGCTGCCGGGCCCGACGACTCGAACCGATGGTCGTAATAGATGCGGACCCCAGGCAGCCCGCCGACCCACTCCCAGCGCACTGGCGGCTCCCAGACCGACATGCGGAAGGTGTTGCGCCCCAACCGCTTAATCTGCAAGGCACCGCTCGATGTGGGACCGAGCTCCCCCGGCGGCGACACCGTCACCGAGGTGATATGAGGCGCCCACTCCGGCCATCGCTCCACCTCGGCCAGCCGCTGCCACGCCTCCTCAAGCGGCGCATCGACCTCGAACACGCACTTGACAGCTGCGCTGGCCATGAACTCGACCTCCTCCGACTGGCAACCTTCGACCGTCGCGGACATGGCGGCACGTTCGATGCGCCAGCCGATCAACGACATCGCGGAAAATAGCCCGCACGGGATGCCTGGGCCAGGCAGGCACATCCCGAGCGTGGCGTATGAGGTGGACCGCCTCGGCGACACCGGCGGAGTCGGCCGCCAAGGGTGCTCGGCCATCACTGGTGTGGACGGCAATCGCGGGACCGCCTGGACCAGTACTTCACGGGATCGACGCCACCTGGACCGGAGGAGGTCACCAGCGCGTTCTGGGGTGCCTGCCACGGCGGGCAGGAGCCGTGCGCCGCCTTCCTGCTGCAGCGGCAGACCAGTGCCGACCTGCGACGACTCAAGCACCTGTTGGAGGTGTCGACTATCAGCGGGTCCGAACCGGAGGAGACGGCATCCTGAGCTTCTGGTTGGACCGCAGTCCTTGCTCACGGCAGCACCGTGATGATTACGATCGCCACCGCCAGCGCGGTGTCAAGTACTAGGCAGAACTCGGCCATGGAGCGGACGACGACCCGGTTGGTGCGGTGGTGGTAGGCGTCCCAGGCGGCGTGGCCGAGGAGGCCGGCGGCCACCAGTTAGGCGCCGAGCTCCTGGTTGACTACCAGGGCGGCGCCGGCGGCGGCGCCGAAGCCGAGGAGGGCCAGGGTCTGCAGCGGCAGCCCGTAGCCGGGGTGGGCGGCCCCGCGCAGCAGGCCGTAGATTCCCAGGGCGACCGCGCCGGCGAGGATGACCCAGGTCGGCTCCAAGCGATCTTCGAGCAGCCGTGCGACGGTGATGACGATGATGGTGGCGAAGAACAGGGGCCAGGCCGCGGCCGGTCGCCCCAGGGCGGCCGCTCCCAGGTAGATCGCGGCGGAGGCGGCGAGGACCGGGGTCAGGTCGACTCCGCTCGCCAGGTCGAAGGCGACCAGGGCGGCGAAGCTGAGCCCGGCCAGGGTTGGCCAGCGGCGGCGCACCAGCGAGTGCGGCTGGGAGGTTGTCTGTGGAGTGGTTTCGATGTCGGTCACGATATTCCTTTCACGATTGATCTCGATCTGCCAACGAGGGCTGAGCGGGTTGTCATCCGTCGCCGACCTCGCGCTCGTAGCGGTGGGCGGGACCGCGAACGTGCTCGTCGCCGTCTGGGCCTGGTAGGTGAAGGAGCCCCGGTCCTGCCAGCCCAGCCTGGCGTAGAACCTCCGGGCCCGGGTGTTCCCGGCCACGACCGCCAGCCAGGCGGTGCGCCGGCCTCCCTGACCGATCACCGCCTCGGCGTGCCGCAGCAGGAGCTCGGCCACGCCCCGGCCGCGCCAGCGCCGGTCGACGTAGACCTGCTCCACCTCGTCGTCCACGACGACCACGAAGCCGGCCACCGTCCCGCCGCGCTCGGCGACCCAGGTCTGGCCGACCCGCTCTCTCGCCCGCTTGTCGAACGACGCCGGGGTCCGCTCGGCGACCAGCGCCTCCGGGACGTGGCCCTGGCCGGCCGCTGGACTCGATGCCGCGCCTGGCGATCCTCGGGGGTGATCTTGCGCCGGCGCGGCGCCCGCCGGCCGCGTGGTAGTCGAAGCCCTTGTCCAGGTGGAGCTTGGTGGCCGCCGACGCGGCCGACCGGCAGGTAGTACTTGGGCCAGGCAGGCGCGGTCATCGATGCGGGTCGGCCGCCGTAGCGGAGTGGCCGGGGCCGGATGGCCTGCCACAATCCATGGCTACCTGGAGCCGACCGGCGCCTTCCCCCAGCGGCAGGCCGACCGACGTGCCATGCTGGCCGCCATCGACGCCGGGCTGCTGCGCCACGCCTTGGTGGTCGCCCGGCGAGGATGCACTGCGACACCCCGCGAAGGAGGCGACGGGCCGATGCAACCACCACCGCCGTTGTCACCAGAGACCTTGGCCGCGCAGGCCCTCGGCGACGTCGACCCGGTATCCGGCGGGCTGACGCCGGGGATCCACCCGTCGACCAGCTACGAGCAACTGCCGGACGGCTCCTATCGGCAGGACCGCGTCTACACCCGCGCCGACAACCCGACCTATGAGATCGCCGAGGGCCTACTGGCCGCGCTGGAGGGCGCCGGCTGCGCCTGTGCGCTGTTCGCCTCCGGGATGGCGGCCGCCACCGCGATCTTCCAGTCCCTGCTGCCGGGCGACCACGTCCTGGTCTCCCGGGTCCTCTACTGGGGGGTGCGCAAGTGGCTGGCCGAGTTCGCGCTCACCTGGGGGCTGGACGTGGAGTTCGTCGACACCGGCGACCACGACGCGGTGAGCTCGGCCATCCGTCCAGGCCGCACCCGGCTGCTATGGGTCGAGACGCCGGCCAACCCCATGTGGGAGATCACCGATCTCGCCGGCATCTGCGAGCTGGCCCACGCCGCCGGGATCCGGGTAGCCGCCGACAACACGGTGGCGACCCCGGTGCTCACCCGACCCCTCGAGCTGGGCGCCGACCTGGTGGTCCATTCCGCCACCAAGTACCTCAACGGCCACAGCGACGTGTTGGCCGGTGCGGTACTGACCGCCCGCCGCGATCCCTTCTGGGAGCGGATCCGCTCCTGGCGGCGTAACGCCGGCGCCGTGCCGGGCCCGTTCGAGGCGTGGCTACTGCAGCGCGGCATGCGCACCCTGTTCCTGCGCGTGCACCGTTCCTCCGACAG
>Ga0307302_10000242_pt1 | contig 24378 bp, 23 predicted proteins | sample ER_DNA_183_FD_194490 | JGI IMG/M metagenome (GOLD analysis project Ga0307302, IMG submission 194490) | Bulk soil microbial communities from the East River watershed near Crested Butte, Colorado, United States - ER_DNA_183 | ecosystem: Environmental > Terrestrial > Soil > Floodplain | place...
CGACGCCGAGGTCGTGGAGGCGTTCGCGGCCATCCAGGAAGAGCTCACGGCCGAGCTCGTTGCCTGAGCCGGAGTCTCGAAACAGCCTGGCTATACTCGATCGTCTGGGCCGTTAGCTCAGTTGGTAGAGCAGGGGACTCTTAATCCCAAGGTCGAAGGTTCGAATCCTTCACGGCCCAAACGCGCAGCGTTTTGACCGCGATGCGCGGAGCGCATTGCGGACCAGTGGAGGGGGTTTCGGGGGAACCGGGAGGTTCCCCCGAGTAGCAAGAGGTGCTGGTCGAGGGGGTGCGCGTACCGCGGTGCACAAACGGACCTCACTACGGCGGCTCAGGCAAGTTCGTCAGCCCTCTCCTGCACGACCGACGTGGGGCGCGGACTGAACAAGCGAGCGGCCCGCAGAAGGGGACGGGCCGCTTGCGCGCCACACACGAGGCCGCCTCAGAACGGGGGAGAGGGCGTTCCGAGGAACCTCACCGCAGAACTGGCTCAACGCCAGCATGAGACGCGTGCCGATTATCGCTTATCGCCGGGCGGACTGCCGCAAAGTTTCTCTCCCCGCGGCAGCCGCCCAGCCTTGACCAGATCGGCTGCAGCACGATGAAGCTTGATGTGGGGCGAACGCTCGTTCGTCGTGGCAAGTGAAGACCAGATACGCGACGGAGAACGTCCCATCCACGGTCGTCGTCGCGAAGTCGCCGATCGTCACGCCGATGTCTTCGCCGCCTCGCGAGCTCCGATACCAGCACTCTTTACAGGGCGTTAAAGCCCGCAACGTACGCTTCGATTTGCAGATGAAAACGCTCGTCTTGATCGCGGCGCTCGCGGTCGCCCTCTGGGTTTCCGCCTCGGTCGCGCCGTCAAGTCAGGCGCAATCGCAGGCCGAGTGCTCACTGACCTCCACGGGCCTCGTCCCGCTCACCGACATGGGCCGCCGGCGCTATCGCGGCTTCCGGGGCGGCCTCTACCCAGCTGGACGCAACAAGCCGTCGCCGGGGTATCTCCGCAAGGGCCTCGCTTCGGCCAGGCGCGTGCGCCCGATCGGCGACAAGATCGTCCTCCTCTCGGTCGGGATGGCGAACACGACCCAGGAGTTCTCGGCCTTCAAGCGGGCGGCCGACCGCGATCCGGCGAAGAACGGGAACCTGACCATCGTCGACGGTGCCCAGGACGGCTGGGACGCGGAACGCGTACGAACCGATTCCACCTACTGGGACACGATCGATGAGCGGCTGACCGCAGCCGGCGTCTCATCCGATCAGGTGCAAGCCGTTTGGCTGAAGGAGTTGATCGCGGGCGAAGCACGCCGTTTCCCCAAGGACGCCCGCGGGCTCCAGAACGACCTCCGTGTCATCGCCCGCACGATGCGGTTCCGCTATCCGAACCTGCGCCTCGTCTACCTCTCCAGCCGCACGTACGGCGGCTACGCGATCACCGGGCTCAATCCGGAGCCGGCTGCATACGACAGCGGCTATGCCGTTCGTGGATTGATCCAAGAGCGGATGGGCGGCAAGGTCAAGGGCCCGTGGCTCGGCTGGGGGCCGTATCTCTGGACGGACGGTCTACGCGGCCGCAAGGACGGGCTCGTCTGGACATGCGACGACGTTCAGGACGATGGGACGCATCCCTCGAAGACAGGGATCCAGAAGGTGGTCAACATGCTGCTCACCTTCTTCAAGACCGACCCCACCGCGCGGCGCTGGTTCGCTCCGACTCGTTAGACACGTACTATCGCGCCGGTGAAGGGACCGATCGGAATCGTCGGCGCGGGTTACGTGGGCCTGCCGCTCGCTTGCGTGTTCGCCGAGGCGGGGCACCGCGTCGTCCTCGTCGAGTCGAACCCCGAGAAGATCGAGATGGTCAAACGCGGCGAGAGCTACATCAGGGACGTCCCCACCGACGACCTTCGCCGCCTCGTAGAAGCGGAGTCGATCGGAGTGACTTCGGACTACGACGCGCTCAAGGAGACGGAGGCGATTCTTCTCGCGCTCCAGACACCGCTCTCGGCGCAGCGCGAGCCGGACCTCTCGATCGTGCTGGGCGCGGTCGAAGACCTTGCAGGCCGGCTGCAGAAGGGACAGCTGGTCGTGCTCGAGTCTACGACCTATCCCGGAACGACGCGTGAGCGCCTCCTCCCCCTCCTCGAGCGCCACGGCCTGCGCGTCGGCGAGGATTTCCATCTCGCGTTCTCGCCGGAGCGCGTCGATCCGGGCCGCGAGGACTGGACGACGAAGAACACGCCGAAGATCGTCGGCGGGATCACGCCGGAGTGCACCGAGCGCGCCGTCGAGCTCTACAGCCGAGCGCTAGAGACCGTCCACGCAGTCTCCTCGCCGGAGGCGGCTGAGCTCACGAAGCTGCTCGAGAACATCTTCCGCTCCGTCAACATCGCGCTCGTCAACGAGCTCGCCCAGCTCTGCGACCGGATGAGCATCGACGTCTGGGAAGTGATCGGAGCCGCGGCCACGAAGCCGTTCGGCTTCATGAGCTTCCAGCCCGGGCCGGGGCTCGGCGGCCACTGCATGCCGATCGACCCCTTCTACCTGACTTGGAAAGCGCGCGAGTACGATTTCTACACGGAGTTCATCGAGCTTGCCGGCAAGGTGAACGAAAACATGCCGTGGTGGTGCCTGGGCAAGATCGCCCGGGCGCTGAACGCGCAGGAGCGAGCCTTGAAGGGTTCAAGGGTGCTGTTGCTCGGGGTCGCGTACAAGTCCGACATCGGCGACACGCGCGAGTCGCCCGCGCTGAAGCTAATCGAGCTGCTGCGGGCGGAGGGAGCCGAGGTTTCCTATCACGACGTGTTCGTCCCGGAGCTGCCGGAACACGGGCTGGAGTCCGTCCCTCTCGACCTCAAGAAGACCGACTGCGCGGTGATCGTCACGGCGCACTCCGGAATCGACTACGACAAGCTCGTCGAGCAGGCGCCGCTCGTCGTCGACCTCCGGAACGCGACGGGACCCAACGGAACGGCGAACGGCAAGGTCTGGAAGCTGTGAGCCAAGTACGTGTGGGCCACGTCGGCCTCGGCTACTGGGGGCCGAACCTCGCGCGAAACTTCGGGGAGCTCGCCGACTTGCGCTGGCTGTGCGACCTCTCGCCAGAGGCACTCGCCACGGCTTCGGCCCGCCATCCTCAGGCGCGGACGACAACGGAGCTCGACGAGCTGCTCGCCGATCCGGACCTCGACGCGATCGTGCTCGCGACTCCCGTCGTCACCCACTACGAGCTTGCGCGACAGGCGCTCACCGCCGGCAAGCACGTGTTCGTCGAGAAGCCCCAGGCCCAGACGAGCGCCGAGGCCGAGGAGCTATTGGGCCTGGCCGAGGAGAACGGTCTCGTACTGATGCCCGGCTACCTGCTCCTCTACCACCCTGCTGTCGCGAAGCTGAAGAAGCTCGTGGACGCCGGGGAACTCGGGGAGCTTCTCTACCTGTACGGGAACCGCCAGAACCTGGGGCAGTTCCGCCGCGATGAGAATGCGCTCTGGTCGCTCGGAGCGCAGGACGTGTCCATCCTCCTGCACCTGATCGGCGAGGAGCCCGTCGAAGCCTGGGCGCGCGGCGAGTCCTTCTTACGCAGCGGAGTCGAGGATGTCGTTTTCGGCTTCCTGCGCTTTCCGTCGGGAGTTGTCGCGCACATGCACGTCTCGTGGCTCGACCCGCACAAGATGCGCAAGCTGACTGTCGTCGGGCGGGACAAGATGGCCGTCTTCGACGACATGGAGCCCGAGCGGAAGGTCACGGTCTACGACAAGGGCCCCGTGCACCGCCCTGCGACCGAGTGGCAGGTGCGGGAAGGCGACATCCATATCCCGAAGGTCGCGGCCGAAGAACCGCTCCGGCGGGAATGCGCGCACTTCCTCTCGCTCGTGGCCGGCGAAGGCGATCCGCTAGCCGCGGCCCGGGCCGGTTGCGCGGTCGTGCGAACCTTGGAGCTCCTCCAAGAGTCGCTGGAAACAGCCGCGGTCTAGTGGCTCTGAGCTACGAAGCCGCCGAAACCGCCGTCGTCTACCCGGGCACGGTGCTCGGCGACGGCTGTGTGATCGGCGACTACGCGGTCGTCGGGAAGCAGCCGGCGCTCTCACCCCGCTCGACGGCGAGCCGGGAGGAGCTGCCGCCGCTGGAGCTGGGCCCAGGCACGATCGTGTCAGCGGGCGCGATCGTCTTCGCCGGCACGCGAATCGGCTCCCGCGTGATCGTCGGCGACCAGGCCTGCGTGCGAGAGCGTTGTGAGGTCGGCGATGACGTGGTCATCGGCCGCGGCTCGCTCGTCGAGAACGACACTTCGATCGGCGCGCTGACGAGGATTCAGGCCAACGCGTACATCACGGCGTACTCGACGCTCGAGGACGACGTCTTCATCGCGCCGTGCGTGACGACGACCAACGACAACTTCATGGGACGGACCGAGCGCCGGCACGACCTGCGCCGCGGGCCGACGATCCGCCGCGGCGCGCGCATCGGCGGCGCTGCGGTCCTCTGCCCGGGGGTCGAGATCGGCGAAGAGGCCTACGTCGGCGCCGGCGCGGTCGTCATCCGTGACGTCCCGCCACGCGCCGTCGTCGTCGGCAACCCCGCGCGCCAGATCCGCGAGGTCGCTACCGAGGAGCTGCTGAGCGCACGCCCGGGCGCGGACGCTTCCGGAAGCTGAGCACGTAGCCGCCCGAGCCCGGAGTCGACATCTTGACCTCGAGGTAGTACCAGCCAGCGTTTCGGACGCGGGCACGGATGCGCTCGATCGAGCCGGGGGACGTGGACCGAGCGGCGAGCAGGCGACGGTTGGCGGCAAGGCCCTCCACGCGGCGCGTACCCGGCTTCCAGAGAAAGAGATTCGTATCGGCGCCGCGCGGGCCGCGGAGCCTGGCGACGAGGTGCCCGCCACGGCGGAGCTTGATCTGGTAGAGGTCGATCCGGTCGTCCCAGTAGTCGATCGAGGCACGGATTCTCCCGCTCTTTCTGCCCCAGAGCAGAGGGGCGATGCGAGGCCGGTCGTTGGCCTCGAAGACGTCGGGGGCCGGGTAGGGACCGTCGAGCGCGCGGACCGAGCTCGCGACGTCGAGGACGCCCCAGCCCGTCAGCGCGTCGCGACCCGCGGGGCAGCGGCTGCAGCCCGTGTCGGAATCCGCGTCGAACGCCGACCGGGTCAGCAGCGTGGCGACCTGGTCCGCCTGGAGCCCGGGGTCGGTCGCGAAGAGGAGCGCGGCCGCCGCCGAGACCTGGGGGGCCGAGAAGGACGTCCCCTCGCCGCGCCGGAACTCGATCGGACCGCAATCGGAGTACCCCTGCAGGACGCAGCTGGGCCGATTCGTCGACGTCAGCAATCGCGGCAGGGTCGAGAAGATCGCCTCGCCGGGAGCCGCGATGTCGTTGTGGAGAAGATCCCGGTTCGAGAACAGGGGCACCGAGCCGTCCCGCGCAATCGCGCTGACGCCCAGAACGTGCGGGAGCGCGGCCGGATAGCCCGCATACGTCCAGGGCTCCTTGGGCGCGCGGTCGCCGTTACCGACCGCGGCGACGACGAGCACGCCCTTGCTGACCGCGTACTGGATAGCTGCGGCCTCGAGCGGTGAGTAGGCGTCGCGGTTCTTGTCGTGCGGGTCGCGCATCCCGCCGAAGCTCAAGTTGATCACCTGCGCGTTGTGATCGACCGCCCAGCGGATCGCCTCCGCTTCGGGCTCGGGCGAGATCGTGCCGTCGCTGCGGACGACCTTCGCAACGAGCAGCTCCGCCGCGAAGCCGATGCCAGCGATGCCCTGCGCGTTGTTCACCGCTGCGGCGATCTCGCCGGCGACGAACGTGCCGTGGCCGTTCGTGTCCACCTGCCATGAGCTTGGGACGAAGCTGGCGCCCGCGGCAATCTGCTTCTGGAGCTCTGGATGGTCGGCGTCGATGCCCGAATCGAGCACCGCGACGCGTACGTCGCTCAGGGAGGGGAATTGTGTCCAGGCCTCGAAGGCTCGAACGCGGTTGAGGTACCACTGGCGCACCGCCAGCGGATCGTTCGGCACGAACGACAACCGCCGGGAGCGGCGCATGCGCTCCACCCAGGCGACGCCGGGAGTGGAGGCAAGAGCGTGCGGGCTCGAGGCGTCGACCGCCAGGGCGAAGGAGCCGATCGTCGAGACGGGATGGCTGGTCCGGGCTTCGATCCGTTCCGCAACCGCGTTGGCCGAGGCGCCCTCCTGGATGCCAACCGCGAACCGTGCGGCCGCAGCCGACTCGGGCACGGCCAGCGCCAGCAGCAGCGATGCGAGCACGAGACGCCTCATGCGGTCACCCTAAGAGTAGGGCTGACCCCAGGGGCGAATCCGCGCCCGGGCGCAAGTCGAGCGCGGTAGTCCCCGGGCGAGAGAGTCAAGCTCGCCTCGAAGTCGCCGCTCGCGTTGACCGTCGCCCGGGTGACGGTCGTCCACGACGTGCCGTTGAGCCGCTGGATCGCAACGCTTGCCCCGGGGAAGAGAGGTCGCGCATAGCCACGCAGGCTCGTCGCGTCCCTCAGGCCATAGAAGCGCAGGCGTGGAGCGACGGCGACGTGGGCCACCCTGCTCCGTGCGGCGCCGCTTGCGAGTCGGTAGTCCGTTGGGGCGCGAGGCCTCGCTGCGACAGTGACCGCCCCGTCCGGTTGGGCCGAGACCGCCCCCGCCTGGCGCCACGCCGATCCGGCCGGGCGCTGCTCGAGCGTCACGGAGGGCAGGCTTCTGGCGACCCCGGTCAGCGAGACCCGCGCGCCGAAGGTGACGGGAGCCTCGGGTGGCGAGAGCGAGAGCACGCCGATCCTGAACCAGGTCGAGCGCAGACGGAGAGCACGGCGTAGGTCGCTGCCGGTCACGGTCGACTCGCCCTGCGAGCCCATCGCCGTCACCGAGCGGACCCGACCAGACGGACCGGTGGCGGTGCGGAGATCAACGAGGCGGCCCCGAGTCGAAAGGACGCGTGCAAGGCGCTTGGGCGCGACGACGAAGGGCCCCCAGCGATGGTATGGCGAGATCGTGTCGTACGGATCCCCGACCGAAACGAGATAGGGGACCAACGGCGAGCCCGGCCAGACCTCGCTGGCGGCAGCCGTCCGGCCGCCCGAGCTCGAGAAGAAGTACGTCTTCACGACGTGCCCTTCGTAGAGGACGACTTCGCCGGCGGTCTCCTGCACAGCCTGCGTCGCGGAAGGCCACTCGCCCACGATTCCCCGGTAGACCTGGCTCCGAGTATCCGGGTAGAGGTCGAACCACGAGCCCGTCTTCCGCGCTGCGAGTGCATACGAGCGGGCGGCGACGGCCTGGGCTTTGAGCGCCTCGAGAAGCCACGCGTGTGGCATCTCGGAGGGAACTACGCCGTAGAGGTAGCTCTCGAGTGGAACCGAGTTGACGGCTCGGAGGACGCCGTTCGCCACGGAGACCTGGAACTGACCTCGGTAGGGCCGGCCGTCCAGCCGAAGCGGCGACGTCCCGGCAATGAACAGAAGCGGTCCAGGGAGCTGCTGCGCCGGTCCGTTAGCCGGTTTCACACGCAACCCAGGCCCGAAACGCTGGGCGCCGGGGGCTAGCTGCCAGGCCCGGCCGGTGGCATCTCGGACGCGGAAAGACGCCTCGGACGAAACGCTCAGCCGTTGAGCGCCTTGCGCCAGCAGGACTCGCACGCGCGCGACTTGCGTCGGGCCCAGCGACGTTCCCGGGTAGTAGTGAGCGAGGATCCGGTCGTAGCTCACACCCTGCTGGGCGAAGCCGTAAGCACCCCATTGCGCGAGGCCGACGCCGTGACCCCATCCGCGGCCGCTGACGACGAACGTCGCCTGGGCAAGCGAAGGAACACCGGCGCGCGGCTTGGCCCCACCCGAGGAGTAGGCGCCGGCGGAACCGGCGAGCAGCGCAGTCAGGGCGAGGGCGGCAAAGAGAAGCCTTGGGCGATCCATAGGCAGTGCTGTCGGCGCCCGGTCTTCGTCTCTTGACCGACCGCGGAGGCATTTGAGGCTAGCGCATCGGCCTGCGGACAGCATCCTTCTTTACAGGAACTTCAGGAACCTGCAGCAAGCAGCAAGTTTCCCTAGCCTCGCCACCGGAAACTGAAAAGGGCGCGGCCCCACCGCGTCTTCCTCGTGAGAGACGAACAAAGCAAGCTGCCTCCCCGCTACCGCCGGCCTGAGCTCATCGGTCAGGGCGGCATGGGCGAGATCTTTCGCGCGGAGGACGAGGTGCTCGGGCGCACCGTCGCTGTCAAGCTGCTGGCCGAGCGCTACGCCCGCGACGCGTCGATCCGGGCTCGCTTCAAGCGCGAGGCGCTCGCTGCGGCGCGGCTCTCCGGCGATTCGAGCACGATCACGATCTTCGACGTCGGAGAGTGGCAAGAGCGTCCCTTCATCGTCATGGAGCACCTGAGCGGCGGGTCGCTCGACGAGCGTCTGCAGCGGACCGGTCTGCCCACGACCGCCGAGGCAATGTCATGGCTCGAGCAGGCGGCCGCGGCTCTTGACGCAGCACACCGCGGCGGAGTCGTGCACCGGGACGTGAAGCCGGGCAATCTCCTGCTCGACCGAGAAGGCGCGCTGCGGGTCGCCGACTTCGGGATTGCGAGCGCTCCCGGGATGGAGTCTCTGACGATGACCGGGACCGTGATGGGCACAGCCGGGTACCTCTCGCCTGAACAGGCCCAGGGCGAGCGCGCCAGCCCCGCCAGCGACCGCTATGCGCTCGCCGTCGTCGCCTTCGAGTTGCTCGCCGGCCGGCGGCCATTTGAGTCCGACAGCCCGACGGCGGAGGCGACCGCGCACGTGCAGGCGCCAATCCCATCCGTCTCCGCGCAGTCGGATCTGCCTTCTGAGCTCGACCCTGTGTTCGAACGTGCGCTCGCCAAGGATCCCTCGCAGCGGTTCGAGACGGCCGCGGACTTTGTCGCTGCGCTGCGCCATGCGCTCGCCGCCGGCGCCGGAACGACACGCCGACTCGCTCCCACAGGTCCGCCCTCGCGGCGTTCGCCGGCCCTGCCCATTGTCGGGGCGTTCCTCCTCGCCGCCGCCGTCGCCGGTGCCGGCCTCGCGGCCATCGTCGCGACCCGCGGAGACGGAAAGCGCGTCACGCCGAGTGTCGTTACGCGAACGCTCCCAGGGACGACGGTGCGCCGGACGGTGACCCAGCCGCCGACCACGGCCCCTCAGCCCCCGCCGCCGCCTGCCCGGACGGACGGTGTTGCGCTGACCGACGAAGCGACCCGTCTCCTCGAGCGGGGCGACTACGCGGGTGCGGAACGCATCGCCCGGCAGGCCGTGGCCGCACTCGCCGGCAGCGGGGAGACCTACGAGGCGTTTGCCGAGTACGACCTCGGCGGCGCCCTCGCCGGGCTCGGCCGCTGTGACGAGGCCCTCGAGCATCTGGAGCGCTCGGAAGAGATCCAGGGACATCGCAAGGAGATCGACCGTGCCCGCAAGAAGTGCAAGAAGGGTCACCGCGTACGATGAGCCCGTGCGGATCCTGGTCACCGGCGCGGCCGGCTTCATCGGCTCGAACTTCGTCCACTACTGGCTCGAGGGCCATCCGGACGACCACGTCGTCGCGCTCGACCTCCTGACCTACGCGGGCAACCGGGCGAACCTGCAGGCCGTGGAGGATCGGGTCCCGTTCGTCCAGGCGGACATCGGCGACCTCGGCGTCGTCGAGACAACCCTGCGCGAGCACGAGATCGAGGCGATCGTCAACTTCGCGGCTGAGTCGCACAACAGCCTGGCCGTCATCGATCCAGGCCTCTTCGCCCGCACGAACGTGCTGGGGACCCAGCTGCTTCTTGAGGCCGCTCGACAGGCCGAGGTCGAGCGCTTTCACCACATCTCGACCTGCGAGGTCTACGGCGATCTGCCGCTCGACTCGGATGAGGCGTTCACCGAGGAATCGCCGTACCAGCCGCGGACGCCGTACAACGCCTCGAAGGCGGCCGCCGACCATTACGTGCGCGCCTATCACGAGACGTACGGATTGGCGACGACGATCACGAACTGCTCGAACAACTACGGGCCGTACCAGTTCCCGGAGAAGGTGATCCCGCTCTTCGTGACGAACGCGCTCGACGACAGGCCGCTCCCCATGTACGCGTCGACGCAGAACCGGCGCGAGTGGCTACACGTGCGTGACCACTGTCGTGCGATCGAGCTCGCCTTGGAGCACGGTCGCGAGGGTAAGACCTACAACGTCGGCTCGAGGGTCGAGGCCTCGATCGAGGAGATCGCCGACCGAGTGCTCGAGCTGACGGGAAAGCCGGAGGCGCTGAAGACGGTCGTCCCCGACCGGCCGGGCCACGACCGCCGCTATCTGCTCGACTCGTCGAAGATCGAGCGCGAGCTCCGCTGGCGGCCGGAGATCGGCTTCGAGGATGGGCTGAGAGAAACGGTCACCTGGTACGCGGAGAACCGCGCCTGGTGGGAGCCGCTCAGAGAGCGCCTCCAAGTCGAAGAAACCGCCTGGCGCTAACAGCCCTGTCCGGTGCCAGGCACCGGACATGTCCGCGTCTTGAGCTCAGAAGCTCGATCGTTGCAGCGTCTTTGCGCAAGAGAGACCTATCCCAACAGGACGTGTTGGGTGCCTGGCACCGGGCGTGTCGGCTAGAGACGTGCCAGGCAGGCGCGGAGGCCTTCGCGCCAATGGGGTAGCCGAGGTGCGTCGGCCCGCTCGCTTCTGAGAACGGAGTTGGCGGGCCGCGGCGCTGGGCGACCGAGCTCGTTCGACGAGATCCGGCGCACGCGACAGCCGATGCCGGCCTCGTCGAAGATCGCCTCGGCGAACTCGGCCCAGGTGCAGTTGCCCTCGGCGGCGAGATGCCAGATGCCCTGCGGTAGCTCGAGCAGCTCGGGGGTCGCCTCGGCGAGATGCCCGACATACGTGGGGCTTCCGCGCTGGTCGTCGACGACCCCCACTTCCTCGCGCTCGGCTCCGAGAGCGAGCATCGTTCGGACAAAGTTCTTCCCGCTCCACCCGAAGAGCCAGGAGCTGCGGACGATCCAGCCGGCCAGCACCTCGCGCTCGCCCTCGAGCTTCGTGCGCCCGTACACGGAGAGCGGGCTCGGCTCGTCCGACTCGACGTAGGGCTCGCCTTTGCGACCGTCGAACACGTAGTCGGTCGAGAAGTAGACGACCGGAGCGCCGAGCGCGACGACGTTCCGCGTCCCGGCAACGTTCACCCGTGCCGCGCCGTCCGGGTCGGCTTCCGCGCCGTCGACGTCGGTCCAGGCCGCCGTATGCAGCACGAGGCTCGGCTCGAAGTCGAGCGAGGACTGCGCGACGTCGAGCTCTTCGCGCGTGCGTGCGTCCGCCTCCGGGAAGACCTCGGCGAGCGCACTTCCGAGCTGCCCGCCGGCCCCGGTGATCAGGACGGTGCCTGGTCCCGTTCCGACAGGATCGGCGATGTCGTGCTCCAGAGGTCGACGACCCGGGGGTCGTCCCAGGGAACTTCGTGCTCATCCGGGTCGGCCGGGTCGTACTCCTCGCTCACGTGGTAGATGAAGATCAGATCGGTGAGCGCCTCGAACCCGTGCGCGCAGCGTCCCGGGACGTAGATCGCGACCGGGTTCCTGTCGCCGATGTCCTCCGTGAAGGTCTCACCGGTGTCACGGTCGAGCACGACGACGCGGGCCGTACCGTGGAGGCAAACGAAGAGGTCGTCTTGCCCGCGCTCGTGGTAGTGGAGGCCGCGGATCACACCCGCGCGCGAGAAAGAGATGTTCGTCTGGAGCATCGGTTTCTCGAACCAGGTCGAGCGATGGATCTCGGCGAACCAGCCACGCTCGTCCTCGAAGCGCCGAAACGGGATCCTCCGAAGCCCCTCGATCACTTGTTGACGCCGTTCTTCCGCACGAAGTCGTTCACCGCGTAATAGGCGTCGATCGACTCGCCGGCGTCGCCCCAGAAGCCTTCGACCACGTCGTACTCCATCGTGCCCTGCTCCACGAACCAGTTGTTGACGTCGGTGATCTCGAGCTCGCCGCGCGCCGAGGGCGAGAGAGTCGGGAGGAACTCGAAAACGGAGGAGTCGTAGAAGTAGAGGCCGGTGACGGCGAAGTCGCTAGGCGGCTGCTCCGGCTTCTCGACGATCCCTGTGACGCGATCGCCGTCGAGCTCGGCGACACCGAGGTGCCGCAGGTGCTCCGGCTCGTCGATCTTCGAGAGGACGATCCGCGCTCCGCGCTCCTGACCCTCGAAGTTATCGATCGCCGGCTTGATGGAGCGCTCGAAAACGTTGTCCGCGAGCATGACGAGGACGCGGTCATCCCCCGCGAAACGCTCCGCAAGCCCCAGAGCCTCGGCGATGCCGCCCTCGCGCTCCTGGTAGGCGTACGACAACCGGTCGATCCCGTGGCCGTGACCGTCGCCGAGCAGCCGGAAGAACTCGCCCGCGTGCGTCCCGCCGGTGACGAGCATGATCTCCGTGACGCCGCCGGCGACGATGGCCTCGATCGCGTAGGTGATCATCGGACGGTCGTAGATCGGAAGCAGGTGCTTGTTGGTGATCCGCGTGAGCGGGTGGAGGCGGCTACCGGTGCCGCCCGCGAGGATGACGCCTTTCATGTTCGCCGGATGCTACGGCAGCGAGCACCGGGGGAACCCTCTCGTTCCCCCGGTGCCCTTTCCTCGCACCTTGGGCCGCAGATTGCCCGTTAGCGACCGGCCGGCCGCAAAGCAGGCTGCGGCGGAGCGCCCTTGGCGGCAAGCGGCGAAGGTGCAACGCGTGCGACGCGCGCCGCCCAGTCGGGCAGCCACCAGTTCCAGCGTCCGAACAGCTTCATCACGCTCGGCACGAGCAGCGCGCGGATGATCGAGACGTCGATGATGATCGCCGCCGCGAGGCCGAAGCCGAACTGCTGGAGGCCGACGATCGACCCGGCGACGAAGCCCATGAAGGCCGCGAACATGATCAGCCCCGCAGCCGTGACGAGCCGGCCGGTCTTCGCCAGGCCCGCAGTGACGGCGGCGGTGTTGTCGCCACGCTTGTCCCACTCCTCGCGCATCCTCGAGACGAGGAAGACCTCGTAGTCCATCGAGAGCCCGAAGAGCATCGCGAACAGGAAGACGGGAATCCAGCCCTCGACTTGGTCGTACTGCTGGATCCCGAGCGGCTCGCCCCAGCCGAACTTGAACGCGACGACGAGCAGGCCGTAGGCCGCGCCGATCGAGAGCAGGTTCATGACGATCGCCTTCAGCGGCAGCAGCAGCGAGCGGAAGGCGCGCACGAGCAGCCCGTAGGTCAGCAGCAAGACCGCGAGCACGAGCCACGGGAAGGCTCCGTAGGTCATGTCGAGGAAGTCGACACCTCCGGGGGGGCCACCGCCCCCAAACACGTTCACGCTATCCGGAAATCCGGCGGACGGAACGAGGTCATCGCGCAGGCGGTCGACGAAGTGCTGAGCGGGCGGAAGCCCGTACTCGTGCTTCCCAATGACCTGCAGGTGCAGGTAACGCCCCGTCGGGTCCACGTACTGGCGACCGCCGCTGAAATCGAAGTCGACTCGAGCCACTTCCGGGTCGGTCTGAAGACCGGCCATCAGCGCTGCCACCGACCCCTGAACCTGATCGTCGGCGGCGCCGCCCGCGCGGCCCGTGTCGACCACGACGTCGCTCGGCGCGAGCGCGCCCGCCCCGACCGCCGAGGTGAGCACGTTCAGACCGCGGACCGCCTCGAGGTTCTGCGGAACACCAGTGTTCGAGCCCGGCGTCAACTCGAGCTTCGTCACAGGCGCCGCCGCGATGAGCAGCACGGCGATCGTCCCGGTCGCGAAGAGAATCGGCCGGCGCATGATCGCGCCTGCGAGCCTGGGCCAGAAGCCACGCGATGGGTCGGCGCGGCGTTCGGCAACACGCTTCGGAACCAGGCGGATGCGGTCGAGCCGATCCTCGAGCCAGTAGAGCAGCACCGGCAGGAGGGTCATCGCCGCCAGCACGGAGACCAGCGGGATCAGCAGGCCGGCGAGCCCAAATCCCCGCATGAAGGGCAGCGGCATGAAGAGCATCAGCGCGAGGCCGATCGCGACAGCCGTTCCGCTGAACAGAACGGCGCGGCCCGCGGTCTCCATCGTGCGCTCGACGGCCTCCTCGCGACTCCGACCGGATCGATGTTCCTCGCGGTACCGGTAAACCATCAACAGCGAGTAGTCGATCGCGATGCCGAGCCCGATGAGCATGACGAGATTCGTTAGGTACGTCGACAGCTCCATGTAGTTCGCGAAGATCCAGATGAAGCCGAGCGTGACGGGGATCGCAGCCGCGGCGAGCATCATCGGGAGCAGGAACGCAAGGGAGCCGAAGACGAAGATCAAGATCGCCATCGCGATCGGGATCGCGATGAAGAGCTCGCCGACCTTCAAGTCGTTGCTCATCACGGGATCGAGGTCGTGCTCCACCGCCGACTGACCGGTCAGATACGTCTCCGTGCCGGAAACGGTCCCCGCCGCCTTGCGCATCGCATCGGTGTGGCTCTTGGCGTCGGCGGGGTCGAGGCTCGAGATGATCGTCGCCGATACGACATCCTTTGAGACGGCGTTGACGGAGGCGACCTTCCCGGTCGGAAGGGCATGCGCCGCCCTCTCTGCTGCCTGCTTGACCGTCGGCACGAGCGCCGCCGCGTCACCTGAGGAGCCCTTCACGACCAACGAGAACGAGCCCTCCGGCTTCTGGCCGAAGTGCTGCTGCAGGATGTTTCTCGCCTTGTCGCTCTCCGCACCAGGCAGCACGAACCGGTTCGTCAATAGGTCGGAAAGACCGGACGAAGCCGCTCCGGCGGCGAGGACGGCGACCAGCCAGACGGCCAGCACCGCCCAGCGAAAGCGAATCATCGTTCGGGCCCAACGTGCCATCAATCTCCTCCTGTTGTTCGACCTCGCGGTGGTTAGCGCGGGCTAGGTTAGTGATCACTAGCCCCGCGGTCAAGTAAGTAGACCCCGCTACCATCCCGCCGATGGCCCGAGACCCGATCGACCGCCTCCGAGGCGAGATGGAAGAGCTCTTCGCCGACCTCTGGCAGGTTCCGCGCTTCACTCGCAGGCGCGGCGGCTTTCGTCCGCAGATCGACTGCTACCGCACCGAGCGGCCGGCCGCGCTGACCATCATCGTCGAGCTGAGCGGTGTCGATCCGTCGAAGATCCAGATCTACGCCGACGAGCGCACGCTAGTCGTCTCGGGTGAGCGCAGGCGACCCCGCTGCACGGGCCGCGTGTACCAGCAGATGGAGATCGACTACGGACGGTTCACGCGCCAGGTCGCGCTGGCGGCCGACATCGATGTCGCCGGCTCGAAGGCCACCTACCGCCGCGGCATGCTGACGATCGTTTTGCCCCTCGCCAAGAAGCCTGCTTCGCCGGAGCGGGTCGCGATCCCGATCAGGACCGGACGATGACCGACATCCTCGACGAGCAGCTCGACATCGACGAGGTCGAGCTCCCCTCGGCGCTCCCGGTCCTGCCGCTCAAGGACACGGTCGTCTTCCCGGACTCTGTGCTCCCGCTCGCGATCGGCCAGGAGCGCTCGGTGCGTCTCGTGGACGACGTCGTCTCGGGCGACCGGCTGCTCGCGCTCGTCGCAGCGAAAGACCGAGAGGTGGAGCAGCCTGGCTGGGACGACCTTTACGAGATCGGCACGGCCGCCGTCGTCCAGAAGATGATCCGCGTCCCCGACGGCTCGTTGCGCATCCTCGTCCAGGGCGTCCGCCGCATCCGCCTGCTCGACCGGCTACAGGACGAGCCATATCTCATCGGCCGGTTCGCCGAGGTGCCGGACATCGCCACCGACTCGCCGGAGACGCAGGCGTTGACCCAGAACGTTCAGACGCTCTTTGCCCGTCTGATCGGGCTCGTCCCCTACTTGCCCGAAGAGCTTGCCCTTGCCGCGGCCAACGTCGAAGAGCCCAGCGCCCTCTGCCATCTCGTCGCCTCGACGCTGAGGCTGAAGACCGAGGAGAAGCAGCGGCTGCTCGAGCTCGAAGACGTCGAGAAGCGTCTGCGCGCGGTGCTCGTGATCCTCAATCGCGAGCTCGAGGTGGCGGAGCTCGGTTCGAAGATCCAGTCGCAGGTGCAGTCCGAGATGGAGTCCTCGCAGCGCGAGTACTTCCTGCGGCAGCAGCTGAAGGCGATCCAGGACGAGCTCGGCGAAGGCGACCCGGAGCAGGCGGAGCTCAAGGAGCTCCGCGACCGGGCAGCCGAGGTTGCGCTTTCCGAGGAGGCGCGCAAGGCGGTCGACCGCGAGCTCGCGCGGCTGGAGAAGCTGCCCACGGCGGCGGCCGAGTACGGCGTGATCCGCACCTACGTCGACTGGATCCTGAGCCTCCCCTGGGACAAGACGACCCAGGACAACCTCGACCTCAAGCAGGCACGCCGAATCCTCGACGAGGACCATTTCGACCTCGACAAGGTGAAGGAGCGCATCATCGAGTACCTCGCGGTGTCGAAGCTGAAGGACGACCTCTCCGGGCCGATTCTCTGCTTCGTCGGGCCGCCCGGAGTCGGAAAGACCTCCCTCGGCCACTCGATCGCGCGCACGCTCGGCCGCAAATTCGTGCGGATCTCGGTCGGCGGCGTCCGTGACGAAGCGGAGATCCGCGGCCATCGGCGGACGTACATCGGCGCGATGCCGGGCACGATCATCCGCGCACTACGCGACGCCGAATCGCGCAACCCGGTCTTCCTGATCGACGAGATCGACAAGATGGGCGCAGACTTCCGCGGCGACCCGGCGAGCGCGATGCTCGAGGTGCTCGACCCCGAACAGCACTCGACCTTCCGCGACCACTACCTCGATCTTCCCTTCGACCTCTCGAAGGTGCTCTTCATCTGTACGGCGAACCAGCTGGAGACGATCCCGCCGGCGCTCCTCGACCGCATGGACGTCATCCACCTCTCCGGCTACACCGAAGAGGAGAAGCTCGGCATCGCCCGCAAGTACCTCGTGCCCAAGCAGCTGAAGGCGCACGGCCTCAAGCGCTCGCAGCTCACGTTCACCGAGAAGGGCCTGCGCATCATCATTCGCGAGTACACGCGCGAGGCCGGCGTGCGGCAACTCGAGCGTCAGATCGCCGCCGTCTGCCGAAAGGCCGCGCGCCGGATCGCCGAGGGCGACACCGAGCGCATGAGCGCCGACGAGAACCGCGTGCGCGAGTGGCTCGGCCCGCGCCGGTTCGTCGCCGACGTCCGGAAGCGAACGTCAGAGCCCGGCGTCGCGACCGGATTGGCCGTCACAGCCGTCGGCGGTGACGTCCTCTTCATCGAGGCCACGGCCTATCCCGGCGAGGGACGGCTGAAAGTGACAGGTCAGCTCGGCGAGGTGATGCAAGAGTCGGCGCAGGCGGCGCATTCCTGGGTGCGGACGCACGGGCTGGAGCTCGGGATCGACCCGCACTGGTTCGGCGAGAACGACGTCCACGTGCACATCCCCGCAGGCGCGGTCCCGAAGGACGGCCCCTCGGCGGGAATCACGATGGCGACCGCGATCGCGTCGGTCGCCACCGGGAAACCGGTCTCGGAGGAGGTGGCGATGACCGGCGAGCTGACGCTCTCGGGCCAGGTGCTGCCGATCGGGGGCCTGCGGGAGAAGGCGCTCGCGGCGCAGCGGGCCGGAATTCACAAGGTGATCTTCCCCCGCGAGAACGAGTCCGATCTCGAGGAGCTGCCCGAGGAGACCCGCAAGGAGCTCGAGTTCCTGCCCGTTGACTTGATCGAGGAGGCCCTCGCAATCGCCTTCGACGGCTCGCTGCCCAAGGCCGTGCCCGCTCGGCCACTCAGCCGCGAGCGGAAGGCGGCTTCGGCGCGCTAGGTAGCGCTAGGCCGTTTGCGGGCCCTCGGACCCGGGTAGAGTCGCCAGCAAGCGAGCCAAAAGGAGTTCCGAGCATGGCCAAGCTTCAAGACCGCGCCAGAAACCGGGCCAGCGACGTCAAGCCGTACTTCGAGCGAGCGCTGAAGGACGAGCGCGTCCGCGAGGACGTCAAGAGCGCCATCGCCACAGCCCGAGAGATCTACGACCAGCTCATGGGGGGACGGGCGATGACCGCCGTCGCCGCCAAGGTCGCGACTGACAAGGAGATCCAGCAGAGCTTTCAGGACGCGATCGACGACCTGCGCGACGCGGCCGACCGAATCCAGGGCAAGGACTCGCATGCCACGCGCAATGCGACCCTGCTCCTCACCGGGATCGCACTCGGCATCCTCTTCAACCCGGTCACGGGACCGGGGACGCGCCGCTGGCTTCAGGACAAGATCTTCGGCGAGGGCGAAGAGTTCGAGTACCGCCAGGACAACGCGAAGTAGCGCTGGCTCTAAGGCGCCACTTGCGGTGCCGACATCAGGACGCCGGGCTCCGCCCGGTGTCCCTCCGAACTGACCGGTCGACCCAACCCGAACTCGTTACGAAACCGCTGCTTAGCGGTCGGATCTGCCGGAGCGCCTGAGAGCGCGCTGGAGCGAGCCGGGGTCGAGGCCGTCGGCAGTCGAGATGTCGGACGAGGAGAGCAGGATCGCACCGGGCTTCGGCGCGCTGCTCTCGGGCGAGATGGGCGGCGCCCAGCCCGCGACCTGTGCGAAATCGACGTCCTGGAGATGCTTCCAGGCGAGCAGGTAGGGGTATGGCATGACCGCCCCGTCGTACCCCATGTAGAGCATGCCGACCGGGTGGATCTCGAAGTGGAGGTGGTACGGCGTGCTCGCAGCGTCACCCGAGTTGCCGACGAAGCCGACCACCGTTCCCGCTTTGACCTCGCGGCCATTGACCGCAAACGGCGAGAAGGCCGAGAGATGCGCGTAGTAGAACTCGTTGCCCTCGCGGTCACGTAGCCAGAGCCGCCACCCGCCAAGGTGGTTCCAGCCGACCGAGAAGATCGTGCCGTCGGCGACCGCAAGCAGCGGGGCGCCCAACGGCGCGAAGATGTCCTCGCCGTGGTGCCAGCCTGAGGCGACGTCCCCGCGTGGTGCGCCGAAGGTGTTACCGAACGACGACGAGCCGTAGACCGGGAAGACGTAGCCCCCCGCGGTCAGGCGCGGTGTCACCGACTGCGGCGGACGGATGACCAACCCCGGCACCTCGGCGCCGACTCCGGGGCCGCGCGCCTGCTTCTTCGGATTCGCAGGCTTCTTCTTCTTCGTCGGCTGGGCGGGTATGCGCTTGTGCTTGCGCTCGGTCTTGACGACGACGGCGGCCTGGGCGGAGGCCTCGGTGTAGCCAATCATCACCTCGGTGCCGGCCGGAAGCCCGTTGTGGTCGGCGGTCAAGCGCGCCTGCAGGCCCGTGATGAACACGCGCGCCCCCTTCGCATCGCCGGCGTCGAGCGAGGCCGTCCCTTCTTGCAGCGCGACCACGTAACCCCAATCGCCGATCGGAAACTGCGCTCCGGAGCCCGGTGCGACTGCCTGCCCGAGAATGGTGAGCCCTGTCACGGCGGAGCCGGCGGAATCCACTGCGGAGGCCCGCGAGTTCGCAGAGGCCTTGACCTTCGCGGTGACGGTGCTGACGGTCACGTCTCCGCCGAAGATCGCGATCGAGGAGACCTCGGCCGAAGCGCTCGAAGTGGCGGAAGAGCCGGAGGTGGCGAAAGCGCCCGAGGTCACCGAGCCGGCGCGGACGACCGACCCGTCCGCCGGGTACGCGAACGAACCCCCGACCCCGACCGCATTTGGCGGGGCAGACACTGCTGCTGCAGACCCCCCGCTCTGCCCAGGGACCGCAACCCGGACGGCAAAGGCTCGGGCCGAGGCCGCACTCTTCTCTGCGCGCGACGCGGCGGCTGGACCTAGGGAGGCTAGAAGGAGCGCAAGCCCGAGGGCGACCGGGACCAGGCGAGCCACCCGGGCATTATTACGACCGCCGCGGCTTATGGCGGCCGCTCAGGCAAAGCCGGCCCGGCCTTTTCTGGTCGGCGCCGCCGAGTCGGCGCCTATGGCGGCGCACAATCGGCGCAGATGCCGGTCACCTCGACGGCGTGACCCGTCACGGTGAAGCCGTGAGCGCCGCCGAGGCGCTCGAGCCAAGGCTCGAGCCGGCAGTCCGCGAGCTCGACGACGTGGTGGCACTCGCTGCAGGTGAGGTGGTGATGGTGACCGCCGCTGCAGAGCCGGTAACAGATCTCCCCGGGCCGGTGCATGAGCGCGTCAACCACGCCCCGCCCGCTCAGGAGGGCGAGCGTTCGGTAGACGGTGGCAAGCCCGATCGACTCGCCCCGCGCACGCAAAGCTTCGAAGATCTCTTGGGCGGTGGCGTCGTTCGGCTCGACCGAGAGCGCCTCGAGGACGTGCAGCCGTTGTCGCGTCGAGCGAATGCCATGCGAGGCGAGCAGGTCTTGCGCCGACGCGGCCATCACCGTACGATACCAGTGAATGAGAGCGATAATCATTCTCATTTGCCTGTGTGCCCTGCTTGGGGCGACGAGCTGCGGCGGATCGGGATCGTCAAGCGGAGGCGGCAAAGAGAAGGTCGTCGCTGCCTTCTATCCGCTAGCTTTCGCCGCGCAGGAGATCGGCCGCGACAAGGTCGAGGTCGAGAACCTCACCCCCGCCGGCGCCGAGCCCCACGATCTCGAGATCTCTCCCCGAGACGTCCGCGACCTACGCGGGGCCGACCTCGTCCTGCTGCTCGGCCACGGCTTCCAGCCCCAGCTCGAGAAGGCGGCCGGGAGCGGCGACAAGGTGGCGGCTCTACTCGACACACCGGGTCTGAACCTGTTCCCGAACGGCGACCCCCATGTCTGGCTCGATCCGCAACGCTACGTCCTCATCGTCGAGCGGATCGGCTCCGCGCTCCACGAGAGTGGCTCCACTCAGGGGCTCGTCGCTCGAATCCGCGCACTCGACCGCGAATATCGACGTGGTCTCGCGCACTGTGCCAGGCGCGAGATCGTCACGAGCCACGAGGCCTTTGCGTATGTCGCGCAACGTTATGGGCTCCGCCAGGTCGCGATCACCGGTCTCGCCCCGGAGGCCGAGCCCGCCCCACGCGATCTGCAGCACGTGATCGAGCTGGTGCGGAAGACCCACGCAACGACGATCTTCTTCGAGACTCTTGTCTCGCCCCGAATCGCGGACACGGTCGCACATGAGACCGGGGCCAAGACAGCCGTCCTCGATCCGCTCGAGGGCCTGACAACCGCCGAGCAACGCCGGGGCGAGGACTACTTCACGATCATGCGCTCCAATCTCGCGAATCTACGTATCGCTCTAGGGTGCCGCTAGCCGTCGAGCTTCGCAGGGTGTCCTTCGCCTACCCGGGCGGCCCCGAGGTCCTGCACGAGGTCGATCTCGCCGTCGAGCCCGGAGAGTTCGTCGCGATCGCCGGTCCCAACGGCGGAGGCAAGACGACCCTCTTGCGCGTCGCGCTCGGACTCGAGCAGCCGACTCGAGGATCGGCGGCCCTCTTCGGTGAGCCGGCGGCACGGTTCAGCAGGCGCGCCCGAATCGGCTATCTCGCGCAACGGGCCCGGCTCGGAATCGATGCGCCCGTGAGCGTCCGCGAGCTCGTCTCCACGGGGCGAGTATCGCGGCGTGGCCTGTTCGGCCTACTCACGGCCGGAGACCGGGCGATCGTCGAGGAATCGATCGAGCGGGTCGGTCTCTCCGCACACGCGAGCGCCGTGCTGGCCCGTCTCTCGGGTGGCCAGCAGCAGCGCGCCTTCATCGGCAAGGCGCTCGCGGCACAGCCGGATCTGCTCGTGCTGGACGAGCCGACGGCCGGCGTCGACGTCGACGCTCAGGAAGCTCTAGCGGCGCTGCTCGAGGAGCTGCGCCGTGATCTCAGCGTGACGATCCTCTTTGCCTCACACGAGTTCGGCGCCGTCGAGCGCTTCGTCGATCGCCTCGTGCTCGTGCGCGGCGCGATTGTCTTCGACGGCGACCCGGCCGCGCTCCCCACGACCTGGCACGACCCCTCACATGTCCATTCTTGAGCTCGACTTCATGCGGCTCGCCTTCGCGGCCGGGACGTTCGTGGGACTGCTCGCGCCCGCAGTCGGCTTTTTTCTCGTCCAGCGCCGGATGAGCCTGATCGGAGACGGGATTGGTCATGTCGCCTTTGCCGGTGTTGCGGCGGGGTACCTGCTCGGCATCTCGCCGGTCGGGACAGCGCTCGTGGCGGCAGTGTTCGGAGCCGTGGCGATCGAGTGGCTTCGAGCCCGCCATCGCACGGCCGGGGACCAGGCGCTCGCGCTGCTCTTCTACACGGGCATCGCGGGAGGGGTCGTCATGATCTCGGCGGCAGGCGCCCTCAACGCGAACCTGTTCACGTTCCTCTTCGGCTCGATCCTGACAGTCACGAACGGAGATCTGGTCCTCGTGGCGGCGCTCGGGGCCGCAGGACTGGGGCTGATCGGGGTCCTCTACCGCGCCCTGCTGGCCACGGCCCTGGACGAGGAGGGAGCGCGGGTGTCAGGCGTTCCCGTCGGAGCGCTCAACGTCGTCCTCGCCGCCCTGACGGCGGTCACGATCGCGGTCTCGATGCGGATCGTCGGCATCTTGCTCATCGCAGCGCTGATGGTGCTGCCGGTGATCGCAGCCAGCCGCGTTGCCTGGAGCGTTCGCTCCACCATCTTCCTGGCGATGGCGATTGGCCTCGGCTCCGTCTACATCGGGCTCACGACGTCGTATTACGCGGACCTGGCTCCCGGGGGAGTGATCGTGCTCGTGGCGGCGGGGTCGTTCGTCGTCGCGCAGGCGGCCAGTGCGCTTCTTCAACGCCGAAGCTAAGAGCGGAGCTCGCGCCGGGCGAACTCGCGAAAGCGCTCGCGCGTCGGCTCGTCGGGCCCCACCGGCTCGTCGGCCTCGGCTTGAGAGAGCTCGTTCGCGACCGCGCGCACCTCGGCGGCAATCGCCTCGCGATGGGCGGGATCGCGCAACAGCCCCTGCACCCAGGTCTCCGAGCCGTCGTAGGCCTCGACCTCGTTCTCCATCAGCAACCGGCCGAGCAGCATCCCGACACGGATATTGGCGAACGTGCGGAAGGCCAGGAGTTTTTCCGGGGAGTCGACGAGAGCGCGCAATTCGGGCTCCTCGGCCTCGATCTCGCTCACGATCTCGCCGATCGGCTCGTCGACGAGTGACATCCAGAGCTCTTCCTGCTCTCTCACATATTCAGAATACTCGCCTCGAGCGCCACGCCAGCTGGGCCGCGACGAGCAGCATGAGCAGACCGAACAGGCGCCGCAGGGTCTGTTCCGGAAGCGCCTTGGCGGCCAGTACGCCGATCTCGACGCCGGCGACCGCGGCGCAGCCGATGATCGCGGCCGCGCGCCAGTGGACGTTTCCGTACAGGCGCTGACGCCAGGTGCCGGCGACGACCACCGGCAGGATCGCCAGAAGCGAAGTGGCCTCAGCCTCGACCTGATCGAGCCCGAAGACGAAAATCAGCGTCGGGACGAACAGGATTCCTCCGCCCACGCCGAACAGTCCCGCGAACACACCCGCGAGCAATCCGAGCACCGCCGCCAGCAAGAGCTCGAGCATCAGACGAGCAACCAGATCCCGATTGCCGCGAGGAGGCCGGCGAACGCGAGACTCAAGGCGGTCCCGCCAATCCGCTGCTGGAGCGCCGTTCCGCCCACGGCTCCGACTGCTGCGGGCAGACCGAGGAGAACGGCGTACCCCAGATGCACGTCTCCGTGTAGCGCGTAAGAGACCGAGCCGACCAGGGCGATGATGCCGATCGAGGCGAGGGAGGTCGCCATCGCCGGCCGCTCGGAGAAGCGGTTGACGAGGATCAGGAGCGGCACGACGACGGTCCCCCCACCGACTCCGAGCAACGCGCTGAAGAAGCCGGCGACTAACCCAATGAGAACGAGCCGAACTGGCAACCGCCCTATCGTACGAAGCGTGCCGTCCGAAGACGTGCTTGCCCGCCTTGCCGGGGACCCGCAGCGCGCCGCGATTCTGCTCGACGTCGACGGCACGCTCGCTCCGATCGTTCCGCGGCCGGAAGACGCCCAGGTGCCCGACGATGCGAAAGGCGAGCTCTCGCGGCTCGCGAAGAGCTACGGGCTCGTCGCCTGCATCAGCGGGCGAACCGGACAGGACGCGCGCCGCATCGTCCAGGTCGAGGGAGTGCGCTACGTCGGGACGCACGGCCTCGAGCTCGAGCCCGAGGCCGAGCGCTGGCGCGGCCCGATCCACGAGTTCGCCGCAGGCGTCGACTGGCCCGTCGAGGACAAAGGGCTCAGCGTTTCCTTTCACTACCGGGAAGCGGCGGACGAGGAGGCTGCTCTCGAGTACCTCGAGGAGGTTGCGGGGCGTGCGCGGGCAGCGGGCCTCGTACCGCGCTTCGGACGGAAGGTGCTCGAGCTGCGGCCGCCGGTGCGGGCCGACAAGGGGACCGCCGTCCGGCACCTGCTCACCGAGACCGGGCTCAGCCGAGCGCTCTATGCCGGCGACGACACGACCGACCTCGACGCGTTC
>Ga0307302_10000244_pt1 | contig 24303 bp, 23 predicted proteins | sample ER_DNA_183_FD_194490 | JGI IMG/M metagenome (GOLD analysis project Ga0307302, IMG submission 194490) | Bulk soil microbial communities from the East River watershed near Crested Butte, Colorado, United States - ER_DNA_183 | ecosystem: Environmental > Terrestrial > Soil > Floodplain | place...
GCAGCTCGCCGCCACGCTGTACGACGTGCGCAAGGGACGGCCAGCGTGAGCGCGCGACCCGTCATCGTACCCACGGGGGGCGTACTTGAAAAAATAAATCTCCAGGCGGCAGGAAGACCGCGCTGCCCGGAATTTGTTGCCCGCGCCCCCGGTTCAAACCGGATTTTCCCAAAAACTTTTCCAGCTGGCGACGGGATGAGACGTGACGAAAAGTCCTGAAATCACGAGACCTCCGAAGCATTTGTCGCGAGAAGCGCGCGAGTGGTGGTCAAGCGTGTTCGCGAACTTCGAATTAGACACGCATCACCTGAAGCTGTTGACGCTGGCGGCGCAGGCGTGGGATCGCGGCGAGGGAGCGCGGCAGGCGTTGGCGAAACGCGGCGTCACGTACAAAGATCGTTTTGGGCAGCCGTGCGTGCGGCCGGAGGTAGCGATCGAGCGGGATTCGCGGCTGGCGTTTGCGCGGCTCGTGCGCGAGTTGGGCTTCGATGTGGCGAACCCTGACGCACGTCCACCACGGCGCGACGGGAGGCAATGATGACGGTGCGACGCAGGATGCTGAGACAGCGGGACCGGCTCACCCACGAGGAGCGGATGGACCTGATGCAAGGCGAGCGGGGCGCGTTCGCGTCGGACGCTGCGCGTCGTGAGGCATGGATGCGGCATCGGTTGCTACTGCTCGCGCGGGTGCAGACGCACGCACGACCGGCGGCGTTCTGGGACTACGAGGCCCCCGCGGAGCTGCGCACATCGGCTCTGGAGGCGATCGCGGCGGACTGTCACCCGCGCGAAGAGACGGTGGCGACGTGGGGACGCGCGCGCGCGGTGGACATCCAGGCGCGGATTGAACTCCGTGACCGCCGCCAGGCGTGGCTCAATCGTCCGCTGCGAGGGCTCCCATGACGGTGCGACGCCCATGACGGCACGGGTGCAGGCCGGTGATGCGTCGGTCTGACCTGGATCGCTGACGCCTCGAAGCGTTCCTGCCCGGCGGCGAACTCGCGAGCATTTCGGAATGGTGCCGGCGCCGCGGCGTGGCGCTCGACTCCTGGCCTCAGCACAGCGCCACGTTGTGTTGGCAGGACTTGGCAGTCGGCCGCGCTTGCGATCTGGCGATTACGCAGGGCAGGGCGCGAACCCATACCCGCGCTTTGGCAATCGTGTGTGGTCGGTTCGGACTGGACGGCGACAGTGTCGCGCGCCGGTGGCGTCGCACGGACTCGCCGCTATCGGACGAAAAGTCCGTCAACTCCCAGAAACACGCAGTAGCGTACAAGGCATGACGAACACCGACAACGAACACCCGCCAGCTTGGAAAGCAGCGCTCGATCGATTCGTGGACGCCTATGGCTCTGAGTTTGATCCCGAAGAGCCCGGCGACATCTGGCTCCTTGTGCAGCTGCTCGAGGAAGAAGTGCACCGGAAAATCACTTCCGAGCTCGTCGAGTCGTTCGATCGCGCGACCGCAAAACTCAAAGAGCAGCTGCGGGCACTGGAGCTGGAGCAGCAGCGGTAATGAAAAATCCGATTGAAATATTTCTCCGCGATCACATTACCGTGGTTCGCGACCTCATCGCCGAGCGTGAGCCGTCGCTTGGAGTGGAAACCATAGCCCGACGCTGGACAGCGCTCCGCGATCACTTCGGAGAGAACGGCGCAAACCGCATTCACGACCGAGCGCGGGCACTCGTGCGCCAACTCTTTGGTGGCGACGATGCCCCTCCGCTGCCCAACTACAAGATCGATGGTTATGCCGCCGTTGAAGCCGACCTTTGCGCCGAGAAGATCTTGGCGGAGTGCCGGCGCGCGGGCGTGCGTCCGTCAAGAGATCCTGCTTGGCGCTCCACGCTCAACCAACGGTTCGCGGCCATGTTTGATCGATACACCAAGCAACTTGAGGCGCGTGCAGCACGGCTCCGCGCGCCGGCGCCAGCGCCAAGCCCGAACCTCGACGCCTGGCGCGACTACGTTCGCGCGCTTCTAGAGCATGAAATAGCTGCGGCCGCGCGCTGGCAATCGTTGGTCTCTGTCAGTGAAGTTTCGAGGCTGGGTGCACTCGCATTCCCGAATGCGGGCGACGAGAAGTATCGGCTGGCTGTCGAGCACATCGTGCGCTACGCCGCGGCTGCTGCACTTGGGCTCCCCCTCGCTCCCAATCCGGTAAGAGATCTGGAGGTCGATCGCGATCTCACACTTGAGACCGCGCGTGCGCTGCGAAAATATGCCGAGGCGATTGCGGCCGACATCGTGAAGCGACAAGCGAACGCGCCGGCGCCCAGCCCTGCACCGCCGAAGCTCGATGAGCTGGTAGAGGCCGCGGTGACGCGCGCCCTAGACGCTCGGCAGGTTCGGAATGGTCCGGCCGTCGACGCGCGCTCCGCCGAGCACCGACATGGGATCGCCGTCACGGACTACGCCGGCGTCTGGGAGCAAGCGACCTACGGCGCCGGCACGATGGTGACGCACAACGGTCAGCTCTGGTTCGCCCAAGCAGCGAGCACGACCGGGCGCCCTGGCAACTCACCTGACTGGAAGCTCATGCACAAATCTCTTGAAAAGGCGGGCCGATGAGCACCACGAAAGCACCGCCGCGCACCGCGGCCGAGATCAATAAGCGCTTGGGGGAAGTCGACGCGGCGCTGGCCGCTGGGCGCGGGTTTCCTGTTCCCGGCTGCCGCGAGCTGACGAAAGAGCATGAAGAGCTCGTGGCCGAATATCGCGTGGCGCTCGACCGGGAGTCCGCCCCCGCGAGTGCAGAGAGCATGCGCCAGGCTCGGGAGCACGATGAACGAGAGGCGCGGGTGGCGAAGGCGATTGCGGACGCCACGCGATGAACATCACAAAACTTTTCACACGAGGCGGCAGGATGATGGCGACAGCGGAACGGACCGAGAGCGCGCTGCAGGCGCGGCTCGCGGCAGTGGACGCGGGCATTGCCGCCGGCGAGGGCGATACGCTCGCGCTGATGGAGGAACGCGAAGGACTCCGGCTCGCGGTCCAGGCGACCGCGTTGGCACGGCAACAGCGCGCGGACAAAGAGTATCGCGCGCGGGTCACGGATCAAGCAGAGGAATTGCGCGGGCGGGTGAACGAGAGCCTGGACGAGCTGGGCGACCTGGTGCCGCGGTTGCTGCTCGCGTGCAGCCACTTCAACACCCTCGTTGCTGAGGTACAGGTAAAGGGTCTGGGCTTCAGCCCCGGCGCCGCACTCCTGGAGGATGTTTTCGGTGTCCCTGTTGACTTCGGATCGAGGCTCATCGCGGCCATCAACGAGATAAGCCCGCGCACTGAATGGGACTTCGGACACATCGGGATTCTCGGCAAGGGAGTGAAGGCCGCGCGCCCGAGACCCCGGGGACCCGTGACAATCCGCGCGCCACGGTTTTACAACGGGCCGCCTCCCGGTTTTAATGGCCTGTGGGACCCAATCAAGGGTGAGCCGATCATCGACGGCGACGACGCATGACCCTCATCGTCGCGCTGGTGCGAGCCGATTGCGCGCTGATCGCCAGCGATACGCGAGTCCAGCTCTACGGCCGCTCTGGCCTGCAAGGACACCAGGACGGGGCGTCGAAGCTGCGTCATTACACCGAGGCCTGGAGCGCGGGAAGCATTCAACCCCGCGAGCTATCCGTCTTCGGTGACGGTACGCTCTCGTGTGAGGACATGAGGGCACGGCTGCGCGATCTCGCTCCTGCGGTCCGTGGGCGAGTTGGGGAATGGAAGCATTACGGCGTCCCGCAATCCACGGCGGCCGCCTTCCTGGTTCGCCGCGATCCGGACGGGCTTGTGCTGTACGTGGCCGACTTCATGCAGGGCAGGCTCGAGCGGGCTGTGCGTTGGGGAATGGACGCGAGCGTACCGATCGCGGATCCCGACATTCGACCGGCCATCTACGATCGGGTGGGGGCGGCTCGCCCGATACTGTTCGAGGCCCCGGCCTACCGTTTGCTAGCGTTACTCAGCGAGCTGTACGTCGACGTGCGCGAGCTTTGCGGGCCGGATGGTTCGGTGAGCGATGACATGGAGGTAGGGGTCCTCCGCCTCGAAGGCGATCGGGTTGTCCAGGAGCACATCGCGCCGACACGAGCCGTGGAGGTGGGATGCTGAAAACACTGCAGGAGGAGCTCGTCCAGGCGGCCGGCGGGGACCGGCACGGCCTCGGCACGGCGACGCCCCGGATCTTGGCGGTCCAGCTCTACATCTCTGAATCGGGCGAGGCGCTCGCCGTCATCACCACAAATGCGGCGACCTCAGTACGGGTGGCGGCCTCCACCAGCGGGATGCCCAGCGACGCGACCGTGCGCGCGGCCGCGCTCCAGACGCTCGATGCGAGCGGGATACTGACGACGGGTGTGCTGCTCACCACCGTGCCCGGTGACGTGGCCTATGTGAAGGTGTTCGCCTATGAGACGGTCGCGGGGGCTGGCCTCGAGTCGCCGGCGGCGACGGCGACGATCAAGATGGGGACGCGCAAGCGCGGGTTCGTGTGGGATGACGGACTCTATGCGCTCAAGTCATCGGACACCGCCGGAAAGGAAACGAACGACGACCTCTTTATCTCGAACACCAAGACCGTCAAGGTGGGCACCGTCGCGAGCCCGAGCGCCATCACCAAGCTGCTGCGGATCCCGCACGGCGAATTCGTACTGACTAGCACCGCGCAGAACCTCGTCTTCGATTTCGGGCGCATCTTCTACAATGGCGGCGGCGCCGTCGATCAAAAAGCGATCGCGTCCATCCTGGTGCCGAAGGGCGTCACGATTACGAAGATCAAGGCGCATATGTTCCGCAATGCCGTCGGCGACAAGGCCGAAGTGGAGTTCCGGCGCAACGCTGCCACCGGATCCACCACAACACTTCTCGCGACGCTCACGCATTCCACGACCGGAAATCAGACGGTGGAGGCGAGTCTGACGGAGGGGCCGGTGGGCGACAATACCTATCTCGCCTGGCTGAAGCTCCAAGGCGCGGCGGCTGGCGATGCCAGCCTCAGTTGGCTGGAGTTGGAATACACCATGCCCTCCTACGACAAGGGGATTTAGCCATGATCGGTCGCGCTGTCCTCCTCGACGCGTTGGAAACCATCCTCGCGGCTCGCCGCGATGCGCAGGCGGATTTCGACGCCAGTCGCACGGCGCAGCTGGCATCGACGGCAGTCCCCGCGAGTGACCAGATCCCACAGACCAACGGCGCGTTAGCGCGGCACCTGGATAACGCTGCACGCGAGCTGGCGGATGCCATTCGCACCGTCGACCAACGGGACCGGCTGGCGAGCAAGGCAGTCTAGCCCAGCGGGCGGTATCTTCGCCCCCTGACGCCAACCTAGGAGCGGACCTTGCGGAAGCGGCGCGCTGTCACCAAGTTGGGGACACCAGTAGACACTAGGCTACGCACCATGCTCGCCCATGTGCTCGATGCTGTTGCCCCAACGCTGCGTGAGGTGGCCCGGGATGCCGGGATCTCGTATGAAGCGATCCGCTCCTACCGCAAGGGAATCCGCACACCGCCGCGGGCCGTGATTCAGCGGCTCGTGCGGGTGCTGCGAAAGCGGGGCGGGAAGCTGCAGCAGCTCGCGGACCAGCTCGAGCGCCAGGCAAACGGGCCGAGAACTCGGCCAGTTTCCAGCGGGCGGTGACGTGGCCCCAACCCAGGGGGTAGTCATGGGCAATGCGCTTCAACGGGTGACCGGGCTTCGCGCCGTGCGATTGGCGCACGGGCTCAAACAGATAGACGTAGCCAAGGCCGCGGGCGTGGGTGACGTGCTGATATCCCGATGGGAGCGCACACCGCCGCCGCTGTGGGGCAGGCTGGTCCGTGTCGCCGACGCGCTGAACGTGAGCGCCGACGAGATCCTCGGCCGCGCGATCGTAACACCGGTGGTAGACGCACTGGCGCGCGAAGATCGCGAACTACTCGACGCCATGCGCGACGACTGTGTTGCGCTGTTCGGGGAAAGGCTCGAGCGGATGGGCGGCTGGCGGCGGATTGCTCGCTACCGCTGGCTCGGCTATCTGACTGGCCGCGTCGATGAACTGTTTCGGTTACCAAGTGATAATCGGCCAATGCTTCCGACTTCCTCCAACGTTGGAGCAAGTCCTTTTCCCAAAGACTGGTTTACCGGATGGGAAAGCCCGCGCCAAAAAGCGCGGCGCCTGAATCGTCCCGAGCCCCAGTCGCGGCGGGCGTTGCCGAAGGTGGCCCCATGAGCCGCGGCGCCGGCCGGCTCTTTCGTCCCGTCGCCGGCGACGGGCACAAGTCCGATGTGTGGTGGCTCGACTACACCGTGAACGGCGCGCGCCATCGGGTCTCCAGTCGCACGACCGTGAAGGGCGAGGCCCAGGACCAGCTGCGCATGCAGATCGGCGATCGCAAGGACGGGAAGATCATCGGCCGGCCCGATCGTGTGACGCTGCGCGAGCTGCGCACGCTGCACGAGACGCAATACGATCTCGACGGGCTGCGCTCCAAGGAACGGATTCAGCAATGCTGGAACCATCTCGAGCGGCTGCTCGGCGCCGAGACGCGCGTGCTCGACGTGAACCCGACGCGCCTGGACGAGTACGCCAAGGCGCGGCTCGCCGAGAAGAAAGGCGGAAAGGTTCGCCAAGTTGGCGAAGCTTTAGGGACCGCGCGCCAGACGGTGAACAACGAGCTGTCGGCGCTGCGCCGTGGGTTCTCGCTCGCCATGGAGAAAGGCATCCTGGCCACGGCGCCGAAGATCAAGCTCGCCAAGGTCGAGAACGTGCGGGAAGGCTTCTTCGAGGAGGATGATTTCGCCGCGGTGCTGCTCGAGCTGCCGGCCTACGCGCAGCCGGTGATTCGATTCTTGCGCGTCACGGGCTGGCGTGTGTCGGAAGCGATCGGCCTGACGTGGGATCGCGTTGACTGGGAGCGCCACGGGCTGCAGCTCTCCGCGCGCCAGACGAAAGGCAAGCGCGCGCGGCTCTTCCCGTTCGGCCTGGCGCCGGATCTCAAGGCAGTCCTCGAGGCCGCCTGGTCCGCGCGCGACGGCCTATTCGTGTTCCAGGGGCCGAAGCGCGCGCACGGTGTCTCGTACAACACGCTGCTTCACGACTGGCAGTCGGCGACGAAGCGCGCCGATTGCGAAGGCCGGCTGATGCACGACCTGCGGCGCACGGCCGCGCGAGACTTCCGGTCCGCCGGCGTCGACGAGGGCACGATCATGGCGCTGTGCGGCTGGCGGACGCGCGCGATGTTCGATCGCTACAACATCGTGAGCGACGTCGATCTGTCGGCGGCGGTGGCGAAACGCTACGGCAAGCCTACGGCAAGCAGAGCGCCTTCCACGGCCGCGAGCGAGTCGCTAAGTTCAGGCGCTGCAACGTAGAGAATGTTTGGAGGGGTGGCCGAGTGGCTGAAGGCGGCGGTTTGCTAAACCGTTATAGGGCCTTAAAACCCTATCGGGGGTTCGAATCCCCCCTCCTCCGTGCGCGCGAGCGCGGCTCGCGCGAATGTCCAATGTAGAATGATCAATGATCATTGATCATTGGACATTGATCATTGATCATTCGGTCCATGACTATTCGCGTCAGATTCGCCCCATCTCCCACCGGTTACCTGCACGTTGGAGGCGCAAGGACAGCGCTTTTCAACTGGCTGTTCGCTCGCCGCGAGGGCGGGAAGTTTCTGCTCCGCATCGAAGACACCGACAAAGCCCGTTCCACCGATGAACACACCCAGGTCATTCTCGACGGTCTCACCTGGCTCGGCCTCGACTGGGACGAGCAGCCGATCTTCCAGGGCGCTCGACTCGCCCGCCACCAGCAGATGGCCGATCAGCTGCTCAAAGAGGGGAAAGCCTACATGGAGGAGGACGCGATCCGGCTGCGCGTCCCCCCCGGCGAGCTGTCGTGGGAGGATGCGGTGCACGGCCGCATCAGTTTCAAAGGGGAGGATATTCGCGATTTTGTGATTCTGCGGTCGGATCGCTCGCCGCTCTATAACTTCGCCGTGGTCGTCGACGACATCGACATGCAGATCACGCACGTGCTCCGCGGCGACGATCATATCTCCAATACGCCCAAGCAACTGGCCGTTTATCGCGCGCTCGGCTCGGTGACCCCGATCTTCGGCCACGTGCCGATGATTCACGGACCCGACGGGAAAAAGCTTTCCAAACGGCACGGCGCGACCGCTGTCGGAGACTACCAACACCTAGGTATTCTCCCAGAGGCGATGCGCAACTTTCTCGCGTTGCTTGGATGGAGTCCGGGCGGCGATCGGGAGATCATGAGCATAGAGGAGCTGCGAAACCTCTTTTCGCTCGACGGGATTCTCAAAAAGCCGTCCGTATTTGACACGACGAAGCTCGAGTGGATGAATGGGCAGTACCTGACGGCAAAGTCCGCCGACGAGTTGCTGCCGCTGGTGGAACCAGAGCTGGCAAAGCTGGGTCTCAATGGCAGTAGCGACGGGGTGCGGAACGCGATTACCGCCGTGAAAACCCGCTCGCGCACGACGCTCGATGTCGCGCGGCAGGTGGCGGTGCGGCTCGACGGGAAATTCGTGACGCTCGATGAGAAGGCGCAGAAGGAAATCGCGAAAGACAAGCCCGGCTATCAGGCTGCGCTCGCCGCGAGCGTGACAGCCCTGAAGCACGTCGCGTGGACTGCTGAGCAGATCGAGCATGCATTGCGCAATCTCGCGGAGCAGCGCAATGTGGCTGCGGGGAAAATCTTTCAGCCGATTCGCATCGCGCTGACCGGAGGAACGGTGTCGGAACCTGTGAACGAGCTGCTGTCGGTCGTCGGCAAAGAGGCGGCACTGCGCCGTCTCGAGGCTGCGTCTCTCACATGAGGAGGCCCGTTTGCGTTTGCCTGGTCCGATCGCAGTGTTCGTCGCCTGCGCCCTATTCCCATCGCTTGGAGTTGTTGATGTAGTCTCGTGCCAATCCGTCCTCGAGCGGCCACCCAACCTGTCGGGTGGCTGGCTGGGCGCGCGCGGCACGCTGCAGTTCAACTTCGTGCACCGATTCGGAGTGGGTGACGCCCCACTCCGCAAAGTCACGAATTCGCCGACGTTCCTTCTCGCCTATCAGCTTCCCGTTCCTCTCCTCATCGGTTTCAACTATGCGACGTCTTCGGACGTCGCTGCCGCGTTTCCCAATGAGTGGGAAGTGTTTGGGCGCTACGCGCGTTCGGGCGTGGCGTTGCAGGCGGGCTACAACCAGTCCGCCGGAAGCCTCGACGCTGAATTGACCGGGGCGCGAACGTTGGGACGTTTACGGCTGATGGCTGTCGGCAGATTGCTGTCGAACGGCTATCACAGCGACACGGCGCGCTACGCCGTGGGCGGCGGCGCGACGCTGCGGCTGAACCGCTGGTTCGCGCTGGCGGGCGACGCCACGTCGCTGCTCGACAAGCGCCCCGGTGAGAAGATGGCCTGGGGCGCCGGACTGCAGATCGCGATTCCCTACTCGCCGCACACGCTGTCTCTCCAAGTCACCAACACCAATACCGCCACGCTCCAGGGCGTGTCGCGCGGCCTCGACCGGATGCGCGGCGGATTCGAGTTCACGATTCCGTTCACGCTGAATCGCTACTTCGGGCGGCGAGGTAAAACGGCGAATAAACCGGCGGCAAATGAGACGGCGGCGGGGGGCGGCGAAGGGGCGGCAAAGGCTGAAATGCGGACGATGACGTTCAATCCCAAACGCCTCGAGATCGCACCTGGCACCACCGTCACCTGGAGCAACAACGACCAGCTGGTTCACACGATCACTGCCGATGACGGCTCGTGGGATTCTGGGCCCATCGAGCCCGGGAAGTCGTGGAGCCACACGTTCACGCAGCCGGGCGAGTACGCCTTCCATTGCACGCCCCATCCCTTCATGAAGTCGGTTGTCGTCGTGAGGCAGCCATGAAACGGCTCATGGTGGTTTTGGGCGCCGTGGGGTGCGCCATCGCCGTCGCCTGCTTCTCCGACCGGAGCTCGGGACCAGTCGCCGGCGCCGCCGAGTGCCGTGTGCCGGTCACGGTGATCGACTCGATGCACTACCTCGTCGCGATCCGGGATTTCGGCTTCCATCCCGATACGCTCACGGTGCCGGTCGGCGCCACGGTCACCTGGGTCAACTGTGAGGATGTCGGCCAAGAGCCCCACACCACGACGTCCGACACCACCGGTATCTGGAGCTCCACGGACTTGAATCCCGGCAATCGTTTCTCTCACACCTTCACGACCGCCGGGCCATTCCCCTACCACTGTATTCCACACGAGTCGTTCATGCGGGGAGCGATCATCGTCCAATAACGTCTGGCCGTCGAAAGGAGGGCTGAGTCCGTTCCCGAAGCTTTGTGCGGTATCACCTGCAATTAGCTGACTAAGGAGAACTCAATGCGCGTAACGCAAGCATTCGCCGTCTTCGCAGCCGCGGGACTCATCGGCGTGGGATGCAGTGACGACAACAACGGTGTGACGCTCCCGTCTGGGCTGGAGATCTACACAGCTCAGTTGAACGGCGCCAATGAGGCACCGACGCCCGTGACGACGACGGCAACGGGTCACGCGGTAGTCACGATTCTGGGCAACACAGTGACGTGGAAGGTCGATGTCGATGCGCCAATCGACAGCCTGATTGCCGGGCACATTCACCGTCGCGCGGCGGATTCGGTTGCCGGCAATGTCCGCGTGGATTTCACTCTTGGCCAGAGGGTCTGGGCAGCCGGTCCGACGGGGCCGGGCATCACGGGAACCGCCGCCCAGGGCTCGACGACGCTGGCGGCACCTGACGATTCCATGCTGGCGGTTATCCGGGCTGGTCGGAGCTACGTGAACCTCCATACGAAGGCGCATACGGGCGGGGAGATTCGCGGGACATTGGTCAGGGTCCAGTAGGTCCTTGGGTAGGGGCGCAGCATGCTGCGCCCCTACGTATTCCTACGGCACGGCTCCGTCGTTCCGCAGCACCTGCCCCGACTTCATCACGAAGCTGACGCGCCGCAGCACGGTAATGTCGCGCAGCGGATCTCCGTCCACCGCGACGATGTCGGCCTCGAGCCCCGGCGCGATCGCGCCGATCTGCCGCGCGAGTCCCATCGCCTCGGCGTTGAGCGACGTCGCCGCCACGATCGCGTGCATCGGCGACTCACCGGCCCGCTCGACGCGGCAGATTAGGTCCTCGGCGTTGTGGCCGTCCGCGCCCGCGACGGCGTCGGTGCCGTAGACGACCTTGAGTCGCGGCGTCGACAGCGCCATGCGAATGTCCGCCGCGGCGAGCGGCAACGCGCGCTCCATCGCCGCGAACCCCGAGTCGGTGTAGTTCCCGATTCCCTGGTAGCGGGCGCGGTTATCGAGGTAATTGCGGAACACGAGGGAGCACTGTGGATCGAAGTACGTCCCGCGCGCCGCCATCAACGAGAGCACCTCCTGCGTCACGAAGATGCCGTGCTCGACCTGCGTGCAACCCGCGAGCGACGCGGCGCGCACGGCAGCCGCGCTGTGCGCGTGCACGATGGTGCGCAGGCCAAGTGCCTTCGCTTCCCCGCACGCCGCGACGAGCTGCGAGTCCGACATCGTCTGCTGGCCGCCTTCGCGGACGCTCGCCGAGGCGAACAGCTTGATGACGTCCGCGCCCTGGGCTTTGCGCTGCCGGACCAGCGCGCGCAGTGAGTCGGGGCCACCACTGCGCTCGGTGAGCGGATCGAGGGAAGTGAGGATCCGCGGCCCCGGCAGGCCCTGGGTCGCGATCCAGTCGCGCAAGTCCGCGTCGCTGCGCGATCCCACGCTTTGAATCGTCGTGAACCCCGCCATGAGCGTCGCATAGGCGTTGGCCGCCGCCGCGAGCATCGACTGCGCCGGCGTGTCGCCGTCGTTGCTGGTGTGCAGACGGTTCTGGCGATTGAAGTACCAGACGGGATGGGTGTGGGCGTCGATGAGGCCCGGCAGGACGGTACGGTCACCCAGATCGATGACTCGCGCGCCCGCCGGCAGGGCCCCGCGTGGGGCGATGCGCGCAATCCGGGTCCCCACAACGAAGATGTCGACGTTGTGTTGCGTGCCGCCGCGACCGTCGAGGACGGTGGCGGCACGAATGACAATCGGTTCCTGTAGGGGCGCAGCATGCTGCGCCCCTACCAAGCGGCCGAGCACCAGCAGTGTGGCCAGCACTAGTTGGTCTGCGTGGCTGCCCGCGCGAACTGCGCCGCCGGCCGACGGCCCAGCCGATACAACAGCACCGCGGCCCGCTCGGTCTGCATCCTCAAGGACTTGAGATCCACGCGCTCCCCCGGCGCGTGCGACCCCGAACCCAACGCGCCGAGCCCGTCGAGCCCATCGATCGATGGCGCCACGAACGAAATGTCGCCGGCACCGCGCCGGCCGGGATCGAGCGCGGCCACGGGACCGTAGCCCAGCGCCTGGCTCGCGGAATCGTAAACCGCGAGCAGGCGGGCGTTGCCCGGGGTGGGCGACATCGCGGGATACTCGTCGCGAAACACGATCGTCGCGTCGGTGCCCGGGAGGTGCTGAGCAACGATTGCGCGCATGCGTTCGCGGGTGCGCTGCAGCTGCTCATCAGTAATGAACCGCAGATCACCATGCGCGATCGCGCGCGGAGGGATGATGTTGAGCTTACTGGCCGCGGTGCCGCTGATCGCTACGGTGTCGTAGGTGACGTCCGTCCCGCCCACGATCGTCGCCGCGTTGAACGTCAGGTACTGCTCACCACCCAACTGCGTGCGAAAGGCGTCGAGAATGCGTGCGACTTCGTAAATCGCGCCGTAGCCCGCCGCCTCACCGAAGACGCCCGCCGAGTGCGCCTGCCGCCCAGTCGCGATCACCCGCCACGCGCTGGCGCCACGGCGCGCGACGGTCACATCGGAGCGGTTGCCGGCCTCGAACGCGAGCGCCACGTCGCTGTGCTGCGCGGCGTCGATGAGCGCCCGGCGCGCGTCGGCGAGCGGCTCGCCGGGATGCTCCTCGTCGCCGGTGAAGACGATCGTGATGTTCATGTCGCGCAGCGCGCCTGCCGCCTCCAGCGCCTTGAGGGCGTAGAGAATCACCACGTCCCCGCCCTTCATGTCGGCGCCACCGACGGCGCGCGCCACCGAATCCTCACGGGCGAAATTGGCTCCAGCCGGCTCCACCACCGTGTCGAGGTGACCGATGAGCAGCAGCCGCACGGCGCCCTTCCGGCCGTTGTGCTCGGCGACGAGGTGCCCGGCCCGGCCGACCGCCTCGGGCACCGTGACCCATCTCGTGGTGAAGCCCAGGGAGTCGAGTGAGGCGCGGAAGACCGCTCCGACCTTGCGGACGCCGTCGAAGTTCAGCGTGCTGCTGGGGATGTCGACGACGCGCTGCAGGTAGGTGATCTGCTCTTCCCGCGCGGCCCCGACCGTACTGCGGATGCGTTGCTCGGTGCGATCCAGGCTGGGCGCCTGGAGAACGAGAAGGACGGCGACGAGATACACTACGGGACGGCTCGCACCGTATCCTGCCCCCGGCGCCGATCCTCGGCGTCGCGCTCTGCTTGCTTCCGCTCCCTGAGCTCACGCACGTAGCGGCGGAATTGCTGCAGCGTCTGCGCGCGATCGGCGGCGCGCAAGATGTCGGCGCGCATGTCGGCGAGCTGCCGGTTCCGCAGGTCTTCGTCGAAATTGCCCTGCGGCAGGAGGAACTTTCCCCCCGCCGTCTTCATATAGCCGAGCGCCGCCAGTACAGCCGTCGGAATCTTGATGCCGGCGACGTGGATGTAGGCCGAGTCGATCCCCCACGTCGGGTTGCCCGGCGTGCCGCCGACCGTCCACGACGGGCGCCGGCGCTCGCGTTGTTCCTGGTCGATCACCTGATTCAGCGTGTCCACCATCGCCTTGAGCCGGTCGATCGCCGCCGTGCGCCGCTGCGCCGTGTCGCCGTAGAGCTGCTCGGCCACCGCCGCGGGGAGGCCGGGCCGCGGGCTCACCCAGAGCCGGCCGTCACCAACCTGCGGGGCCGGCGCCACGAGACTGGCACTCGGATCGTAGGCGTGGAGCGTGGGTCCTGTATCGGGCGGCGCAGGGACGGCGGGAGGCGGCGAAGGCGCGACGGAGTCCGGCGGTGGCTCGCGACGAGTGGAAACGATCGTGGGACCTTTGGCCCGAAGCTCACGCGTGCCTGGGACAAAGACCAGCGAATCACCGAAGTCACGCGGCGGAAGCACGACGTACTCCACCTTCCCCCACGGCGCCGCCAGATTCACCGTCAAAAACAGCCCCACGGCCAGGACGTGAATCGCCGCAGTGACGAGCCAGGCACGCCCGATCGGTACCTTTCCTACCTGACGGTCAAACAGTGGCAAGCACCTTTCCCAACCGCTCCGTTGCCTCGATGAGTCGAGGCGCGGGGACGGTCAACGCAATGCGGAAAAATCCCTCCGCGCCCGCGCCGAACGCACTGCCGGGCAATGTTACGACGCCGACATCCTCGAGCGCCCGCTTCTGGAACGTCGCCGAGGACAGTCCCTCGGGCAACGGGATCCAGAGGTACAACGTGGCGCGCGGTGGCTCGATTTCGAACCCGTTGGCGCGCAACACCGGAATGATCGCGTCGCGCCGCTCCTTGAACTGCGCGGCGTAACCTGCCGCCAAGCGCTCCGCTTGCCCCAAGACCTCCGCGCCAGCTGCTTGCACGGCTAGGAATGCGCCTGTATCGACATAATTCTTCACACGGGCAAGCGCCGCGATCCGATCCGCCCGTCCCACCGCCCAGCCGAGCCGCCAACCCGTCATACAAAAACTCTTGGACAACGAGTGAAACTCGACGGCGACGTCCATCGCGCCGGGAATCTCGAAAATCGACGGCGCGACGTAGCCGTCAAACGTAATCTCGCAGTAGGGATTGTCGAAGGCGAGCACCAGATCGTGCTTCCTGCAGGCGGCGATCGTGCGCTCGAGATATTCACGCGAGGCCACGGCGGCCGTTGGATTGTTCGGGTAGTTCAGGTAAACGAGCTTGGCGCGCTTCAACACATCGGCCGGGATTTCCTCCAGCTCGAGCAGGAAATCGGTGCGCGGCGTCAGATCATAGAGATAGGGTTCGGCGTCGGCGAGGATGGTGCCGCCATGATAGACGGCATAACCCGGGACCGGCACGATCGCGACGTCGCCGGGATTCAACACGGCCGTCGCGAGATGGGCGATGCCTTCCTTGGAGCCCAGCAACGGATGCAGCTCTTTGTACGGATCGACGCTCACACCAAAGCGCCGCTGCATGTAGCCCGCCGCGGCGTCGCGAAACGCCGCGAGACCCAGCTGAAACGCGTACCGGCTCATGGTGGGGTCCTGCACTGCGCGCGTGAGCGCCTTCACCGCGACGTCAGGCGGCGGGAAGTCCGCGTCCCCTGCCCCGACGTCGATCAGATCCACGCCCTGCTCGATCAGCCGCCGCTTGATCGCGGGCAGCTCCGCCATCGGGTAGGTCGGCAATTGCCCGACGCGCTTACTGAACCCCGTCACTCACGTCTCCCTTTCGCCACCCCGGGAATCTAGCTCGTCCCCTAAAAAACGGGCGTGCCGATGCTGTGCATCGCGAAGAACTCTTCCAGCTCGCGGCGGACGTCGGACCAGTTACCGATCGCCTTGGTGGCCGGCGGCAACCCCTCGAGCATCGTCGCCCCATAGCGCTTGGTGACGACGCGCCGGTCCAGCAGGACGACCGCTCCGACGTCGGATTTGGTGCGGATGAGCCGTCCAAATCCCTGTTTCAACTTGAGCGCGGCGAGCGGAACCAGATAGTGGCTGAAGCCGTCCACACCGGCTTCCGTGAGACGCTCCAGCCGCGCCGCGGTTAGCGGCTCACTCGGCACTTTGAACGGCAGCTTCGCCAGGATGAGCACGCGCAACGCCCGCCCCGGTACGTCCACTCCTTCCCAGAATGAATCGGTGCCGAGCAGAATCGCCGAGCCGGCATCGCGGAAGCGGCGCAGGAGCTGATCGCGCTGACCCTCTCCCTGGACGAGCAGCGGCCAGCGCACGCCGACCTGCCCCTGCCCGCGGATCGCATCTGCCGTGCGGCGCAACGCGACATGGCTCGTGAACAACGCGAAGATGCCGCCGTCGGACGCGTGCGCGAGCTCGAGCAGCACCCGCGCGACCGCGGCGTCGTGTCCCGATTCGTCATCGCGCGGCTCAGGGATATCAGTCGGGATTCCGAAGACGCACTGGGCCCCGTAGTCGAACGGCGACGGCAGGATTTCGCGCACTGTCACACGCGAGGGCGGGAGCGAGAGGCCGAGCCGCTCCTCGAGGAACGTGAACTCGCCGCCGGCCGCGAGCGTGGCGCTCGTCAGGACGACGGTCTCGACGCGATCGAACAGCGCTTCCTTCAATACCGGCGCCAGATCGAGCGGCACGGCGGACAGCGTCAGGTTCGGGGTGCGACGGCCGCGGCGTTCCATCCAGCGAACCGCCGGGCCGGCGGGCGCGCGGTACCCGACGGGCTGGAGCGTGGCCTTCAGTCCTTCCGCGGCCGAGTCCAGGCGGCGCACCACGCCGCGCAGCTCGCCGATGAGCCGCGTGCGCATCTCGGCGGGATCGTCGATCGACAGCCGGTCGGCGATCGTCTCCACCCCATCGCGCAGCTTGCTGAACGCGACGAGCAGGTTGTCGAGCGCGACGTCGAGCCCCTCGCGCCAAACACCGTCAGCGGCGAACGAATCGGTCAGCCGCAGCACCTGTTCGGCATCGAGTCGCCGTCCCAGGCGGCCAAACAGCTCTTCCGCCCAGCGGCGCGCGGCGACCAACGCATCGAGCACGGTCCGCGTCAACAGATCTCGACTCGCCGATGCCAGCAGATCGTCGTGCGTGCCGAGCTCGGCGGCGAGCGTCGGCAGCAGCCCGCGGCCGTTGCGCTCGAGCCGGCCGAGCAGTCGCTGCACGCCAAGCATGCTGACCTGAGTGCCGAGGTGGTGGGCGGCGACGTCCTCGAGATGATGGGCCTCGTCGAGGACCAGGCGCCGATACGGCGGGAGCACGGCGGCCTCCTGCCAGTTGTCCGACGCGATCCGCACCGCCAGATCGGAGGCGAGCAGATGGTGATTCACGACCACGACATCGGCTTCCGCGGCGCGCCGCCGCGCCGCAAAGACAAAGCAGCGATCGAAGTGCGGGCACTTGAGACGCGTACACAGATCCGACTCCGCGGCGACGGCATCCCACACGTCGCTGGACGGCTCCTCGATGAGATCCGAGAGGCTGCCGTCGGCCGTCCGTTCGGCCCATCCCGCGATGGACTCGAGCTCGGCCCCGCGCCCTTCGTCGAACAGCGACTCCTGCCCCGCGCGGGCCTGCTCCAGGCGCGAGAGGCAGAGATAATTCCGCCAACCTTTGAGCAACGCGAACGTGACGCCGCGCTCGCCGGTCGAGAACGCGCGCGACAGGATCGGCAGGTCTTTGCCGACGAGCTGCTCCTGCAGGTTGATCGTGTTGGTCGAGACGATGGTGCGCTCGCCGTTGATGCGCGCCCACTCGAGCGCCGGCACGAGATACGCGAACGATTTGCCGACGCCCGTTCCCGCCTCGAGCAGCGCGATCCCGCCGTCGTTGTAGACGTCGGCGATGTAGGCCGCCATGTCGCGCTGGCCGGGCCGGTCCTCGAACGCGCTCGTGCCCAGGACGCGTGCCACGGGGCCGGACTCGGTGAGGAGATTCGCGACCTCGAGTGAGTCGAGGCGTGTGACGCTCCGCGCGCGCGGGCATTCGACCACCACGTAGAGCGTCGAGACATCGTTGTTGACGATCCCGAACCCAACCCCTTCATCGTGCAGGCGCGCGGCGACGTGCAGATCCGCGCCCGAGGGCTCGAGCAAGCCGCTGGGATGGTTGTGGATCAGCATTTCGCCGCGCGTCGCGACCCCGGGAAGAGCGAGCACGGCGTCGATCGTGCCGCGCGCGACGACGCGCGCATCGGTCAGTGTGCCGTTGGGATCGGCGCGCACCACGAACGACACCTCACGCCCGTGGGCCGCCGCGATCTCTTCCTGCAGGAGGGTGCGGGCGGCCGCCGTCAGGCGCTCGACACTCACGTCTTGAGCTCGCGCTTCTTGGCCGCGGGAAACAGGACGTTGTTCAGAATCAGCCGATACCCTGGCGAGTGCGGATGCAGCGAGAGATCGGTCGCGGGATCGCCGATTTGGTGCTGCGGGTCCTCGGGATCATGCCCGCCGAAGAAGGTCCACGTTCCCTTCCCCAGGTCGCCGTGAACGTATTTCACCCACGGGGCGCCTTCCTCTTCGGCGAGGATGGTGACGCCCGGCTTCAGACGATTGCGATTGAACGACGTCGTCAGGCCGTAGAAATCGGGAATCACCTGGCGGTGGTTCTGCACGAGCATGGTGGGCACCGGATCGATCTTGGCGCTGAAGTTGAACAGCTTGTAGGCGCCCAGCGGCTGCCGCCGCGCGCCGCCGTTCACCTGGTGGCCGTCGATATCGGAGAAGCTCGCCACGAGCGGATTGGTCTCGATGTGCCCGCCCGTGAACGCGAACGCCTGGCTCCAATCGAGCTTCGCATCGGCATCGGGATCGAGCGGGGTGCCGTCCGCGAAGGTGGCGGCGATGTCGACATCGTGCGCCGCGAGCGCGAGGTCGATCGTCTCGGTCGCCGTGCACATGGCAAACAGAAAGCCGCCGTTGCCGACGTAGGAATGAATGCTCCGCGCCACCGCTTTCTTGAGGTCCGGCACGGTCTGGAAGCCGAGCCGCTTGGCGGTGTCGCTGTTGCGCTGCACCATCTCCGCGAGCCACGACATCCCGGAGTAGATCAGGAAGAACTTCGAGTACTGGCCGGTGAAGTCTTCGTGATGCAGGTGGAGCCAGTCGTAGTCCTTGAGCGACCCGGTCATCACCTCGGGGTCCCAGATCTTCGTGAACGGGATGCCGGCGTACTGCAGCGCCATCGTGACCGCGTCGTCCCATGGCGCGGCGTTGGGCGGCGCATACACGGCGACCTTGGGAGCCTTTTCCAGCGGCACCGCATCCATGTTGCTGGCTTCGATCTCGCCGCGGACCGCCGTCATGGCGCTGTCGACCGGCTCCGTGCGGATGCCGTTGAGGGCCGCGTCGCGCCGCAGCGCGTCGAGATCGGGAATGAGAAACGATCCGCCGCGATAGTTGAGCAGCCACTCCGCCTTGAGACCGGCCTGGATGGCTCGGTACGTGAGGCCGTACGCCTTCAGGTGATCGGACTGGGCGTCGTCCATCGGAATCAAAAGGGACGGGACGGCGGTTAGGCGGTTAAGCGGTTGGAAATCGAGCCACCGAGTGCCAACCGCCAAACCGCCCAACCGCCCAACCGCTTTTACGAATTCTCTCCGTTTCACGATTTCGGAATCGCTCCCTTTGCTCGCTCCAACACGCGCCGAGCCTCGGGGACGAAAGCGCTGTTCGGATAAGTCAGGATCAAGTGCTCGAGATGTGGGATGGCCTCCGCTGACCGGCCACTTCGGACGAGCAGGCGTGACCAATCCAGCTCGGCCGCGGGAGGTGCGGCCCCTTCGCCGCCCGTCCGCACGACTTCATCGAACAACGAGATTGCCGTGAGCTCCTGATCGCCGCCCTTTTGCGCCGCGACTTGGCCCGCGATCAGCAGCACCTCGAGCCGGCCGCCTTGCTCTGGGAGCCGGGCCGCCGACCGGCGCAGCGCCGCGATAGCCGCGACCGAATCGCCGCGGGCCAGGGTGAGCAACGCGGCGCCGAGGTCCGGGCTCGATTCCTGTTGAATGCGCTGCAATAGCGCCATCATCGCCGTGCGGTCGGTCGCGGCGGCGCGGTCCAGGGCATAGGGACCCGCGAGGCGGAACGCCTCCATCGCGTTCTTCAGGTTGCCGCGATACAGCTCGATCCAGCCGCGTTGCGCGATCGCTGCCACGCTCGAGTCGTGGCCCAGCGCCGCCGCGGCGCGGTCCAGCTCGCCGCGGCCGACTCGCGCCCGGGCCAGCGCGAGCCGCAGCGTGGCGCGGTCGTCCGCGGTGATCGCCGTAGCCGGCGCCGCGAGACGCGCTTCGGCGATGTCGAGCTGGTTGTCGGCGATCAGCAGGTGGATGAGCGCGGCCTGGGCGATGCCGTTTGAATCTGCATGCGCTTCGAGCACGCGCCGCGCGGCGGCCTTGTCGCCGCCGTCGAGCAGCTCGCGCACCGCTTCCGCACGCGCGCGTCCGCCGGTCGAACCGGGCATCATGTCCGCCCAGCGCGCCAGCGCGAGGCCGCGCACTCGATGGCCGTCGGTGGTCGTGAGCGCGCCGGCGAGATCGGCGAAACGGCGCAACGCGATCGGCGCCTCCGTGTCGGCTGCGGCCAGCGTCGGCTCCAGCGCAGCCCACGCTTCGTTCGGCTGCCCCCAGGTGAGCAGGACCTCCGAAGCCAGGCGGCGGGCACGCACGGAGACGCCGGGTGCCGTGAGGGCGCGTGCCACGCGGTCGTGCATCGGCGCGGGCGCATCGGCGAGCTGGCTCGCGGCGTTCGGCTCGACGTCGGGTAAGCGCGTGACCGCGCGCCCCCATTCCGTCGCCGACGCTTCCCAGTTCCCCACGCGCTGCTCCAGCTCCGCCAGCTCGATCGCCAGCGTGCCGTCGCCGCCGAGCGTCCGTCTGCCGGTGAGGAAGGCGCGCCGCGCCTCGTCCCACATGCGGCGATCGGCGAGCGCCAGACCCCATTCACGATAGGGCGCCTCGCTCTGCGGCGCGCTCGCCGCCCAGCGACGCGCGATCGCTTCGAGCGAATCGGGTTCGTTCAGCGCCGCGTACACCCGCAGCTCGAGACTGCGCAGCGCGGGACTGTCGGGCTGGCGCGCCCGCGCGTTCTGCACGAGCGGCAGCAGCTCGGACATGCGGCTCAAGACGAACAGCGTGCGCTCGAGCCCGAGGAGTGCCGGGATGTTCGTCGGATCGCTGCGGAGCGTCGTGAAGTACACGGACGCGGCATCGGCGTAGCGGCCGGAGCGTTCCAGCTCAAAGCCGGGGCCGATGGCTTGAGCCCGAGCCAGCGCCGGCAGTGCGACAATGAGGCCGAGCGCGAGCCTAATGCTTTTGGTCATTCAAGCGGCGGAAGTACTCGAGCACCATGCGCCGCTGCTCGGGCGTGAGACCGGTCAGCTCGTCCCACGTGGGGTAGCGGACTTTCGGACCCGTGCCGGTCGCGCCCCGGAAGAGCGCGCCTGGAATGTGGACACTGTCACCCGTCGCCGAACGACTGGTACGCTCCTTCTGCTCATCGGGCTCGTCTCCCGACAGGCTGCGGCCGGCGTCGAGCAGTTTGCGATAGAGGCGCTCCTGCCGTTCGATCGTGCGGCGGTCGAGCCGCCCCGCTTCCAGCTGCCGGGCGAGCTCGCGGGCTTCCTGGGCGAGGGCGCCAGCCGCACCGGCATCGCCGCCCGCCTGCAGCCGCTCGAGCTGCTCGGCCAGTTGGCGCTGGCGGCCGGCAAGCTCACGCAACCGCTGCATCACCGCGTCGCCGCTCGCGCCCATCATCGGGAGCAACCCCTGCGCGTCGCCGTTCATGCCCTGCTGCTGCTGCGCCATGCGCGCGAGCTGCTCGAGGGCTTCCTGGAAACCGGATCCCGACTGCGCCCCGGCGACGCGCTCCGCGGTCCGCACGAGCGCGTGCGCGGTCGCGTTGAGGGCGTCGAGTGCCTGCTCCGCGAAGGGCGCGGCGGTCGCGGGACTGGGATCGCCCTGCTCGAGCTGCTCGCGCGCCTGCTTCATCTGATTCTGCGCGTACCCGAGCGCGGCTTCGAGCTGCGGTGAGACCAGCGCGTGCCGTCCGGCCGCAGCGCCAATCTCCTGCTCGATGGCATGCGTCCCTTCTTCGACGGCGGCCTGGCGGGCGCGGGTCGAGGCGCCGGCTTCGCCGTCGCGCAGCGCGTCGGCGACTTCCTGCTGGCGGCGGGCGAGCGCCGCCGTTTCCGCAAGCGCGCGATTCAGTGCGTCCAGCGTCTCCTGCCTCCAGGCGGAGGCCAGCGAGTCGCGCCGTTGCCGCAGCGCGTTCGGCAGCTGCGCCAGCGAGTCGGCGGCTTCCTGTCCCGACGCCCGGGCGCCCCGTGAATCCCGTTGGCTCGCGGCGTTCGCCGCTTCCTGCATCGCGCCCTGCGCGCGGCGCGCCGCGGCCTGCGACTGCTGCAGCGGCACCGTTTCCCCGGCGCGCTCCACACCGCGGGCGAGCGAGTCGGTGGCCGTCGCCAGATCGCGCTCGGCGGCCGCTGCCGCCGAGTCGGGATGCTGCGCCTGGTCCTTGTTCCATTCGGCCTGCCGGCGCTGCAGGTCCTCGGCATCCTTGGCGAGCGACGCCAGCTCACCCTCGAGCGCGGCGCGCTTGAACAGCTCCTGGCTCCGCTCGAGCTCACGCCGCAGCTCTTGCTGCGCCTCGGCGAGGCGTTGCAGGGCTTGTCTGGTCGCCTCGGGATCGAGCCGCGCGAGCGCTTCCTGCAGCTCGCGCAGCCGCTGCTCGAGCTCGGGCGTCAGCGCCCGCTGCAGCAGCTCCTGCACCTCACGCAAGCGGTTTTGGAACGCGCTGTCGTCCACGCCCGCCGCCTTGGCGGCGCGCGCAATTTCCTCGACCGCCTGCGCGAGCTCCTGCACGCGCTGCGACATCGCGGCCTGATCGCGCGCAATTTCCTCGGCGCGTTGCGTCGATTGGAATGACATCGCGCCGTTCTGCTGAGTCCCCGCCCGGCCGTCAGGCCGTCCGGCCGGCCGACCGTCCGGGTCCCGGCTCCGCTCCTGGGCGAGATCGCGCGTCCGGTCGCTGAGCTCGCGTTGCGCCGCCGACACCGAATCAGCCGCGGTCGCGACGGCACGCGCCGCCTCGCGGGCCTGGGCGCGCAGCTCTTCCATGCTGGGCAACCGCAACGCGATCTCGGCGCTGCGCCCGCTGTGCGGCGTAGGTGCATTGTCGAGCGCTTCGACATAGAGCCGCAGCGTGTCGCCGGGCAGGAGACCGCGCTGCTCGGCATCGAGCCGTCCCTGCACGATCGCTCGATCCCCGACTCCGCTCACGTCGAGCGACTCCCGCACCGCCTCGCCGACGCGGCCAGTGCGGCTCACACGCCAGCTCACGACGTAAGCCTTCGTGATGCCGTGATCGTCGCGGACATCGGCGACGAGCTGCTGATGCAACGAAATCGGCAGCGTCGTGTCGCGGCCGGGGACCGGCAACGTGACGATCGGCGCCGAATCGGGAACGATCAACAGGTGCAGCTCCGGCGCGACTCCCTCGAGTGCGGAACCGTCGGCGCTCAGCGCCCGCATCCGCCACGTCCCGCTCGCCGGGGGCGTGAACCGGCCGTCGATCCGCGTCCCGGCGACGTGCAGCGGCTCGACGCGCGACTCGAGTGTCCAGGCGGCACTCGCCAGCGGCACGCTCGCGCTTCCGCTCGTGAGGACGGTGGTACCGGCGGGCAGTGGAATGACGTCCGGCCCCACCAGCAACGGCTCGTCGGAGCGATTGAGATATGAAGGAAAGCGAGCGGTGAGCCCGAGGTCGGCGAGAAACGCCGGCAGCGCGACGTCGATCTTGATTTCGGCGGTGCTGCGTCCGCCGCTCGACGCACGGAGGTACAGGTCGGATTCGATCGGGCCGACATGCTGAACCACGGAGCCGTTCGCGTCGAGGGCCAGCAGCTGCGGTTTCCACGGCTCGCCAGGCCCGCGGGTCCAGAGCGTCACACGCGTCGCGCCTGGTACGGTGATCGTCGCCGTCACGCTGCCGCCGCGTCGCACCGTCCGCTGGTCTACCACCAGTCGCACCGGCGCACGCGCGTCCCGCCAGGTGCGAAACGGGTGCCAGAAGGCCGCGGCGCGGCCCGAGGCCGGCGAGCCGGCGAGGAAGAGCAGGACGCCGGTGAGGGCCGCGGCCGTACCGTACGAGATGCGCCGCAGCGTCGTGCGGCGCATCGCGCTCGCGACGCCGGGCGCCGCGAACGACACCACCGCGGCGGCTCGGGTATCGGCAGCGACCAGCAGCGCCGCACTCGAGCCGGCGCCCGTCCCGGCCGTTGGGCTGACGACTCCGACGATGCTGCCGGCCCGGCCGCCGGCGGCGCTCTCGATCAGCCTGCCCAAGGCGGGCGCGCCGGCTTCGTGGCGCGTGCGGGACACCGCCCACGCCGCCGCTCCGGCACTCGCCACGATGAGGCCCCAGGCGAGGGTTACTCCCGATACCGCGGGCGACAGCGCGAGCCCGAGCGCGGCCGCGGCCAGCGCCGCGCCCAGGCCGCCGAGCACCACGGCGAGCGCGCGCGCGCGTGCGTGGGGCGCCCCCAGGCGACGCAGCCGGCGCGCCGTCTCGGTCATTTGGTCCCGCTCACCGCATAC
>Ga0307302_10000250_pt1 | contig 23936 bp, 23 predicted proteins | sample ER_DNA_183_FD_194490 | JGI IMG/M metagenome (GOLD analysis project Ga0307302, IMG submission 194490) | Bulk soil microbial communities from the East River watershed near Crested Butte, Colorado, United States - ER_DNA_183 | ecosystem: Environmental > Terrestrial > Soil > Floodplain | place...
TCCGCCTGCGTACGGTCGCAACTCGCGGCTAACCGAAACGCCCATGTCCGGTGCCAGGCACCAGACATGTCCGCCGGACTTCTTCCTAAACGACTCACCGAACCGCCCGGCGCCGGTTCGGGCCAAGCCCAAAGAGCCATGTCTGGTGCCTGGCACCAGACATGTCCAGAAGGGACTATTCCTCGCCGTCGCGGCGAATGTCGTCGGCGACCTTCTCCTGGAACGGCTTGAGCCTCTCGAAGAGCTCTTCCGCAGGGACCGCGTCTCCGGGCTCGCTCGTTCCGAGGAGCCACGGAGCGTGTCGAGATAGACGTTCGTGAACTCGCCGCGCTGCTGCTCGTGGTACTCGATGCGCGCGCGCTTGCCCTCGGCTGCGACGGCCTGGCGTGCGATCTCCTCCTTGAAGGTCGTGTACTCGTTGCCTTCCTCGTCGCGCAGGACGAAGCGCGTGTTGCCGGACTTGGTCTGGTAGGCATTGACGCTCGCGACCCGGACTTCCTTTTCCACCCCGAGGCTATTCCCGTCGAGCGCGATCCGTAGTCTTCGCCGCGTGAACTACCAGGAGATGATCGCAGCGCTGCAGAGCTACTGGGCCGAGCGTGGAGCGGTGATCATGCAGCCGTACCACACCGAGCTCGGCGCGGGCACGTCGAACCCCGCCACGTTCCTCCGCGTCCTCGACCCGAGCCTGAAGGAGTGGCGCGCGGCCTACGTCGAGCCCGTGATCCGCCCGATGGACGGGCGCTACGGCGAGAACCCGTTCCGCTTCCAGCACTATTTCCAGTTCCAGGTCATCCTCAAGCCCGCACCCGATGACGTCCTCGACCAGTACTTCGGTTCGCTGGAAGCGCTCGGGATCGACCTCCGCAAGCACGACATCCGGCTCGTCGAAGACGACTGGGAGCAGCCGACGCTCGGCGCGTGGGGCCTCGGCTGGGAAGTCTGGTGCGACGCGATGGAAGTGACGCAGTTCACCTATTTCCAGCAGCTCGGCGGGATCGACCTCGAGGTGATCCCCGCGGAGATGACCTACGGGCTGGAGCGCCTCGCGCTTTTCCTGCAAGGGAAGCAGTCCGCCTTCGATCTCGAATGGGCACCGGGCGTGACTTTCGGGGACGTGTACCGCGAGAACGAGCGCCAGTGGTCACGTTACAACTACGAGGAGGCGCCGGTCGACGTCCTCCAGCGGCGCTTCGACGAGCACGAGGCCGAGGCCGGGGAGCTGCTCGACAAAGGGCTGCCGCTGCCGGCGTACGACCAGGTGCTGAAGTCCTCGCATGCGTTCAACCTGCTCGACGCGCGCGGCGCTGTCTCGGTTACCGAGCGCGCCGCCTACATCGGCCGCGTACGCAAGCTCGCGCGGCGATTCGCCCAGCTCTATGTGGGAGCCGATGGCGACGCTCCTAGTTGAGATCGGCTGCGAGGAGCTGCCCGCTGCGGCGTGCCGCGAGGCGCTGGGGCAGCTGCCGGAGCTCTGCCGGCGCGCGCTCGGGGTCGAGCCGAGCCGCGTCCTCGTCACGCCGCGCCGGCTGGCGCTGCTCGCCGAGGACGTTCCTGAGCGCACGCCCGACGAGTGGGTGAAGGGGCCGCCCGTGAGGGTCGCCGAGCAGGCGGCGGCGGGCTTCGCCAAGCGCCACGGCGTCGCGGTCGACGAGCTCGACGAGCGGGACGGCTTCCTCGGTGTGGAGGTGGCCGGCCAGCCGCTCGCGGAAGTCCTCCCGGACCGGGTCGATGCGATCCTGCGCGGGCTCTCGTTCTCCAAGACGATGCGCTGGGACGACAGCGGCCTGCGCTTTCCTCGGCCGGTTCGCTGGAGGCTGGCGATGGTCGACGCGGACCGGATCGTGGGCGAAGGCTCCTACGGGCACCGCTTCACCTCGGGGCCCCTCGACGTTCCGGAGGCCTCGGCCTACGTCGACGTACTGCGGGGCGCCGACGTCGAGCCCGACGTCGACGAACGGCGACGCCAGATCGTCGAGGCACTCGACGCGCTTAGCGGCTGGAGCGACCCCAACGGCGTGCTCGAGGAAGTCGTCTTCCTCGTCGAGCATCCCATCGTGATCGAAGGCCGCTTCGACAAGCGCTACCTGCAGCTTCCGAGCAGGGTCGTCGAGACGACGATCCAGAAACACGTGCGGGCCTTCCCGCTCGGCGAGAACCGGTTCGCGTTCGTCGCCAACGGCGGCGATCCGGGCATCGTGCGCGCAGGGGTCGAGAACGTCGTCGAGGGCCGGCTCGAGGACGCGTCGTTCACATTCGAGCGCGATCTGAGCGTGGGGCTCGACAGCCTCGCCGAGCAGCTCGGCTCGATCACGTTCTTCGCCGAGGCCGGCACGTACGCGGACAAGACCGCGCGGCTCGTGAAGCTCGCCGAGGCTCTCGGCGGCGGTGAGGCCGCGCTCGAGGCGGCCCGGCTCGCCAAGGCCGACCAGGCCTCGGAGCTCGTCCGCGAGTTTCCCGAGCTCGAGGGTCACGTCGGCGCCGAGTACGCGCGCTTGGCCGGGTACCCAGAGGCCGTGTGTGCGGCGATCGACGAGCAGTATCTGCCCGACGCTGCCGACGCGCCGCTTCCCCAAACCGAGACCGGGCGAGTCCTGTCCGCCGCGGATAAGATCGACACGCTCAACGTCTCCTTCGGCCTCGGCCAGCGCCCGAGCGGCTCGCGGGATCCGTACGGGCTGCGCCGTGCGGCGATCGGCCTCTGCCGCCTCGCTACCGAGGGCAACCTGACGATCGAGCGAGGGTTGATGGAAGGTGAGGTGGGCGAATTCGTCGAGGAGCGCTTCGAGGGGTTCCTCGAGGCGCCGGTCGAGTACGTACGCGCCGCGCGGCGCGCTTCGGTGCGCGACCTCGGAGGCGTCGCACGCCTTGCGCAAGCGCTTGCTGCCCTGCCCGACGAGCGCTTCACGCCGATTCACACCGCCTATGTGCGCGCGAGTCGTCTCGCCGAGAAGGAAGAGGGCGCCGCCGCCGAGCTCAACCGCGCTCTGCTCATCGACCCCGCGGAGGTCGCCGTCGCCGAGGCGCTCGAGCGCGTCGATCCCAGGATCGCAGCCGCTCTCGACTCGGGCGATTTCGGCACGGCAGTCGAAGCGGCGGCCGAGCTCGGACCGCTTCTGGACACGTTCTTCGAGGACGTGCTTGTGATGGCCGAGGACCAAGCCGTCCGCTCCAACCGGCTGCGCCTGCTCCTCAATGTACGCGACACCCTCGGGCGCCTCGGCGAGCTCTCGCAGATCCCCCCTCGCTAGACGGCTTACCGAGCCACCAACTGATCGAGGCACCCAAACGGGGCATCAACCTCTACGTCGAAAAAGCCGGTGTAGTACCCATGCGTCGCTGCGGCAACCGACTGGCTGCTTCCGCGTCGCTCTGGGAACGGCCGGCCGCAGCCGTTCCTGCTCGCCGATCCTCATCGGCTTAGCCGTTCCAGCGCCGGACGCCTCGGATAGGCCGCAGCAAGGCGGCCGGCGCTGGGCGGCGATACCCTGGAGCCATGGCGCCTGAGGCAGTGGAGCTGCACGTCGTCTCCGACTCGACGGGCGAGACAGCCACTCGGCTCGTTCACGCTCTCGAGGCGCAGTTCCCCGATCAGCCGTTCGAGGAGATCCGCCACCCGATGGTCGAGACCGTCGAAGACCTCGAAGCCGCGGTGCGGCGTGCGAGGGGCCGGCGGGCGGTCGTCGTCTACACGCTCGTCGAGCGAGAGCTGCGCGACGCGATGCGGAACCTCTGCCGCCGCGCGCGCTTGCACTACTGCGACTTGCTCGGCCAGCCGATCGAAGCCGTCGCCAAGGTCTCCGGGACCGCGGCCAGGATGCAGGCGGGCGGACGCCATCTGCTCGACGAGACGTACTTCAGGCGAATGGAGGCGATCGAGTTCGCGGTCAAGTACGACGACGGCATGGCGGGCGGGCTGAACGAGGCGGACATCGTCCTCGTCGGCGTCTCGCGCACCTCGAAGACCCCGCTCTCGATCTACCTCGGCTACCTCGGTTATCGCGCGGCCAACGTGCCGCTCGTGAAGGGGATCGAGCCCCCCGACGAACTCTTCGAGGTCGATCCGGCGAAGATCGTCGGTCTGAAGATCGACGCGAAGCGGCTCGCCGAGATCCGGCGCAACCGCGCGAGGCGCATGGGGGGCTCGAACCACCGCTACTCGAAGCTCCTGGAGGTCTACGAGGAGCTCGAGCAGGCGGAGGCGGTGCAGCGCCGCCTCGGCTGTCCCGTGATCGATACGACGGAGCTCTCGATCGAGGAGACCGCGGCGCGCGTCATCCGCCTCGTCGAGCAGCGGCAGGTCGAGGCGCCGACGAGCGCTCGAAGGTCTTCCAGCCCTCGTTGAACGCTGCGCCTTCCTCTTCACGGCGGGGAATACTGAAAACGATGACGACCCCGAAGCCGCCCGTCCCGGTCTGGCGCTGGGCGCTCTGGCTCGCGATCCTCGGCTTCGCCGTCCTCGTCTTCTACGTGCTGCTGACGCCGGTCTGGCTCGGGCTCCGCGCTCTGGCCTGGCTCGCCGACAAGCGGGCGCGCCGTCAGGCTTGACGCGCGCGCGGATCACCCCGGCCTCCTTTGGCCAGTGCGCCGAATTCCTTCCGGAGCAAGCGCAACGCCGGGCCCAGTGACTGTCGGCCGTGCAGCACAGGCTCGAAGAGATCGCCCTCGCGCCGCACCCGTTCGAGGACGGCGTCCATCGTGAACGCAGTGAAATCGAGCTTGGACGTCACCTCCCGCCAGCGCAGCGGCGTGGAGACCGGCGCCCCGGGCCGTGGCCGGACGGAATACACGGATGCGATCGTCTTGCCCCTACCGTTCTGCCGGTGGTCGACGAGGACGCCTCGCCGCTTCTCCTTCAGCCACTCGGTCGTCAACATCGCGGGATGCTCGGCCGCGAGCCCGCGCGCGACGAGCTCGGCGAACTCATAGGTCTGGTCGAAGCCGTAGCGCCGGGAGATCGGGACCAGCACATGGATCCCCGTCGAGCCGCTCGTCTTCACATGCGACTCCAAGTCGAGCTCCTCGAGTCGCTTCCTGATCAGCTGTGCGACTTCGACGGCGAGGAGCCACTCGCCGTCCGGCGGGTCGAGATCGAAGAGGGCGAAATCCGGCCGGTGAGGCTTGTCGATTCGCGAATACCAGGCGTTCATGTCGATGCAGTGCATCTGCACCATCCAGAGCAATGTGGGCTCGTCGTCGACGAGTGGGAAGTCGACGAGCCGCGAACCGCCCTCGCGCGGAAACGTCCGGAACCGGCGCGTCTTGATCCAAGACGGCATCCCCTTCGGTGCCTGCTTCTGGAAGAACGCAGGGCCGGCGATCCCCTCGCGCCAGCGCTTCATCGTGAACGGCCGGTTCCTGAGGTGGGGGACGAGCAGGGGCGCGATCTCGCGGTAGTAGTCGAAGAGATCGCCCTTCGTGATCCCCTCTCCGGGCCAGAGAACACGCTCGGCGCTCGTCAGCCGGACATCTCGTTCTTCTGTCATTGCAGGAGTATTGCTTGGTGACTATGGGAAGATTGGCGTGATGGCGACGACAGCGCCCCGCTACGTCTACGACTTCGACGAGCCCTCGGAAGGAGGGCGCGAGCTCCTCGGCGGCAAGGGGATCGGGCTCGCGGAAATGACACAGCTCGGCGTTCCGGTACCGGCCGGCTTCACGATCACGACCGATGCGTGTCGCGCCTACATGGCGAACGGAGGCGAGCTTCCCGACGGCCTCGAGGCCGAGATCGAGGAGCACCTCGCCGCGCTCGAGGAGAAGACCGGCAAACGGATCGGCGACCCGAAGGACCCGCTGCTCGTTTCCGTCCGCTCGGGAGCCGCGGTCTCGATGCCCGGGATGATGGACACGATCCTCAACCTCGGCCTGAACGACGAGGCAGTGCGTGGTCTCGCCGAGCGCACGGGAAATCCGCGCTTCGCCAACGACTCCTACCGGCGACTGATCCAGATGTACGGCGAAGTCGTCGACGGGATCGACGGGCACCGCTTCGAGGACGCGCTCTCGAAGCTGAAGGCGGATCGGGGCGCGTCGCAGGACGTCGACCTCTCCGCCGACGACCTGGCCGAGCTCGTCGAGACCTACAAGGGTATCTATGAAGAGGAGACGGGGTCGTCGTTTCCGCAGGAGGCGCGAGATCAGCTCTCACGGGCAGTCCGGGCGGTCTTCGAGTCGTGGGAGAACCCGCGCGCGCAGTTCTATCGCCGCGCGCATGACATCCCGGACGACCTGGGGACCGCGGTCAACGTCGTCCAGATGGTCTTCGGCAATAAGGGCGAACGCTCGGGCACCGGTGTCGCCTTCACCCGCGACCCGTCGACGGGCGAGCCCGGGCTCTACGGCGAGTTCCTGGCGGACGCGCAGGGCGAGGACGTCGTCTCCGGGGTCCGCACGCCAGAGCCGCTCGAGCGCATGCAAGGGGCTCTCTCGGACGCCTTCGAGCAGCTGACCGAGACGATGCGCCAGCTCGAAGAGCACTACCGGGACGTGCAGGACATCGAGTTCACGGTCGAAGACGACCGGCTCTACCTGCTCCAGACCCGGAGCGCCAAGCGCACGGCGGCCGCCGCGCTCAAGAGTGCGGTCGACATGGTTGCGGAGGGCCTGATCTCGGAGGAGGACGCTGTCGCTCGCATCGACCCGAGCCAGCTCGACCAGCTCCTGCACCCGATGATCGACCCGGCGGCGAGCGTCGAGGTGATCGCGCAGGGCCTCAACGCCTCGCCGGGAGCCGCGAGCGGCAAGGTCGTCTTCGACGCGGACACGGCTGCGGAGCGGGGTCAGGCCGAGGACGTGATCCTCGTCCGCTGGGAAACGACGCCCGACGACATCCACGGGATGATCGCGGCCAAGGGCATTCTCACCGCTCACGGCGGGATGACCTCACACGCAGCGGTTGTCGCCCGTGGGATGGGCAAGCCGTGCGTGGCCGGTTGCGAGGCGCTCTCCGTGGACGCCAAGGCGAAGCGCGCTTCGCTGAACGGGCACGAGCTCGGCGAGGAGGACGTGATCACGATCGACGGTGGCACGGGCCGGGTCATCCTGGGCGCCGTTGACCTCGTCCCGCCGCAGATCAACGAGGACTTCGAGACGATCCTCGGCTGGGCCGACCGGCTCCGCCGCCTCAAAGTGCGCGCGAACGCCGACACGCCCGAAGACGCAGCGAAGGCGCGGGAGTTCGGCGCCGAGGGAATCGGGCTCTGCCGCACCGAGCACATGTTCATGGCCGAGGACCGGCTGCCGGTCGTGCGGGAGATGATCATGTCCTCGAGCGAGGAGGAGCGGCGGGCGGCGCTCGACAAGCTGCTCCCCCACCAGCAGGCCGACTTCGAGGGGATCTTCGAGGCGATGGCCGGGCTTCCGGTCACGATCCGGCTCCTCGACCCGCCTCTGCACGAGTTCCTCCCGCCGCTCGAGGAGGCCAAGGACGAGCGGATGCGGGAGCGGATCCACTCGCTGCGCGAGTCGAACCCGATGCTCGGAACACGCGGCTGCCGGCTCGGTCTCATGTGGCCGGAGATCTACGAGATGCAGGTGCGGGCGATCGTCCGCGCGGCGGTTGCGGTCGAGGAGCGGACCGGCGAGGCCCCGCTCGTCGAGATCATGCACCCGCTGGTCGGCTTCGGGGAGGAGCTGCACCGGCTGCGCGCGATCACCGTCGCGACCGCGGCCGAGGAGCAGCCGATCGAGTATCTGGTCGGGACGATGATCGAGCTCCCGCGCGCATGCGTGCGGGCAGACGAGATCGCCGAGCACGCCGACTTCTTCTCGTTCGGCACGAACGACCTCACGCAGACCGCGCTCGGCTTCTCCCGCGACGACGCGGAGGGCAAGTTCCTGACGCGCTACCTCGAGGACGGCGTGCTCGAGCGCAACCCGTTCGAGACGCTCGATCAGAGCGGCGTGGGCGAGCTGATGCGGATCGCGGTCGAGCGCGGGCGCGGCGTGAAGGAGGACCTGAAGATGGGCATCTGCGGCGAGCATGGCGGCGAGCCCGCGTCGGTCGCGTTCTGCCACCGCCTCGGCCTCGACTACGTCTCATGCTCGCCGTACCGCGTTCCGCTCGCGCGCCTCGCGGCCGCCCAGGCGGCCCTGAAGGAGGCCGGCGTGGAGGCGGTCAGCGCAGGAGGCTAGATCGCGGCGGCGAACTTTGACCTGCCCCGGCGCACGCGGAGAATCGCGCCGACCCTCATCGAAGGAGGTCTGTCATGACGAACGTGAACTGGGAGCGCTATGGCCGCGCGACCGGAATCGTCTTCGTCGTCCTCTACATCGTCGCGTTTCTGATCTACGGCGATCAGCCGAAGATCGGCGCGTCGACGAGCGACATCGTCTCGTTCTACGACGGTGACCGTGGTCGGATCCTGACGGCCATCGCCATCTTCGGCGTTGCGATTGCCTTCTTCCTCTGGTTCGTCGCGGCAATCGCGAGCGTGCTGCGCGATGCAGGGAAAGCCGGCTGGGGCTCGGCGACGATCGCTGCCGGAACAGCGCTCGCCACCCTGTTCTACCTGCTCATCGCGATCACGGCGGGACTCGCGTACTCGATCGCGGGCAGCGGGGACGAGGGCGTGATCACGGCCCTCAGCGACCTTGCCTGGATCGTCGGCGTGACGTTTTCGTATCCCGCCGCACTGCTGATCGCGGCTGCGTCGATTGGGCTTACGGGAACGCGACTTGTTCCGACCTGGTTCGGCCCGGTCGGGATCCTCGCCGCGATTCTCGTTCTGCTTGCCGGAACGACGTATGCCAGCGACGGGTTCTGGGCACCTGACGGGGCCTACTCGCAATTGATTACTCCGATCATCGCCCTTGCGTGGATAGTCGTCACGAGCGGCCTTCTCTACATGCGCGCGCCGACGACCGCAACGGCGCCGGAGCGGGCTGCGATTCCCACGACGTAGGTCAGAGACTGGAGCGCGGCGCCGAGCCACGGCGCCGCGCTCCGAGCTCTCTCAGGCGATGCCTTGGACGCGCCAGTAGGCGACGGCCAGGCTGGCGACTCCGACCGCGACCAGTCCCAGCACTCCGATGAGGCCGGGCCGGCCGTAGATCGCATGGGTCCGGCCGAACCGCGACAGTGCGAGCATGCCGATCGCCCCGCCGGCGAGCCCGCCGAGATGGCCGCCGACGGAGATGTTCGGGATCGCAAACGTCAAGACGAGGTTGATCGCGATCAATCCGAAGGCCTGTCCCCCGAGCACGTAGGTTCGCTGTGACTCGAGCACGAGGGCAGCGCCGAGGATCCCGAAGATCGCTCCCGATGCGCCTACGGTGACCGCGTTCGGACTGAAGATGAGCGCTCCAGCGGAGCCGGCGAGGCCCGAGACGAGGTAGAGGACGAGGAATCGCCCTCGTCCGATCGCCTGCTCGACCGGCGCTCCGACGATCCAGAGCACGAACATGTTCAACCCGAGGTGGAGCAGGCTGCCGTGCAGGAAAGCGGCCGTGATGAGCCGCCACCATTCGCCCTGGTCGAGACCGCCGTGCACGTAGAGGGCGCCCTTCTCGAAGATCGAACCGGACGTCTGGTTGAGGCTCGAGCCCTGAGCGAGGTTGGCGAGGAAGACGAGGACGTTGATCGCGATCAGCGCCTTCGTGACGAGCGCGCCCGTGCCCTCGAAGGACGCGCGGCGTACTCCCTGGGTCAGGCGCGCTGCGCCTTGTGTGCGCCCCGCATGATCGAGGCAGCGGATGCCGACAGGCGCGAAAACCATGCAGTCAGGGCAGATCCCGCGGCCGCATTCCGAACAGGAAACGCGGGTTTCCCGGTTCGGATGGCGATAGCAGGTCATCGTCTCGGCCACGGCGGTAGCGTAGTTGGGCGATGCGCGTTCACGTTGCGTTTACCCCGGTCGAGATGGCGAAGGCGCCGGTCGGGATCGTCGTGGACGTCCTTCGCGCGACTTCGACGATCGCGCAGGCCTTAGCCTCGGGCTACGAGCGCGTGTACTGCTCAGCAGAGGTCGAGGAAGCACTGGCGCTGCGGGAGCGCCTCGGAGAGGGCCTCCTCGGCGGCGAGCGGACCGCTGTGAGGATCGAGGGGTTCGACGTCGGCGCCTCGCCCCGCGAGTTCCTCGGCGAGCCGCGCGCCAAGACGGTCATCTTCTCGACGACGAACGGCACGCGGGCGATCCTGGAAACCGCTGCGCGCTCCGAGGAGGTGCTGCTCGGGAGCCTGTTGAACCTGGACGCAGTGGCCGCGGCGGTTCGTGAGCGTGGGGAGGACGTGGCCGTGGTGTGCGCGAGCTTCCAGGGCGCGTTCGCGCTCGACGACGCGTACTGCGCCGGTCGGATCGTCCAGCTACTCGGCGGCGAGCCCACCGATGCTGCGAAAGCGGCGGACGCGATCGCGCGAGCGTGGCCGGACGCGCACGAGGCCCTGCTGGCGCGTACCTACGGGCCGCCGGGGCTGGAGGAGGACATCGCCTTCTGCGCCCAGGTCAGCGTGCTCGACGTCGTTCCGCGGCTGAACCGCATGGTCGACGGAGCCGCCGAGATCACCTCAGGCTCACCAGCGTCGCCCGTAGACTCGGGGCCATGAGGGTCGAGCTGCTCCCCCTCCGCGAGGAGCTCGAGGCGCTCGCGCGTCACTATCACCACCTGCAGGTGGAGCATCAGAACGCGAGCCCCGGGAGCTCGCCGCGACGTCATCTCGAGGACAAGCTCCTGCGGGTGCGCGAGCGTTTCGACCGAGTGCTCGAGGAGTGGGTGCCCGAGGAGGAGCTGCGCGAGGCCTGGCGGGCTTATCTCGACCATCACGGGCCCGAGCCGGAAGGGCCGCCTGCGATCCAGCCCGTGGTCTTCCGCGGCCGGTCGGAGGTGACGGGCTCGATCGTGGAGATCCGGGGAAGTGAGGACGAGCTGCGGGTCGAAGTCGACGGGGCGCTCATCGAGCGCATCGTGGCGGAGAAGGAGTTCGCGTCCACCGCGCCTGTCGCTCCCTATCGCCTGAACGAAAACGAGTTCGGCGAGATCTTCGCCGCCTCCGACGAGGCGCTGCAGGCGCTCTCGGATTTCTTGGACCGCGGAGAGTCACCGCCCTGGGAGCACGCGTCAGAGCTTCTGGCCGACGGGTTGATCGACGTCCACTTCGCTCTGACGCCGCGCGGCCATCGCGCCCTCGCGCGCGCCTGAGCGGAAGTTCCGGACACTGGGCACGGACAGCACAGCGATCGTGGTCACGACGATCCACCCTGCGCCGATCCAGAGCGATGTCGAGATCCCGATCATGTCGGCCACGGGCCCCGCGATCGCGTAGCCGGCCGGGAGAAAGATCATCGCGCCCATCCAGTTGTACGCGCTGACTCGCGAGAGCTTGTCGCGCGCGATCAGCGACTGGAGCGCTGTGTCCCAGACGACGGTTCCGTAGGAGAAGGCAAAGCCGGCGAGCACCGCGGCGGCGCCGATCGCAAGCGCGGGCGCACGCAGTGCGAGCATGACGCATTGGAGCGCCGTGACGGTGAAGAGCGCTCCGATCGTGAACATCGGTCTCCGGGGACGCAGCCGCAGTCCGGCGAGCCCTCCCGCCAGCGAGCCGATCGCCTCTCCGGTCACGATCACGGCCCAGGCGGAGGCGCCGCCGAGCTCTTGCTTGGCGACGTACGGGCCGAGCACGAAGAACGGGGCGTAGGTGACAAGGAAATAGAGCGAGATCCAAAGCGTCAGCAGCCAGACCCAGGTGTGCTCCGTGAACGCCTGCCATCCTTCGCGCAGCTCGTGGACGATGTTGGTCGCGGCCGCGGTTGCTCTGCGGGGCAAGTGCATCATCGCGAGGAGGAGCGCGCTCGTTCCGTAGGTCGCTCCGTCGAGCAGGAGCGCGTAGCCCGAGCCGACAGTCGCCACGAGCGTTCCTCCGACGGCCGCTCCGACTGGGAAGGCGGCGTACCGCGCGATCGACATGAAGCTGTTCGCCTGCTGGAGCAGCCGCTCCGGAACGGTCTCGGGAACGAGTCCCGTCGACGCCGGGGAGTAGAACGCGACCGCTACACCGCCGACCGCCTGGAGCGCGATCAGCTCCCAGACCCGGGCGTGCCCGCCGACAAGTAGGGCGCCCATTGCGACCCGGACGCAGAGGTTCGCCGTGTCGGAGCCGATCATCACGAGGCGGCGCGGCAGGCGGTCGGCGATGACGCCGCCGACGAGCAACGTCGAGATCTGCGCCAGCGTCCAGGCAGCGAACGCGAGCCCCACGTCGGTCGCGGAGCCGCCGAGCCCGAGCACGGCGAACGCGACCGCGATCGGTGCGAGATTCGTTCCGAAGAACGAGATCGTCCGCGCTGCGAACAGGTAGCGAAAGTTCCGCTCTCGCAGGACGCTCACGTACAGATCATCGCAAGGCGTAGATTTCGATTCGACTCGGGACAGGAGGAGACATGAACATCACGGTCATCGGCAGGGGCAACGTCGGCGGGGGGCTCGCGAGCCGCTGGGAAAGGGCGGGTCACAACGTGACGAAGCTCGGCCGCGACGGCGGCGACGCCTCCGACGCCGAGGCCGTCCTCCTCGCCGTTCCGTCCGATGCGATCGCGGATGCGCTCGGCAAGGTGAGCGGGCTCGAGGGCAAGATCGTCCTCGACACCACGAATGCGTTCCACGGTCGCGACGAAGGCTTTGAATCGCTCGCGCATCAGGTGAAGTCGATCGTCGGCGGGCCTGTAGCAAAATCGTTCAACTGCAATTACGCCGCGCTCTACAACCAGATCGACGAGCAGCGATCGCGGCCCTGCAACCTGTACGCCGCCGAGAACGGAGCCGTCGCGATGGCCGAGCAGCTGAGCCGAGATGCGGGCTTCGACCCGGTCTCGACCGGTGGCCTGGGGAGTGCGCGGATGCTGGAGGACCATCTCGAGCTGATGACGGCGATCAACGAGGGCAGCGGCCTCGGCCGGTTCTTCTACCGGTACGCCAAGCCCGGCGAGCTCTAGGTATACGGAGGCAACTGGGTCGCGCTTCTTGACAGCGAACGTGTGTTCGTGTAGAACATACGTTCGATGGTGGCGTGCATTCTGATTCCCGGCTTCGAGCTGCGCGCGGCACTGCGCGCTCGGCCGAGCCTTGCTCTGCGCCCCGCTGCGCTCGCGCCCGCCGAGGGCGAGGAGCCGCTACTCGGCCCGGTGACCGTCGCGGCGGAGGCGAAAGGGGTCACGCCGGGCATGCGCATGGGAGAGGGGCTCGCGACCTGTCCCGAGCTCGTTCTTGTCGAGCAGGATCCGTCCGCGGCCGAGCAGGCCTGGGAGGAGATCCTGCGAGGCCTCGAGGACTCGGGCTTCGCGGTCGAGTCCGCCGAGCCCGGCTGCGTCTATTTCGAGACCCGTGGTGTCGAACGTCTCTACGGCGGCGTTGAGGCTGCGCTCGAGCGCGCCCTCGCCGCCGTCGGCTCTGCCTGGGATCCACGCGCTGGCGCGGCCGGGCGTCGGTTTGCCGCACTCGCTGCGGCGAACGTCGCGCGTCCCGGGCAGGTTCTGATCGTTGCCGACGAGCGCACGCGCGACTTCCTCGCGCCTCTTCCGCTCGCGCTGCTCCCCCTCGCTGAGCAACGGCGACGCGAGCTCGAGGAGCTGGGCGTGCGCAAAGTCGGCGAGCTTGCTGGGCTCTCGGGCGGCGCCGTAGCCGAACGACTGGGGCCGGACGGGCGGCGCGCCTGGAGCCTGGCGAGAGGACGAGACCGCGGGCGCGTGCGGGGGAGACGGGCCCCTGCTGAGCTGGTCGAGACGCTGGAGTTTCCCGATGCGGTCGGCAACGAGCTCACGTTGCGGCGCGCGCTCGCGGTTCTCGTCGAGCGCCTTCTCGGTCGGTCGGAGCGCGGCGAGCGGTTCCTGCGCAAGATCGCGCTCTCGGCGACGCTCGTCGGCGGAGGCTCGTGGCGGCGGACGCTGACCCTGAGGGAGCCGTTCGCAGAGGCGGGACGTCTGCGCACCGCGCTCGGCCCGAAGCTGGCGGAGCTGCCGGCTCCGGTCCTGAAGCTGAAGCTCGAGGCGCTGGAACTGACGGAGTTGACGGGCCAGCAGCTGGCGCTCGTCCGTCCCGAGGGCGACGAGCTCCAGGGCAAGCTCCGGGAGGGGCTGCGACAGGTGAAGGCGAGCACGGGCGAAGGAGGTGTGTGCACGATCGTGGAAGTCGCGCCCTGGTCGCGCATTCCGGAACAACGGGCACTGCTCGTCGCGCGGGACGACTAAACGCTCCCCGGCCTGCTCTCGTCGAGGCCAACTTCGACGGGACGCCGTGGGAGGTGAACCGCCGGCCTGTCGCACTCGTTCGTGAGGAGTGGCGCGTCGTCGATCGCTGGTGGACCGAAGAGCCGGTGCACCGGCGCTACTTCGACGTCGTGCTCGAGGGCGGCGAGAACTCGGTCGTCTACCGGGACGAGGAAGACGGAGGCTGGTTCAGCCAGCGCGGAGTTTGATGGCCGTTTGGGCCAGCTTGGGCCATTCGCTCTCGTGAGCCAGTGGCACCTGGACCCAGTCCTTGAACGGTCGGCCCTTGCCGGAGGGGTCGAAGAGCTTGGCACCGTCGAGAGCAAGCGCCTGCTCGTGCTCCTCCGGATCCGGGAGCTTGAAGACCATCTCGCCGCTCGACTCGTAGCCGACGACCATCTTCCCGCCGGACTTGATGCAGGGCATGCCCATCATCTGGGCAAGCTCGACGTTCGGGTCGCGGGCCGCGAGGTCGTCGGCGATCTCGTCGTAACGTGCTCTTGGGTTCATCTACTCCTTCCGGATGGAAGCTACGAAACCGCCGGCAGGCGTGTGGAAGTTGAGGAAGCGGGCCCGGCCGGGGCGGGGGTTCTTGAAGCCGTGGACGGCACCGGGGGGTGCAGAGACGAAGGTGCCGGGCCCTGCTCGGACGATCTGGTCGCCCAGGGTGAAATCGAGCTCTCCGTCGAGGATGTAGAACGAGTCGACCTCGAGCTCGTGGTTGTGCGGGTCGGGCCCGTACCCGGGCCCGCAATCGATCTCGAGCCCGTCGATTTCCTCACGCGAGACCTTGACCACGAGGTTACGAATGCGTTCGCCCTGTCGGGGGAGGGAAACGGTCGCTTCCGACACGGGTCGACCGCCGTCGGGAGGAGGAGGGAACTGATCGAAGCGCTCGGCGTCCTCTGTGCGACCGTCACGGCGCGCCCGCAGCATGTCGGCGAACCCCATGTTGGGTGCGTGGATGTTGAGGAAGGTCGCCTCTTCGGAAGTCTCGTTCGCAAACGTATGCACGACCCTGGCCGGCGCCGCGACGAACGCTCCTGCCTGGCCCCGCACTTCCTGTGCCCCGTCGGGCCCGAGCGCGAACGAGACCTCGCCGCTGAGAACGTAGAAGGCGTCGGTGTGCCGTTTGTGGATGTGCAACTCGGGGCCGCGCTCGCCGCCGGAGTACCGAAACCACGTCAACGCCAACTCGTCATGATCGGCGAGGAGCCGCAGGGTCTTCTCCGGCTGATCGGCCACGATCTCGCCCTCGCCTGGGAGTAGGAGCACCGGGTGCGCTACGTCGAGCTCCATGCACACTCAGCCTATTCGTTCCTCGACGGCGCTTCACACCCTGAGGAGCTCGCGGCCCGGGCGGCGGAGCTCGGTTACGAGGCGCTCGCGCTGACCGACCACGACGGGGTCTACGGGTCGCTCGAGTTCGCACACGCTGCGAAGGCCTTCGGCGTGCGCCCGATCACCGGCGCGGAGGTGACGCTCGCGGACGGGGGGCACGTAACGCTGCTCGTGGAGACGCCGCGGGGCTACGCGAACCTCTGCCGGCTGCTGACGGCTGCGCATGCCGGGACGAGGCCAAAGGAAACGGAGCTTCTGCCGCCCGCGCTCGACCTCCGGCTGCTCGCGGAGCAGAACGAGGGGCTCGTGTGCCTCTCCGGATGTGCGCGGAACGGGCTCGCGGTTCGCGACCCCAACGCAGCCGCGGAGCTTGCCCGCGCCTTCGGCCCCGAGCGGTTCTTCGTCGAGCTCCAGCGGCCGTACGAACGAGGCGATGCGCGTCGCAACGCGAGACTGCGCGACCTCGCCGAGACGCTCGGTGTGGAGACGATCGCCACCGGCGACGCGCACGCGCACCACCCGCGGCGCGTCGAGCTTCAGGACGCGATGGTCGCGATCCGTCACCGCACCTCGCTCGAGGGTGCCGAGCGCGAGCGGCGCGGCAACCACGAATCCGTCCTCCTTGCCCCTGAGAAGGCCGCTGAGCGCTTCCCCGAGGATCTGGAGGCAGTCGCGCGGACGAGTGAGCTCGCCGCGAGACTGGAGTTCGACCTCACCGAGGAGCTCGGCTACCGCTACCCGGACTTCTCCGACCGGAATGAGCCCGCAATCGCCGAGCTGGCCCGCGTCTGCAACCGCACTTTCGAGGCCCGCTATCGACTTGGTAACAGTCTGTTACGAAGTAAGACAAGGGCGCGTTTGGACGAAGAGCTGGCGCTCATCGACGAGCTTGGGCTCGCTGGATTCTTCCTCCTCCACTGGGAGGTGCTCGAGCTCGCGGCCGAAGTGGCTCGCGGGGTCCGCGGGCGGGAATCGCCGCGGCACTCGCTCCCACCCGGGCGTGGGCGTGGCAGCTCGGTCGGCTCACTCGTCTGTTACCTGACGGGGCTCTCGCACGTGGATCCTGTCGCGGCCGAGCTCTCCCTCGGGCGCTTCCTGAACCGCGAGCTCGATTCCGTTCCCGACATCGACCTCGACTTCCCGCGCGACATCCGCGAGAAGCTGATCGTGGCACTCACCGAGCGCTATGGGCGCGAGCACGCCGCGCTCGTCGCGAGCTTCTCGACCTACCACTCGCGCGGCGCGATCCGCGACGTCGGTAAGGCGCTCGGGCTCCCCTTTGCCGAGCTCGAGCGGCTGGCGCGGATCACCGAGGGCAATCCGAGACGCGTCGAGGAAGAGATCGCCAGGCTTCCCGACGGCGAGACCAAGCTTCGCTCGCCCCGCTGGCGGGCTCTCGGCGAGCTCTCCCGCGAGATCGCCGGCCTGCCGCGGCACATCTCGCAGCATCCGGGCGGGATGGTGATCTCGAGCCGTCCGCTAGTGGAGCTCGTCCCGGTGCAACCCGCGGCGATGGAGGGGCGCCAGATCTGCCAGTGGGACAAGGATTCGTGCGCCGATGCCGGCTTCCTGAAGATCGACCTGCTCGGCCTCGGCATGCTCTCCGCGGTCGAGGACTGCGTCGTCCAGATTACAAAGCTACGTGGCGAGACGATCGACCTTTCGCGGATCCCGCTCGACGATCGCGCGGTCTACGAGGAGATCCAGAGCGCGGACACGGTCGGTGACTTCCAGATCGAGAGCCGCGCGCAGATGCAGAGCCTCCTGCGCACTCGGCCGGAGAATCTCGACGACCTCACCGTGCAGGTCGCGCTCGTCCGTCCCGGGCCGATCCAGGGCAAGGCCGTCCACCCGTACATCGAGCACCGCCAGCGCCTTCGTGAGGACCCGAGCTTCGTTCCGCCGGTCGACCACCCGCTCCTTGCCGAGCCGCTGCGCGAGACCCTCGGCGTCGTCGTCTTCCAGGATCAGGTGCTCGAGGTGGCGATCGCGCTCGCGGGCTTCAGCGTGGGAGAGGCCGAGGGGTTGCGCCGCGCGATGAGCCGCAAGCGGAGCGAGGAGGCGATCGAGGCGTTTCGCGAGCGCTTCGTGGAGGGAGCCGTTGCGAAGGGCGTCGACAACCAGACGGCCGACGCGGTCTACGACAAGCTCGTCGGCTTCTCGGGCTTCGGCTTTCCGAAGTCGCACGCGGCCGCCTTCGGCCTGCTCGCCTATCAGTCCGCGTGGCTGCGCCATCACTATCCCGCTGAGTTCCTGTGCGCGCTCCTGAACGCGCAGCCGATGGGCTTCTATCCGCCGGCGAGCCTCGTCCGCGACGCCCAGCGGCGTGGGGTGGAGGTGCGCCCGCCGCACGTGAACGTCAGCGAAGCGAAGTGCAGCATCGAGGACGGCGCAGTTCGCATCGGCTTCGAGTACATCGCCTCGATCGGCGAGGACGACGCCAAGGCGCTCGCCGAGGAGCGGGCTCGCGGTGGGCCGTTCCCCGATGTGGTCTCGCTGGGACAGCGCGCGGCGCTGTCGCACGAAGGTCTCGAGAGTCTCATCGCCTCAGGCGCCTGTGACTCCCTAGGAGCGTCCCGTCGCGCCTTGCAGTGGGAGCTGGGGCTCGTGCCGCGCTCGCAGAGCGTGCCCGGCTCCGGCGGCGAGGAGCGCCAACTCGCGCTTCCGCTCGACCCGACCGCTGAGACTCCCGAATTGCCCGAGCCCTCCGACTGGGAGCGAATGCTCGCCGACTACCGGCAGACGAGCCTCTCGATCGGGGTGCACCCGATGGAGCTCCTCCGCCCGCACCTCCCAGAGGGCGTCCTCTCCAGCCATGACCTGTGCCTGGCACCGGACAGGGCTCGTGTCGTCGTGGCGGGAATGGCTGTGGCCCGACAGCGCCCGGCGACGGCGAACGGCGTCGTCTTCATGCTGCTCGAGGACGAGTTCGGGCAGATGAACTTGATCGTCCCGCCGCCGGTCTACGAGCGGCACCGCGCAATCGTCCGCGGCGAGCCACTCGTCCTCGCGCACGGCACCTTCGAGCGCGTCGAGCGAAACCAGAACGTCGTCGTGCTGAAGCTCGAGAGCCTGGCACCAACCGCGCGGGCGATCTCGGGCGCCTCAGACCTCGTCTCGGCCCTGCCGGATGCCCATCACTTCGGTCATCGTTGAGGCCTTGCGGTCTCTGACAGAATCGGCGCGTGCGCGCTCCCCGGTCCTTCCTCGTCCTTCCGTGCATCTGCGTGCTCGCTCTGACCGCCGCCGGCTGCGGCGGCGGCGGCGGAGGCGCGAAGTACTCCGGCGCGAGCCCCGAGTCGTGGGCAGCGACCGTCTGCGGCGCGCTCACCAATTGGGCACAGGGATTGCAAGCCGACAGCCGGAGGCTCGGGGCCGACGTCAGAAAGGCGAAGAGCATCAGGAGCGTGAAGGCGAAGTTCGTCGTGTTCCTGGAACGCGCCGGCACGAGCGCCGACACGATGATCGAGAGGGTTCATGGCGCCGGCCCGCCCGCGGTCAAGGACGGGGAGGCGATCCAGAGCGAGCTCGAAGCCGGCCTGCGCCAGGCCCGCGCGAGCTTCACGCGCGCCGAGAAGCGGGCGAACAAGCTCTCGACCTCGGATGCTCAGTCGTTCTCGAGCGGGGTGACAGCGCTCGGCCGAGATATCCGGCAGGAGCTGACGGCGACCGGCAAGGCGTTCTACAACCTCGGCGACAAGTACGAGAACGAGAAGCTGAACAACGCCACGTCCGACGAGCCAGCCTGCAGCACGATCTCGAGCTAGCGCAGCCCGGCGCTCACAGATCCTCGATCTCGAGTGCGAACCGCGGCAAACGCACGTGCACGCCGCGGTTGAACTCCTCCTCGTACACCTCGGCCGTCTCCTCGTCGAGGGTCGAGGCGAAGTTGTCCCGCAGGCCGGCTAGGAGCTCGGTGCCGGTCTCGACCAGGTCGAGGTAGTCGGCGTAGCGCTCCTCGGCCTCGTCGCGGTCGGCCTCGTCATAGGCGCTTTCGGCAGCTTCGCACTCCGCGATCAGCGCCGCCTCCTCGCGCTCGAAGAGGTCGAGCTGGCGGTGGATGACGTCGGCGAAGCGAGCGCGGGTCACACGAGCTCCCGGTAGACCTCGAGGTGGGCCTCGGCGGCTGCTTCCCAGGTGAGCTCTGCACGCGCGCGTTCGGCCCCGGCGCGTGCCTGCTCGAGCGCCTGTGGGTCGTCCAGAAGCTCGCGCACTGCTTCGGTCAGCGCCTCAACGTCGCCCGGCGGGACGACCCGGCCTGCTCCAAAACGCCGGACTGCCTCGCCGAGCCCGCCGACGTCGTAGACGACGGCCGGCACGCCGGCCCCGAGCGCGCGCATGAGGGCGCCGCTCTGGTCGATCTCGGGACGATAGGGAAAGAGCGCGACCGTCGTCTCGCCGAGCGCGCGATCGATCTCGTCTTCGGACAGGTAGCCGAGCCGCCATTCGGCTCTGTCTCCGGCGGCGGCCTGGTAGCCGTCGACCGGCTCGAGCGGGTCGCCCGCGACGAGCAGCCGCGCTCCGTCGACACGCATGGCGGCCGAGATCGCGTCGTCGATCCCCTTGTAGGCGCGAATAATCCCGAGGCAGAGGAGCGTGTGTCCGTCGTCGCGCCGCTCAGGCTCGCTTGCGTAGACGGGGTGCGAGATCACACGCAGGCGTTCAGGATCCGCGAGCTCGGCCAGCTGGGCCCGGCCCCGCTCGCTGTGGACGACGATTCGCTCGAAACGCGCGAAGAGACGCCGCCAGAGGTCGCGCTTCGCAGCCGTCCGGCGCGGGAGGAGGTCGTGGGCGGTGAAGACAAGCGGGGCCTGCTGGCGGAGGAGCCGGTCGTCGAGCTCGGGCGCGGCCAGCCACTGGAGGTGCACCACGTCCGCATCTCGCCGCGCGAGCCGCGCCAGACCGATCGGGTGCTCGACGAGCTTGACCGGGATGCGGAGCCGCGAGCGGCGAAAGAGGCGCGAGCTGACGGGATAGAAGAGCTCGCTCCGGCGGTAGCCGTCGGGCGCGGGTGGCTCCCCGAAACGGAAGGGCGAGGTGACGAGCTCGACGTCCGCGCCGGTCCGGGCGAGGGCCGAGGCCAGCGCATCGTCGTATTGCGGCGTGAAGGCGGGTGGATCGGCAAGCAGGACGCGCATCGCGTAGAGGCTAACCGCGGCGTCCTACGCAGCGTTGACTCTGCCGAGACGGTGGGTTAACGCCCGCACAGGCGAAGCCCGCGCAGCCTCTTCGGCACCTTAATGTAGTTCGCGAGTTGCTGGTTCGGACCTGGAACGTCTTTCACGGCAATGCCTTCCCGGCCGAGCGGGACGCGTTCCTCGAGGAGATGGTGCGGCTGGCGAGCACGGACCGGCCGGAGGTGCTGTGCCTCCAGGAGGTGCCGGTCTGGGCTCTGGAACGGCTCGGTGACTGGTCGGGCATGACCGTGTACGGTGAGGTCGCGGCCCCGCCGCGGGTCGGCCCCGTTCCGTCCAGCGCCGAGCTGGGACGGCGCCTGACCGACCTCCATCACGGTCGCCTCCGGTCGGCCTTCTCCGGCCAGGCCAACGCGATCCTCGTCGATCCCCGGCTGAGAGCGCTCGATTGGATATCGGTCGTGCTGAACAGCCGGCCGTTCCGCAGCGCTCAGGCCCGATGGCTTGGTCTCGACCTCGTTGCCCGGCTTGCCTGGGCGAAGGAGCGGCGTGTCTGCCAGGCACTGCGTCTCGGGCTGCCCGACGGGCGCCTCGCACTCGTGGCGAACCTGCACGCGACCGGCTTGCCCGACGACCGCCTTGCAGATGCCGAGCTCTTCCGCGCGGCGAGCTTCGCCGACGGGCTGGCCCGGCCGGGCGAGATCTGCGTCCTCGCCGGTGACTTCAACGTTCGCGCGGCGCGGTCGCGGACTCTTGGCGCCCTGGCAGGCCCGGAGTGGGGGTTTACGGAGGCCCGCGAGGGGCTCGACCAGGTGCTCGTTCGCGGCGCGGAGCTCGAGGCTTGCGAACGCTGGCCGGTCGAGCGCCGGCGGGTCGGCAGCCGCGTGCTCTCAGACCACTCGCCGGTCGAGGCTCGGATCGCGTGACCTTCGAAGAGGCACGCGCCGCGTTTCCGGTGCTCGAGCGCCTCGCGTATCTGAACGCCGGCACGAACGGCCCACTCGCCCGGCCAACGGTCGAAGCGATGCTGGCCGAGCAGCTGCTCGACCTTGCTCAGGGCCGCGGCGGCGAGCCCTATTTCTCACGCGTGCTGGAGATGCGCGACGAGGTGCGCGCGAAGCTCGCCACGACTCTCTCCGTCGATCCCGCGCAGCTCGCTCTGACGAGCTCGACGACGGAGGGCTGCAACCTCGTGCTCGCAGGGCTCGACCTCGGCCCCGAGGACGAGGTCGTGACGAGCGACGTCGAGCACTTCGGGTTGCTGGGAGCGCTCGCCGTCTCGAAGGCGCGCGTGGTCGCCGTTCCGCCTGACGAGATCGCCGACGCCGTCACGGAACGGACGCGGCTGATCGCGGTGTCGCACGTCTCGTGGGTGACGGGCAACTCGCTCGAGCCGGAACGAGTAAAGGCCGAGACCAGCCTCCCGATCCTCGTCGACGGGGCGCAGGCGGTGGGCGTGATTCCGGTCGAGGCCGCAACGTACGACTTCTACGCCGTTTCGTGCCAGAAGTGGCTCTGCGGGCCCGATGCGACCGGAGCGCTCTTCGTCGCCGACCCGGAGGGGCTGCGCATCGCCTTGCCGAGCTACTTCGCCCAGGCCGAACATCAGCCGGACGGCTCCTTCGTGCCGCGGGACGGTGCGGAGCGGTTCGACACCGGCTGGATCGGAGGCTCCTCGCTGGCAGGGCTCTCCGCCGCGCTCGACGTGGCGCCGGACTGGCGCTTCGAGCGAACCGCCGAGATCGCCGCACGCTGCCGTGAAGCTCTGGCAGAGCGCTTCGAGGTCGTCACCAAGCCCGATCAGGCAGGGCTCGTCACGTTTCGTCCGGCCGGCGACGCCGAAGAGATCGTCGCCCGGCTCAGGGAGCAGGGCGTCATCGTGCGCGAGATCCCGGGGCGCGGACTGATCAGAGTCTCGTGCGGCTACTGGACGAGCGAGGGGGACGTCGACCGCTTACTCGCGGGGCTGCCGTAGTCCAAGGTCGGCCGCGATCGGCCGCATGGCCTCGATCACGAACCGGATGTGGTCGTCGAGCTCGACCCCGAGCTCCTCGGCGCCTTTGTAGACGTCGTCGCGGTTCACGCCGGCCGCGAAGGACGGCTGCTTTAGCTTCTTCTTCACCGACTTCGGCTCCAGCGTCTCGATTCCGTCGGGCCTGACGAGCCCGCAGGCATGGATGAAGCCGGAGAGCTCGTCGCACGCAAAGAGGGTCTTCTTCAGCGGCGTGTCGCGCGGTAGGGCTAGGTGCTCCGCGTGCGAGAGGACGCCCTCGATCACCTCCTCGGGATAGCCCTCCTCGCGCAGGATCGGCGCGCCCTCCTGCGGGTGTTGCTCGAGCGTCGGGTGCATCTCCCAGTCGAAGTCGTGGAGCAGAGCCGTCACGCCCCAGAGCTCCTCGTCCTCGCCGAAACGGCGCGCATAGGCACGGACCGCAGCTTCGACGGCGAGCGCATGCCTGAGCAGCGCCTCGCTCTTCGTGTAGCGGGTCAAGGTCTCCCAGGCGCGGTCGCGAGAGATCTCCAAGCGGGGGGTACGATAGCCCCTCGCCCGATGGCCGAGACGATCGTCGCAGACGCGCTGCTGGAGTCCTTCCTGATCGAGGGTGGACAGCCCCTGCACGGTCGTGTGACCGCCGCCGGGAACAAGAACGGCGCGCTGCCGATTCTCGCTGCCTGCCTGCTGACGACCGAGCCCGTCGTGCTCCGCAACATCCCGCGCATTCGCGACGTCGACACGATGCTCGCGCTGCTCGTCGACGTCGGCGCGGACGTCGAGTGGACCGGCGACAACGAGGTGCGCGTGCACGCCGCGGAGATCCGGAAGACCGAGCTCGACCGCGAGCTCTGCTCCCGGATGCGGGCCTCGTTCCTCCTGGCCGGCCCGCTGCTCGTTCGCAGCGGCAGCGCGATCGTCGCCCCGCCGGGCGGGGACGTCATTGGGCGGCGCCGGCTCGATCCTCACATTCACGGATTCACGAAGCTCGGCACACGCGTCGAAGCCGGCGACGCTTACGAAATGCGGACCGGCGGCCTGCGCGGGGCCGACGTCTTTCTCGACGAGGCCAGCGTGATGGCGACCGAGAACATTTTGATGGCAGCCACGCTCGCGCCGGGAGTCACGGCCATCGGCAATGCGGCCTGTGAGCCGCACGTGCAGGATCTGTGCCGCTTCCTCGTCTCGCTCGGGGCGTCAATCGGGGGCATCGAGTCGAACGTGCTCCGCGTCGAGGGCGTCGAGGGCCTCGGCGGGGGCGAGTGGACG
>Ga0307302_10000252_pt1 | contig 23830 bp, 22 predicted proteins | sample ER_DNA_183_FD_194490 | JGI IMG/M metagenome (GOLD analysis project Ga0307302, IMG submission 194490) | Bulk soil microbial communities from the East River watershed near Crested Butte, Colorado, United States - ER_DNA_183 | ecosystem: Environmental > Terrestrial > Soil > Floodplain | place...
GAGCTATGCCGGCCGCGAACAGATGGGCCGAGAATTGGTAGAGACCGGTGTTGCCCGCGGCGAGATTGACCGTGCCGCGCCGATCGTTCTGTTTGATGTACTGATAGGCGAGATCGGCGTGCCAATGCGGGTTGAGCGTAATCCCCGCGCCGAGCGAGAACTCGTTGCGGGCGGCCTCGGGCAGCAGCGGCGTCACGAATTGCGCCGGCGAAGCGCCCCCGTGGTGCAGGTAACCGCCGCGCAGCTGCAGCTTCGAGTTGTACTGATACTCGGTGCCGAACCGGAAGCCGTGGGTGTCCTTGTTCTGCGGATGGAGCGCGAGGTCGGGCGTCCCGGCATTGGCGAAATTGATGTCGACCTCGTTGAACCAACCCCACACGACGTACTGATAATCGGCCATCACCGACCACGCGTCGTTGACCTTGTACGCAAAGCCTAGCGTCGCCTGCGGCGGCATGTTGATCGCCGTCGCAACCGCGCCGCTGGCCAGCGGGCCGCCGCTCGCGAACTGCGGGGCGAGCACGGCGTCGACCGGCGTTCCGGCCGGCAGTGGACCCAAGGCGACTGGGAGAACCAGACCTGTCGGGACCTGGTTGAACGTCGCGTCGCCGTCGTAATCGATCTGCTTGCGCGTGAGCCAGTGTCCGCCGATGCTCAGGCGGTCGGTCGCCTGCCAGATCGCGCCGAAATTGACCGAGAAGCCGTGACCGTTCGCCTCGAGCAAGGCGTCGGCGAAGTCGGTGCCCGTGGGCACGCCGAGCATGGCGAACGTCGTGCCTACCGGGGCGCCCAAGGCAGGCGGAACCGGCTGCGTCGACAGGTCCGCGCGCTGGCGGAGCTTCAGGTGGCTCGTGATGTAGGCGACGCCGATCCCGAGTTTCAGCTTCGGGCTGAGCTGCACGCCGATCGTTGGCTGGATATAGATCGACCGGATGTTCGTGTTGTAGCCGAGAAAACGGCCCGGAGAGCTGACGCTATCCCACTTGGTTTCCAGGCCGTACGGGGCGTACACGCCGAGGCCCGCTGTTACCTTCGGGCTCAAGGCGCGGGTGATGTAGAGGTTGGGAACGGGGATCAGGGGATTCTTGAGGTCGCTCTTGGTACCGAGGAAGTCGTCAGTAAAGTTTCCTTGTGCTCCGATCAGCGTGACGCCGGCGCTGAGGCGGGTCCCCGTCAGCCCGGCCAGTCCCGCCGGACTGAAGTAGATCGCGGACCCGTCGGCGCAGGGCCGGGCGGCGGTGACGCCGGCGCGGCCCATGGCGCACGTGTTGTGCTCGTAGACGCCAAAACCCTGCCCAGCGAGGCTGGAGGGGAGGGCGGCGACAAGCGAGGCAGCACCTGCGACTAGCAACGACGCAAACCGCCGCATACGCGTTCTCCAGAGGGGACGAATTGAATTAGATGGTGAACCTGGCCGCGATACGGTAGCATTGCGTGGAATCAAAGTCAAACCCATGCCACGACCCGCGATAGACCTGTTTCAGAAAACATTTGGGACAACACCTAGGGCTGCGGCGTCGGCACCGGGTCGCGTCAACCTCATCGGTGAACACACCGACTATAACGGTGGGCCGGTGCTGCCGATTGCGATCGCCGCGCGCACGAACGCGGCGGTCGGGCCTGGCGCACCGGGCGAATCGGGTGTGCTCGAAGCGGTGTCGACGCGCTACCCGCAAGTCGTCCGCGTCAATTGGCAGGAAGAGCTCCCGAGCGGATGGGTCGCGTACGTCGCCGGCGTGCTGCGCGAGCTGTGGTCGCTCGAGGTCGTCCCGCGCAATGGCGCGGTGCGGATCGCCATCGCGTCCGATGTGCCGATTGGAGCAGGCCTGTCGTCTTCGGCAGCGCTCTCAGTCGCTGTCGCCAAAGCCCTGGCGCCGACACTCAATGCCCGTCAAATCGCCGGCGTCGCGTTCCGCGCCGAGCACGATCACGTCGGGGTGCGATGCGGCGTGATGGATCAAACGATTTCCGCGCTCGGCAAGCGCGATCACGCGCTGCTGTTCGAATGCGCCTCGCTCGAAGCACGACAAATCCATTTCCGAGCACGGTTGCTTCTCGTCGATACCGGAAAGCGCCACGATCTCAGCCAGGGTGGGCTAAACGAACGGCGCGCGGAATGCGAGGCGGCGGTGAAGCGGCTCAAAATCGAGCTGCCGGAGCTCCAGTGGCTCGCGAGCTGGCCGGCCGAGTGGTTGCCGCGCCTCAAGCGCGCGTTGCGCGAGCCGCTGCGCTCGCGCGCGGTCCACGTCGTGAGCGAGACCGCGCGGACCCGGTTCGCGGCGCAGTTGCTGGAGGAGGGGAAACTCAGACAATTCGGCAAGCTGCTGTACGAGTCGCACGAATCGTGTCGCCGCCTGTACGAGTGCAGCTCGCCGGAGCTCGATTCGGTCGTGAGCGCGGCGAAGCGGGCGGGCGCGCTGGGCGCGCGGCTCACCGGCGCAGGGTGGGGTGGCGCGGCGATTGTGCTCGTGAACAAGACGGACAAGAAGACCGTCCCGGCGATCCAGCGCGCGTTTGAGCGGGCCTACGGCAGGTCGGCGCCGATCAGCGAAGTGAAGGCGTCAGCAGGAGCCCATACCGAACGCGTATAGTTGATCATTGTTCATTGATCATTGATCATTCCGTAGGCCGCTCGGGTGGCGAAATCGGTAGACGCACGGGACTTAAAATCCCGAGCCGGGAAACCGGCGTGCAGGTTCGAATCCTGCCCCGAGCATTGAGTCCTCTTTCGACCCAAAGCGATGAAGTCAGGCTACCTCTACGTATTAGTGCATCCGTCCGATCCTGACATTTACAAGATCGGAGTTACCGTCGTTCACCCCGAGAAACGGCTGGCGCAACACAATAGCCAGCTCAACAAACACGCGGGGCGGATCGTCAACGAGACTGGTCAGAAATGGGAACTCAAGACCTACATTGCCGTCCCTGATCCGTATTGGGCGGAGCGCGCTTTTTGGGCAGCAACGGTCTACTCCGTTATGCCGTATCGAGGAGGCGTTGAAGTTGAAAAAATGCCGCTTAGGGCCGGAGGGTGCGTAGAACCTCGCGGGATCTTCTCCTTTCTGCCCGCGGGCCCCTCCGGTTTGTCACCTACTGTTCCTTGAATCCCATCCGACCGAGGGCCTCGACGATGAGTTCGTCGGTCGCCTTGAAAAAGGGGCGCGCGAGTTGGGCGATCTGTGCGCCGAGGTCTTCTACTTGCGTGAACAGTTCGAGTGCTGATGTTGGGGCTGGATCGCCGCACAAGGTGCGAACCGCGATGATCTCGGCCAAGTCATACGAGGCTTCGAGGCCATCAGTGCCTTGAGCGGAGAGGAAGATCACGGGGCCGTCTGGCTCATGTTCGGCGAGGCGGCGCGCTGTCTCATCTTCAAAGAAGTGGAACACGGTTTGGCTGCGCAGCGGGCCGAGCCGCTTCTCGACCAACCGCATGAACCGACGATCCTTGAGAAGCGGGCCAAACCCCTTCTTCCAGGCGTCGTACGTGCGATAGTGCTGGCGCATTCGCTTGACGAGCTCCCACCCTTCGTAGAGCAGCGCGCTGATGAACAGAATCGTGTTGCGCCTCTGACGATGACCGGCAGGGGTTGTCTCGGGTTGCGTCGGAATCGCAGCCGTGATCGACCGAGCGGCATTGGCCCATCGAGCGAGGGCCACTAACTGTTGGAAGTCGCGTCGCGTCCGCAATGCAAGGAATTGCTCGGGCGTGCAGGAAACCTGCCATTTCTTCGTTGCGGGGGCTGTCATCGTCCAAATCTACTCGACCTTACTCCGACTTTCCGTGACCGGCCTCCATCCTGTACCATTGTGACATGCCTGACCCACTAGAAAGAATTGGTAAACAACTCGACGACACGTCTGATCCGACGCTCTTGATCTTGCGCGCGCATCTGCTTGTTGAGGAACTGTTGCGTGATATTCTGGACCGCACCTGCCAAGCGCCTAACGAACTCCCGCCAGCTCGATTGTCATTCTACCAGGTCTATTGCTTGTGCCGCGCCATTGTCGGGAAGAGCGATGATCGCGTTTGGGACTTCATCGCCCGCCTGAATGAAGTGCGCAACCGCATGGCGCACCATCTGGAACCCGGTGATCTAGATGAGTTGGTCGGTTCGGTGGCTACCACACTGCGTGTGAAGTATCCCGGCGCCAAAACGCCAGTGGATCGGGTCCGCGCCGCGACGTACTACGCCTGCGGCTATCTGATGGCGACTAGAGGCAGCGTTCGGCTAGGCCCGGCATACACAGCAGAGGAGCCCGAGAAATAAAGAATGCGACCGGGGCACAGATGCCGCAATTCAACACGTCGATGCAGCAAAAACGCCCTAGGCAACTCCTGTAAGATGCGGCACCGTACTAAGGCCGTGCCATCGCTTGAACCTCCCGCGTCTTGGAGTCGCCTTTCGCCATGACAACCGACGCACCCTGGAATGAAGGCATTCGTGGTGAGGCTACGCTCCGACTCATCAACTCGGACGACCGTGTTATTCGCGTTGAGGCTGGTCCGGGCACGGGTAAGACGATTGGGTTGGTCAGGCGCGTTCAGCGGATAGTCCATCCCAACGGCCTGAACGTTCCCGGCAGAGAGGTTTTGGTAGTCGCGTTCAACCGGATAATTGCCGCCAAGCTCAGAGAGGACATAGACGAGCGGCTAAAGACCCTGCCTGAGGAAGCGCAGCCGACGATCCGGACAGTGCATCGGCTGTGTTTGGATGTGGTCGGCACTCCGGTTCGACTGCTACTTGAGCATGAGCGCGACGCGATGATGTACGACGTTCTTCATGCCAATCCCGCCCTTGTGACGCGCTATAAGAATCACGACAAAGCGGATCAAGCGCTCAAAGATCATGAAGCGCACATGGGCGATCACGTTGAATTATGGCAGGACGTGGGGAAATGGCTTTTGCGCCACAAGGCCCGTCTCGTCAGCGAACTGCCCACCATGCTGCTCGATAAAATCAAGACGGGTGACTATACGGGAGGACTCTACGAGCATGTCGTTGTGGACGAGTATCAGGATCTGACACCTGCCGAACAGCTCTTGTTTAACAAGCTGCGCCGTCCGGGGAAATCGCTCACAGCACTTGGCGACTCCAAGCAGTCGATCTACAAGTTTCGTGGTAACGAACCTGAAGGACTTCGGAAGCTAGAAGAGCTCGATCCGACCACCCCCGTAACTGACGTACCACTTAATCAGTGCTACCGCTGCCCTCCCAAGATCGTACAGGCGGCGAATCGCCTAATGTCGTCGCACCCCGCGATGGAGGCGGCTAACACCGCGGTCGCAAACATCCACGTGGTGCATTGGGACTCGTATGCTAAGGAAGCGCGGGGCATGGCAAAACACATCGTGGACAAGATTCACGCAACTCGTACAGCCAAGCCGCCACAGCGTCACCTCGCAATGGTCACACGCAAGCAATTTGGCTACGCGCTGCGGGACGAAATTCGCAAGCTTGACGACACCATAACTGTCAATGTGAATTTTTCCGAGAGCATGCTGGACAAGTGGCCGGTCCGAGAAGCGTTTCTGTTTTTCTGCCTGCTGGCTGACAATGACCCACCAACGTGGAGAGCGTGGCTGGGATACCAAAACCCGAAGGGTCCTAAGCCTACACCCCTCGCCTCGAAACGAAATTCGGATGCGTACCTGAAATTCTTGGCAAGGAACAACGATACAATTACGCCCGAGGTTGTTACGGCGGCCGCGAATGGTCCGGCCTCCGCGATTAAGGGCACGGGCGGGTCCATCGTGTGGAGTCGGGCGAAACGGTATGTGGACCTTGTTCGGGCATTTGGTTTGGCGACGCCGGACAATGCTGGTCAAGTTGTCAAACTCATCTTTCATGCCAACAAATGGACCAACGGAACCGAGCCTGCTGCCGCATCGGCTTTCACACTTATCGCAGCACGTGCGTTCGCAAGTCTTGATAGTTTGACCGAAGCACACCCATCGTGGGATGCTGCAAAGCTGCTCCGTGAAGTGGCGCGTCGGTTGCGTCACCTTATCGCCACGCGGGAGCCGTTTGAGAGTGTTGAAGAGCACGATGTGCAGATCATGACTCTTTGGGGTGCCAAAGGCGTCACGGCGGAGCACGTGTACGTATTGGGATTGTGCAATGCGGCGCTGCCCGGTCAGCCCAAGCCGGAATACCCCGGTACCGATCTGGAATTCGCCGAGGAACAGCGTCGGTTGTTCTATGTAACATTGACCCGCGCACGGGAGACTCTCGTCTTGTCGCGTTTCCGACGCATTAGGGTAGGCGACGCGCGTGATCTTGGACTTCGGCCGCTACCGAAAGTGCGCGGATATATCGCGGAACTCGAAGCTTCCACCTATCTGCGTGACATACTGCCGTTACTACCCGACAGTGTATCCGGACCAACATGGGGCGGATGCTGCGGATGATCCCGTCCACAACACAGTCCCCCACCTATGAACCGCGCCGTCCATCACTTTTTCGTTAGGCCGTGGCCGGTCTGGCTGATGCTCATCGGCATCAGCGTGGCGGTGACCATTGGTGCCTTCTTCGGCAACACGTCCTACGAACGCGCGGCATGGGCGGCGACGTTGCTGGAAATCGCGGGTCTGGGAAAAGTCGCGCTCGACCTTCATCGGGTGCGCAAGGAATACGCGCGACCAAGCGTTGTTGACGAGATCACCGCATGGTTCCGCGACCTGCCCTCGGTATTTCGCGGGCCGAAGGGCCGTACGATTGCCGTGGGCGCGGGCGAGATGGTCGTGGTTGGTAGCCGGATAGGCGTATCCGTAAAGGCTGGACCAAATTCAACTCTTGAACGGCGCGTGCAGATTCTCGAAGAGGAATTGGAGCGGGTACGGGATCACATGGCGGCGGAACACCATGATTTAGTGGTCAAGGTCGACAAGATAGAAGCCAGTGTTGCCACCGAACGCAACGAGCGGACGCAGGGTCAGCACGCGCTTCAACAGAAGGTCGCTGACTTGGCTGTGGGCGGGTTGCACCTTGAGCTCGTCGGCCTCGTGTGGCTCTTTGTCGGTGTTGCACTGAGTACGCTCCCGGAGCGGATCGTCACAACGATTTGGGAACACGGGGCCACGATCCTAGGTGTCCTTTGAGGTCACCGGGTTTACGGGTTGACTGTGGTTGTGCCCGTCATGGTCGAATGAATGCCACAGCGATAGACATACGACGGCTGCGTGCCGAGGAATGTGTACACAACCGTTTGGCCGGCGGGCAAGCTGAAACTAAAGCGGCCGCCGGCATCGATCACGGTATGATTCAAGTGGCCGGTGTTCTGCCAGCACACCGACTGCCCGCTGGAAACTGTGATGGAAGCCGGTGTGAACGTATAGTTGTCCGCTGCGGTCACTGTGACGGCCGCTCCGCTGCCAGCGCACAGATCGGTGGACGAGGAGTCTGTGGAATCGCCGCAGGCGAGGCCAGTAAGGGCCACCACGACGAAGAGCGCTAGGTCGCTACGCATGGGCAAGCACCTCAGGTAGAATCACATCACAATTCTACGACACGAAAGATCGCATCGCTCGACGGCCTTCGACCGGACCTCGCTGGTGTCCGGCGCCTCACCTTTCTACATTCACCCGCATGGAGTTCCCAGAGCCTATCAAGCTTGAAGCCAAGCGGCGCGCGAATTTCTGTTGTGTCTGCTGTCAGCAAGTCGTCTTTGTCGAAGTGCATCACATCATCCCGCCGGGAGAGGGTGGAAGCTGCGAGCTTGAGAACGCGGCGCCACTCTGCCCATCCCATCACACGCTGTATGGTGACAATCCGCGCATGCGGAAGTTTATCCGCGAGGCTCGCGATTTTTGGTGGGATTACTGCGCGAAGCAGGCGGCCAGTCCAGCCACAATCGCTCTGCGCGAGGGATTCGATCGCATTCAGACACAAGTCTCCGAAGGGCATCGCGAGATGCTAGCCGAGGTGAAGGCAGTCATAGCGGAGCAGCTTCGAGGTGTGGCAGATGCCGTAAGTTCGGCACGCAGCGTGCAGGAAGTAGTCGAGGCAACGTCCAGCGGTGTGACTATTTATGGAAGCGGATCCATCATCGTTCCTTCGCCCGTAATCCGCGGCACAGGTTGGGTTGGTCCGCCGCCAAGCAGCCCTGACACAACGAAGCAGTAGGCGCCACGTGGCATCAACGTGGCAAAACTATCGGAGTCAAATGGCCACCAAGCGACACACAAGACGCGGGTTTTGTGCTCGGTGGTGACCGTTGGCGACGCATAGTGTTCCAAGGTGGTGGCGCTTAAAATCCCTCGGGGGCGACCCCTTGCAGGTTCGATTCCTGCCCCGAGCACCTGTCTAGTGTCCGGCTTGCTCCCCCGCGTGCGACGGCTCATGTTCTACAAGTAGTGACAAGCCGGGAGGCAAGTATGAAAGCCGCGATCCTGCTAGCGCTGCTTGGTCTCGAGGCAATTGCCTCACAGTCCGCTGGTCAAACACCGCAATCGGCCAGCAACTCCGACAACGCGACCGCTGCCGCTCCGATGCTTGCCGATTCCGACGTCACGCAGGCGGTAGAGTTCGGCAAAGCCAATAAGAATAAGTCGTTCGGATATCGTGGTTCAGCCAATTGCAACGGCTTCATGCAGGACTGGTTGCCCGTGTATTCGATCGTCGCACAAGGCCCGGTCGCCCGCATAGAAACCGCCAGCGCCGACGCGGCGCGCAAGTATGCCACGTTCGTCCTCGCAGATGTTTCCCCCGAGATGCGTGCGCCGACCCTCGACATCGGTGTACAGCAGGCCGTCAAGCAGTGGCCCGACGGGTCACTGAAGAGCGAGATCGTTCCTGTCGAGCACCTGGTGATCAGAGGATTCGACGCCAACGGAGAACCTGGTCCTGCAGTGCAGCCGACCCACATAGAACCGCTGCCGAATACCTGGGCGAATCTGCTGGGCGGCAAACTGGAGACAAAGGGTGTGCTGGCGACGTTTGACACCCGAGCATTTGCTACCGGCGATTTGCAACTCGTCGTGATTACCGCGGGCAAGGAATGCCGCACGACGATCCGCGACAAGGACCGCACGAAGCTGCAGTAGCAGGGTGGGAGCGACCCCTTGCAGGTTCGATTCCTGCCCCGAGCATGGCCAAACTCTTGATGTAAACCCCCTCAATACACACCTTAGGATCCTCCCTCACGGGGATATCCGGTGCGGTCACGACCCTTGGTCGCCGGATTAGCGGCGGGCTTGCTTGGTAGTCTGGTAGTGAGCTGTGGTTTGACCGATGTCTTCGATCCGCCTGGGGCGGCGGCGGACATCAGCTTCGTCTTTGCCGATAGCCTCCTGGCCGTCGGCGATACGATCCCCCTCGTCGTGGTGGTGCACACCGCCGCAGGCGATCTCGCCAATCCGCACCTCCTCGTTACCTCGCTCGATCCTGGGCTTCTTCAAGTGAACAGTCGAGGAGACACCTTGATCGGCATCGGACCTGGGCGCGCCACGCTCGACGTGCAGCTGGTCAGCTCCGTGATCAGCGGGGCGATGCCCGATACCCAGTACTCCATCCGCGTGCGCCCATAGTGGCCGACAGCGTGAAATGCTTCGGATGCGGCACGCAGGTGCCGGCAACGTCGCGGTTCTGCGGGAATTGCGGGCGCCTGGTCGTCGATCCCAATACCAGCACCGTCGTGGATCAGACAGCAGCGGAAGACACGCTGCTCGACCGGCTGCGGCGCGTGCTCGCCGGCGACTTCGAAGTCGAGTCCGAGCTCGCCCGCGGCGGTATGGGCATCGTCTTCCGGGCTCTCGACGAGCAGGCGAAGCGTTCCGTCGCGCTCAAGGTGCTCTCGCCCGAGCTCGGCCTGACGGCGCGCGCCGCCGAGCGCTTCAAGCGCGAAGGACGCATGGTCGCCGAGCTCGAGCATCCGAACATCGTCCCGGTGTATCGGGTGGGGCAGATCGGTGGGATCCTGTTCATCGCCATGAAATTCGTCGAGGGCCGATCCCTCGACGAGATTCTCGATGCGCAAGGCCCGCTGCCGGTGCCGGCGATCCTGCTCGTGCTGGAGGCTGCCGCGCGGGCCCTCTTGTTCGCTCACGAGCGCAGCATCGTCCACCGCGACGTGAAGGCTGCGAACATCTTGATCGATCGCGACGGGCGCGTGATGATGACGGATTTCGGCGTCGCGCTGCGTGCGGCCGACGTCACCCTGACCGCGGACGGTGCGGTGATCGGGACGCCCGGCTACATGAGCCCGGAGCAATGCGCCGGGCAGCGCGCGACTCCTCAGGGCGACCACTACTCGCTCGGTATGGTGGCCTTCCAGATGCTGACCGGCACGTTGCCATTCCAGGCCGACACGCTCGCGGGCATTATGCACCACCATTTCTTCACCCCGCTGCCCGACGTGAACATGGCCCGCGACGATATTCCCCCAGAGCTCGCCCAGATCGTTGCGCGACTCACCGCGAAGAAGCCCGCGGAACGCTATCCCACGACCCGCGACCTCCTGACGGAGATCGAGTCCATGCCGTTGGACACCGTGGCGCGTCGCGAGGCCGAACAGCTGCTGCGGCGGCTCGCCAAAGGCGACGCGGTCGCCGCGGTCACGACTCGCTCGCTGCCGGCGCTCCCGGATTCGCCGACGCTGCAGTTCGACGTTGGGAAGCGACCGCGCGGTCGCCGCTCCACGTGGTGGAAGCAGCGCGCATGGGCGGCTGTCGCGGGCGCGGCTGTCGTGCTGGGTCTGGCCGGGTGGGTGGTGTTTCGTCCCGCCGCCAGCGAGGGACACGATTCGCTCGGCGGGGGCGTTGTGCCGCAGGATTCCGTGGGGACGCAGGTGCCCCCAGCCCCCGTTTCCGCGCGCCCGCGTCCCGTTGCGACCGGGTTGTTACGACTGCTGACCACACCGAGCGACGCCCAGATCCTCATCGACGGCCGCGTGCGTGGCACGGGTGCCGTCCTCGACGTGCCGCTGGCGGCCGGCAGTCGCCGCCTGCAGATCCGTGCGCGCGGGTACATCACATTCGATACGACCATCACCATCTCGGCCGACAGCACCATGTCCCTCGGCCGCATCGCCCTGCGGATCCCCGAGCAGAAGCCGTGAGCCGGCGCGCGGCCGCACTCGGGCTCGCGTTCCTGCTGATCGTTCCCACCACTACCGCCGCGCAGGCTGGCACCGCCGAGCTGCTACAGCAGGCGCGTCAGCTGTACGAGCGGCTCGAGATCGAACGCGCACTTCCGATCCTGCGTCAGATCGTGTCGCCGGAGTGGCCGCTCGAGGTGACCAACGCGCAGCGCGTCGAAGCGTACAAGTATCTCGGTGCGGCGCTGGCCCTCACGGGCAAGCAGGATTCCGCGGTCCTCTATTTCCGCGCGGCACTGGAGCGCGACGCGTTCGCCGATCTCGATCCAGCGCAGTTCACGCCGGCGCAGGAGGGTACGTTTGCGATCGCGCGCCGGCGGACGTTCTCTGTGGGCCTGCGGCCGATTCCGGAAACGCGCGTCGATCCGCGCAGTGGCCGATTGACCGTCACCGTGGTGACGACACATGCCGCACTGCTACGCGCGACGCTCCGCGTGCTCGGTGGCACGGATTACGTGGTGCTGTATGACGGGGCGAACGCCGGCGCACGCGAGCTCGGATGGAACGGTCTCGGGCCGGACGGCCAGCTGGCGCCTCCGGGGCGTTACGATCTGTCGGTGGTGGGGCGCAGCCAGCTGGGCGCGCAGGCGGATTCACTGCGCATCTACGTGGATGTCCGCCACGAGGTCGAGCCGCTCGAAGACACACTGCCCATGCTGGGGACGGCGGAGTTGGTCCCCGAACGACACGGGGAGTCCACGGCCGGGAACGATCTCCTCAAGGGGTTGGGGGTCGCGGCCGGAGCGCTTGCCGTCGGCAGCCTGCTGGCGAACGATCGGCTCGGCACGGGGCACGACGGCCGGATCATGGTGGGCGTGGCCACGGTGGGCGGGATCGCCGCGTTCTTCTATCGTCGCGAACACCGTGAAATTCCGCGGAATGTCGCGCTCAACACTGCGCGCCGCGCTGGGCGGGACGCCGCCAATGCGGCAATCCGCTCGCGCAACGCCGACCGCATCGCTCGCACGATACTCCTGATTACACCGGCCAGCGCACCCGCGGTACGGCCATGAGCCGGGCGGGTCCCATCGTGCTCGCCGGATTGCTGCTGCCGGCGATTGTCTCGGCACAAGGGATCGAGTGGAGCGGCCTCGTCACGGTGGCCCATGGCGATCACCGCGTCGACCCCGGTCTCGGCGTGGAGCGCGCGACTGGACTGCTCGTGGGCGGTGTGGTGCGCCTGGAACGCCGGGGCATCGCGCTCGAGCTGTCGGGCGTAACCGGGCACCTCACGGCGGTGCAGGGAAGCGGTGGCATCGATCGGGATGTCTCGCAACTCGGTGCACTCGCACAGTTCGCGCCACTCCCGTGGCTGGTGCTCGAGAGCGGCATCACGTTTCGCAGCTTTGGGACGGTAGTGGCACGGCAGCGGTGGACGTTGGTGCGTGCCGGTGCCGAGGCCCGAGTCCCGCTGAGCGGTGAGACCTTCTGGGCTCTGGGTCACGCGCACCTCCTGCCGATGGTCTCCGTCAACGGCCTGCCCAATGCCGCGATGTCGTTCGATGCCGGGACGGGACTCGCGTATCGGCGCGGTCGATTCGTCTTCGACCTCACGTACACGTTGGAGCGCTGTGACTTTCCGTCGCAGGGAAGTACGCGTCGCAGCGAGCAGCTGGGCACGATCGCACTTCGCGGCGGTGTGGAGTTGCGACTGCATTAAGGTCTACCCCGCGCCGCGTGACGCGAGTCACCCGTTCGCCGACATGCGACGCCAATGTGGAACGCACACGACACGCGATCACCTGTCCAGAACTCGTCAAGCCGAAATCCCATGCAACCTTTCCCGCCATCGCTGCGTCTTACCCTCTGAATGATTCGAACATGTCTCTAGCTGGAGGATGAGATGCGCGGCCTGACCCTGTTGATCGCGACGATCCTGACCTTCGGATACGGCTTCGCCGCCCAAGCCGCCATGACCCTCGAGCGCGCGCAGACCTATGCCCGCGTGGCTCGAACGGTCGAAACCGTGAACCCGGTAACAGACCCGAACCGCGTTTGGTACGGGGGGATGCTGGACCCGATTACCGTCGAGGCTCCCGCCCCTCCAGCCCTGAAATGCTCGGTTGCGTAGGGATTCGCGCCGCCCGCGCCGCCCGCGCCGCCCGCCCAGTTCCGGCGGGCGGTCGCGTATTCGGGCGAAACTTGTAAGATTGAAGGCGCGTACCAACACATAACCATGGACATGTCACTAGATCAGTCGGCCACACCTACTCGGCGTTTCTGGCGCACGTGGCGTCGCGAGATCATCCGCGGCGGCGTGCTCTTTGGTCTCGTCGTCGGGACCGGTCTCTTCATCCGCAGCGTCCGCATTCGCGTCCCGTCCCCGCTGGGCGCCCTCGGGTCGTTCGGCGATTTCAACTGGGGCGACGGGGACGGCGGCGATCTCTTTGGGCGCGGCCGCCAGGTTGGCGATGCGTGGGAATACCGGGCGCTCATCAAGCCGACGCAGCACGTCTGGATCCGCAACACGAACGGTCCGATCGAAGTCGTCGCCGGAACGGGCGACAGCCTCGTGATCAATGTCGAGAAGAGCTGGCGCAACTCCGACCCACAGAGCGTGCAGCTGATTCCCGTGCTCACCGAGCGAGGACTGACCGTCTGCGCCGTGTGGGAAGCGCGCGATCAGCGCTGCAACGAGGGCGGCGACTATCGCATGAACGGCGTGAAGAAGAACGACGTCGCAGTGCGCTTCACCGTGCAGCTGCCGCGCAGCGTTCCGGTCGATGTGTCGACCGTGAACGGCGGCCTGGAAATCGACGGCGTGAGCGCGCCGGTCGAAGCCGCGACGGTCAACGGCCGCATCGTGGTGAATACGTCGACCGGTCCGGTTCAGGCGACGACGGTGAACGGCAGCATCGAAGCGAACATGCAGGCGCTGACGAGCGGCGATGTCCGGCTCACCACCGTGAACGGTTCGGTGAGCGCGGGGCTGCCACAGCAAATCAACGCGAACGTGGATGCCGAAACGGTGAACGGCCGCGTCGAGACCGACTTCCCGGTGAAGATCACCGGCAAGATCAGCACGCGGCACCTGCGCGGCACGATCGGGACCGGCGGTCCGACGTTGAAGCTCCTCACCGTGAACGGGTCGATCACGTTACACGAAGCGGACGCCAACCCCAACCCGAATCCGGAGCCGCATCGGGGGCACCGGCCGCATCCGCGGACGCCGCCCCCGGCGGAACGGCCCTAGATCGTCGACGCGGGCATGCTCCGCCCGATGCTGTAGGGCCACCGGCCCGGATACAAAGTCGCCAGCCCGTAGAACATGAGGCACGCGCCGGTGAGCGCGATGTTCTTCCAGAAGTGCGCCGCTTGATTCGCCGCCATCATCGGATCGGCAATTCCCCAAAACTTGTGTACCGTGAATGCCGCGGGGATGAGAAATGCCGCGATGAGCAGCGATCCCCACTGCGCCTTTACGCCGAGCAGGATGCTGAGTCCGCCCGCGAGGAGCATCAGACCGGAGAGGGCAGTGAGCAGCGTTGGCGCGGGAACGCCTGATGCGCCGGCGTACTGCGCATACATGCTGAGTTTGGTGAGATGATTGAAGCCGGAGTAGATAAAGAAGAAAGAGAAGACCACCCGCCCGATTAACAGCACTATACCGCCCATACGTCATCCTCCCAGGTAGCGCGCGACTTCCGCGGGAAACGTACGTACATCGATCGGTTTCGTGATGTAACCGTCGAATCCTGCGGCGCTGGCGCGCGTCCGGTCTTCCGGCAGCGCGTGCGCCGTCAATGCGACGACCTTGCAGGAGCGCTCGGGCAGCCCCTTGAGTTCCTCGAGCAGCGCGTATCCATCGCGACCCGGCAGCTGAATATCGAGCAACACGAGGTCGGGAGTTGGCTGGTGCGTACGTACGACATCGGTCAACCGATCGCCGTTGGGTAATCCGACGACTTGATGTCCTTTGATCGTGAGCAGCGTCGTCAACAGCTTCAGGTTGTCCGGCTGGTCTTCAACGATGACGATGATGGCCACACTCACCGTGCCTGCGGCAGAGTGAACCAGAACGTACTGCCTTTTCCCATCTCGCTTTCGACGCCGATGGCGCCGCCGTGCAGCTCGATCAGCCGCCGCGACAGCGCCAGCCCCAATCCCGTCCCTTCATACTTGCGGCTGGCCGACGCGTCCAGCTGTGAGAATTCCTGGAACAGTTTGGGCTGATCGTCGGCGGCGATGCCGATCCCTGTGTCGGTGACCGCGATCCGCACCTCCGACCCCCCGTTCACCGGCCCGGCCGCGACGGTAATCTTGCCGCCGTCGGGCGTGAACTTGATTGCATTCGAGAGCAGGTTGAGCAGCACCTGGCGCACGCGACCCCGGTCTGCCTGGACGCGCAGGCCCGGTGGTGTCGGGCTGACGGCCATCGCGTGGCGATGCTTTTGCACCTGCGCCTGGACGCTTCCGGTCGTTTCGGTCAACAATGCCGCGAGATCGACCGGCTCCGGCTTCAGCTCCATCCGCCCCGCGGCGATGCGCTGCAGGTCGAGCAGCTCGTTGATCAGCTCGAGCAAATGCCGGCCGTTGCGCGCCACCGTTTCGAGGAAATCGCGCTGCTGCTCGGAGAGCGAGGAGCCCAGCTCCTCGGTGAGCAACAGGTCCGTGAATCCGATGATGCTGTTGAGCGGCGTCCGCAGCTCGTGCGAAATGTTGGACAAAAACAGATCCTTGGATTTCATCACCGCGTCGAGATCGGCGTTCAGCTGCTCGAGCCGCTTGGCGGTCTGGCGCACTTCGACGGCCAGGCGCCGCGTGTTGTGATGGGCCGCGCCGCGCTCGCACGCGATCGCGAGATTGGGCGCCGCCTGGTCGAGCGCCGCCCGTTCGTCCGCGCCGAACGTCGTGCCGGGCGCGACGCCGAGGACCCCGACGAGCTTGGTCCCGGCCCGGAGCGGGACGAGCACGAGTCCCTGCGGCATGGGGGCGTTCAAGCGGAGCTGGTGCCGGACGGGTTGCACTGCCTCGCCATGGTAGTGGATGGCCTGATTCGCCTCGCCGATGAGATCGCGCATCGTCGCCCGGGAGACGGGACGGGATTCCACGTCGCGTGAGACCGTCGGCGCCCATTCGTTGGCGTCGAAGGCTGGCTGGTACAGAACGATGGCCGTCGCCCGCGTCGCGCCGGCGATCACGCCGAGCGCCTGCCCTAGACCGGTCGCCGAGTCGTCCGATGACGTATTGAGTGCCGCGAGGAGCTGAGACAGGTACGCCTGCAGCTCTTCCCGCCACGCCAGCGCCTTGGCCATGTGATTCACGCCGCGCGCGATCGCGCCGAACTCACCCGGCTGATCTTCGGGCAACGGCTCCACGAACTGACCCTCGGCCACGCGCTGCAGTGCCTGGGCGATCCGAGAGAACGGAGCGGCGAGCCGGCGGCGATTATACCAGAAGCCCAGGCCCAGCACCGTCACCATCGCGGCGAACAGCACGCTCGCGGCAACGGCGGCCTGGACTGCATCGTCGCCGGCATCGACAGCCAGCTCCGCCGCGGCGGTGGCTTCGGCGGCGATGAGGGGAGATGGACCGAGGCGCTGAATGCGGTCGAGTCGCTGCGCCAGCTCGACCATGGCCATCTGCGTAGCGCGGGCGCTGCGCCACGTCGCGATCTGCGTGACGAGGCCCACGAGTGCCACCGCGATGAACGTCGCGGCGAAGAGGCGGGTGATGCTCGGCGTCGCCCGCATGGGGCTCCATAATATGCGGGTGACGTGTACCTTCCAAGCCGTGCGGCCCCACACCCTCGGCCTGATAGGGCTCGGCGCGATTGGCGGCTCGATTGCCCGTCAGGTGAAACAGCCGGGCAACGGCGAGGGAATCGTCGTGGTGGGATGGTCTCCCGAACCCGCCGAGCGTGCCCTGGCCGCGCAACAGGGCGCGCTCGATGATGCCCCCGCCCGCGCCACCGATGTGGCGCGCGTTGCGGATTTCCTCATCCTCGCCGCCCCACCTGCCGCCAACATCGCCCAGCTCGATACCATCGTTCCGCACCTGAAACCGGATGCCGTAGTCACGGACGTCGGTTCGGTGAAGCGGTCGATCGTCGCGCGCGCTGAAGAGATCGGACTGCACGAGCGCTTCGCGGGGAGTCATCCCCTCGCCGGGACGCATCGACACGGATTCGAGGCGTCGCGTCCGGATCTGTTTCGCGGGGCGGTCGTCTACGTGACGCCATGCCTGAACGGGGAGAAGGCGGTGCGGGAGGTCGTGGATTTCTGGCAGACCGTGCTCGAGGCGGAGCCGGTGGTGCTCGACGCGGACCAGCACGACGCGCAGCTCGCCGCCACGAGTCACTTGCCGCAAATCGTCGCATCGCTGCTCGCCGATTTCCTCGCGCGGCACGCGCCCGCTGGAGCATCGTTCGGCCCCGGCGCCGCCGATACGACCCGACTGGCCGCCAGCGAGCCGGGGCTGTGGACGGAAATCCTGCTCATGAACCGCGACGAGATCCTGCCGGCGTTGCGCGGCCTGGAGGAATCACTGGGAACCGTCGAGCGCGCGCTCGAGGTCGGTGATGCGGCAGCCCTCACGGCCTGGCTCACGCGCGCGGCGAAGTGGCGGCGACGCATCGGTGGCTCCTAAGGCCCCCCCCCGCCTTGGCGGCGTCGTTCGGCCGCCGGGCGACAAGAGCATCTCGCATCGCGTGCTCATGTTGGCGGCGCTCGCTCGCGGCAAGAGCGAGCTCACTGGATTGCTGACCGGTGACGACGTGAAAAGCACAGCGCGCGTGCTGCGCCAGCTCGGCGCCGACATTTCCACGATCCGCGATTCGATGGTGAAGGTTTCGGGCGCACGGCTCACGGCGCCCGGCGCACGCCTCAATTGCGGAAATTCAGGAACCAGCGCTCGACTCATGCTCGGCATCCTTGCGGGCCAGAAGTTCACCGCGACGCTGACCGGCGACGCCTCGCTGCGCCGGCGCCCGATGCGGCGTGTGACCGAGCCTCTCAAGCAGATGGGTGCGGATATAAATGAAAGAGGCGACGGGCTTCCCCTGACGATCCGGGGGGGCACGCTGCGTGGCCTCACCTATGTGAGCCCCGTCGCGAGCGCGCAGGTCAAGAGCGCGATCCTGTTCGCGGGGCTGACTGGGCGGGTTCCAGTAACGATCACAGAACCGTACCGGTCCCGTGATCACACAGAGCGGCTCTTCGTGCATTTGGGTCTCGGTATTCACGAACGGAACGGCGCGATCGTTTACGAACCGTCTGGTCATTCCAACATTCCATCGTTCCAACTTTCCGTGCCCGGAGACCCGTCTTCAGCCGCATTCCTCGTCGCTGCCGCGGTCCTCGCCGAGGGCGGGGAGTTGCTCGTGGAGAATGTCGGCATCAATCCCACACGGACCGGTTTCCTCGTCGTGCTCGAGCGGATGGGTGCACACGTCGAGCGGGTCAATCTGCGCGACGAAGGCGGGGAGCCCGTCGCGGATCTCGTGGTGCGCCCTGCGGCATTGAAGGGCACTGAAGTATCTGCGGCCGAGATTCCAACGCTCGTGGATGAGGTACCGATGCTCGCGGTACTCGCCAGCCGCGCAGCGGGCGAGACGGTCTTTCGCGAAGTTGGAGAGCTGCGAGTGAAGGAAAGCAACCGTCTCGAGCTGATGGCCGACAACCTCCGAGCGGTTGGCGCAAAGGCGGAAGTGCAGGGGAACGATCTGCACGTGGAGGGGAACCAACGCGCCCCACGCGGTAGAGTCGAAACCGCCAAAGACCATCGTCTCGCGATGGCGTTTGCGGTGCTGGACACGGTGGACGGTGCAGCCGTGATGCTCTCGGAGAAGAAGTCAGTAGCGGTCAGCTATCCCAATTTCTTTCGGGATCTGAAGCAGTGCTTCGCGTAATCGCGATCGATGGGCCGGCGGCGTCAGGGAAGAGCTCGACGGCCGGTCTGGTTGCCGAGCGGCTCGGCTGGGCGCATCTCGACTCGGGGGCGCTGTATCGGGCGCTCACGCTCGCAGCGCTCGATAACACCGGGGAAGGGGGACGGGGGAAGGGGGAAGGGTGGTCCGGCCAGAGGATCGTCGGCCTGGCCGAACGGCTGCCTGTGCGTCTGGTGCTCGTGGACAACCGGTTCCTGCCGGAGGTCGCCGGCGTGGACGTCGAGCGAGCCATTCGGGGGGATCGCGTAACGAAGTACGTTTCGACGGTCGCCGCCATTCCCGACGTAAGGACCTGGGTGAATGCTCAGCAAAAAAGGGCGGTCGAGGGCGGTGGAGGGCGGGGAGTCGTCGTGGATGGGCGGGACATCGGCACGGTCGTCTTCCCCGAGGCCCCACTGAAGATCTTTTTGACAGCGACGCCGGACGAACGAGCCCGGCGGCGGCTGTCTCAGCGGGGCGAGGCGGTGGATGGCGAGCTGGTGCGCCGCGAGAGCCAGGCGCTGGCGGCCCGGGATACCGCCGATTCCAACCGGCCGATCGCCCCCCTCAAACCCGCCTCCGATGCGGTGTTGCTCGACACGACCGCTCTGACGCTGGAGCAGCAGGTGGCGCGGGTAGTTGAACTGGCGCGGGGCTTGTTCCCTGGGTAGGTTTCCGCCCGTCCCAGGCTGAAGCCTTGGCTCTGGAGGGGTGACGACAACCTCAAACTCACAACCGAACCGGTGCACTGAATGCTCGTAGAAGCACATGACGTAGAAGAGTTCGAAGAAGACATTCCCACTCGTAAACCTCCCCGCCCGCAACTCCGCGTCCGCTCCGGTCTCGACGAGGAATATTCTTCCGACGAGATCGAGAAAATGACCCTGCTGTACGAGGGGACGCTGTCGAATATCCAGGAAGGCGAGATAGTCAAATCGAAAGTGCTGCGCGTGACCGACACCGCCGTCATCCTCGACGTCGGGTTCAAGTCGGAAGGCGCGGTCGCGATCGACGAGTTCAAGGATCCGAGGAGCCTCAAGGAAGGTGACGAGGTCGAAGTCTTCCTCGAGCACCTCGAAGATCAGGAAGGCGCGGTCGTGCTTTCGAAGAAGAAAGCCGACTTCATGCGCGTGTGGGAGCGGATCCGCGAAGCCCACGAAAAAGATGCAGGCGTCACCGGCACGCTCGTGAAGAAGATCAAGGGCGGCGTGGTGGTCGACCTGATGGGCGTGGACGCGTTCCTGCCCGGCAGCCAGATCGCGCTCCGGCGCGTTCCGAATATCGACGAGCTGCTCGGCCAGAGCTTCGAGTTCAAGATCATCAAGCTCAACAAGCGCCGCCGCAACATCGTCGTCTCGCGCCGCGTGCTGCTCGAGGCCGAGCGCAAAACGAAACGCGACGTGCTGATGAAGGAGCTGTCGGTCAATCAGGTGCGGAAGGGTGTGGTGAAAAACATCACCGACTTCGGCGCCTTCATCGACCTGGGCGGCGTGGACGGCCTGCTGCACATCACGGACATGAGCTACGGTCGCGTGTCCCATCCGTCCGAGATGGTGCAGATCGGCCAGGAGCTCGAGGTCAAGGTCCTCGACATCGACTGGGAGCGCGAGCGCATCTCGCTCGGCCTGAAACAGCTGCAGCAATATCCGTGGCAGAACGTCGCCGCGAAGTATCCGGTTGGAACGCGCGTGCAGGGCAAGGTCGTCTCGATTACGAACTACGGCGCCTTCGTCGAGCTCGAGCCGGGGATCGAAGGCCTCGTGCACATCTCCGAGATGAGCTGGACGCGCAACGTGCGGCATCCGTCCAAGCTCGTGTCGATCGGCGAGTCGATCGAAGCGGTCGTGTTGAAGGTCGACGAGACCGAAGAGAAAGTCTCGCTCGGCATGAAGCAGACCGAGCAGGATCCGTGGATGGCGCTGCCGCAGAAGTATCCGGTCGGCACGCGGCTGCGGGGCAAGGTGCGCAACCTCACGTCGTTCGGCGCGTTCGTCGAAATCGAGCCCGGCATCGACGGTCTGATTCACATCTCCGACATGTCGTGGACCAAGCGCGTGCAGCATCCGTCCGAAGTCGTGAAGAAGGGCGACGAGGTCGACGTGCTGATTCTGAACGTCGACGCCGAGAACAAGCGGATCTCGCTCGGGTTGAAGCAGGCGCAGGAGGACCCGTGGCTGCGCATCGGCGAGACCTATCCCGTCGGCACAGAGATGCGCGGCCGGGTCATGCGGCTGATGGACAAGGGTGTCGTCGTCGACCTCGGCAGCGATATCGAGGGCTTCGTGCCGATGTCGCAGCTTGGAATTCCGGACATTCAGCAGCCGGGCGACGCGGTGAAGGAAGGGCAGGCGGTCGAGCTGAAGGTTTTGGAAGTGGATCCCATCCATCACCGGATCGTGCTGGCCGCTACCGGTTTCCCGAAGGATGACATCATTCCGGTCCCCGCTCCGGCTCCGGCTCCGGTCGGTGAGGAGACGCCAGATACGCCAGATACAGACGCCTGAGAGGCCGAGAGGCTGAGGGGCTGTGAGGTTTGAGGGGCGAGTGTCCTGCTCGCCCCTCGTTCCTTATAGCCTCTCAGCATAGCCTCTCAGCCTCTCGGCCTCTCCCTTACACACTCGGCATCTGACCATCAGATTCTCGAACATGTCAATGCGAGAGAAACTAGAACTTCTTCAACAGAAGAGATCGGAATCCGAGCAGGGTGGCGGATCCGATCGGATCGAGACTCAGCACAAAAAGGGGAAGATGACGGCGCGCGAGCGGCTCGACGTGCTGCTCGATCCCGGCTCCTTCGTCGAGCTCGACCGCTTCGTGACGCACCGCGCCACCGATTTCGGCCTCGCCGAGCAGAAGGTCCTGGGTGACGGCGTCGTGACGGGGTGGGGTAGAGTGGAAGGGCGCCTCGTCTACGTTTTCTCGCAGGATTTCACCGTCTTCGGCGGCGCGCTGTCGGAAGCGCACGCGGAAAAAATCTGCAAGGTGATGGATCTCGCCGTGCAGAACGGCGCCCCGATCGTCGGCCTGAATGATTCGGGCGGCGCGCGCATCCAGGAGGGCGTCGCATCCCTCGGCGGCTACGCCGACATCTTCCTGCGCAACACGCTGGCCTCGGGCGTCGTGCCGCAGATCAGCGCGATCCTCGGTCCCTGCGCCGGCGGGGCGGTCTACAGTCCCGCGATCACCGACTTCATCTTCATGGTGCGCGGCATCTCGTACATGTTCGTGACGGGTCCAAACGTCGTGAAGACGGTGACGCACGAGGAGGTCGACTTCGAGAAGCTGGGCGGCGCCGACGTGCACGGCGCCACTTCGGGCATCGCGCATTTCGTGCACGATTCCGAGCTGGAGTCGATCACCGCGATCCGCACGTTGCTGTCCTTTCTGCCGGGCAACAATCTGGACAGCCCGCCGGCCCGCACGCCGGACGATCCGGCGGACCGCCGCGAGGAGGCGCTGCTCGAGGTGGTGCCGGACGACCCGGCGAAGCCGTACGACATGCATGAGGTGTTGCGTCACGTCGTGGACAACGGGTCGTTTCTCGAGGTGCAGCGGGACTACGGCAGCAACCTGATCGTCGGGTTCGCCCGACTCGCCGGCAGGCCGGTCGGCGTGGTCGCCAATCAGCCGTCCGCGCTCGCCGGCGTCCTGGATATCGCCGCCTCGGTCAAAGGTGCCCGATTCATCCGCTTCTGCGACGCGTTCAACATCCCGCTCGTGACGTTCGAGGACGTGCCCGGGTTTCTTCCGGGTGTGGCGCAGGAACATGGCGGCATCATCAAGCACGGCGCCAAGCTGCTGTTCGCGTACTGCGAGGCCACGGTCCCGAAGCTCACGGTCATCACGCGCAAGGCGTATGGCGGTGCGTACGACGTCATGAGCTCCAAGCACATTCGCGGCGATTACAACGTCGCGTGGCCGACCGCGGAGATCGCCGTGATGGGCCCCAAGGGAGCGGTCGAGATCCTATATAAAGGAGAGGCGAGTGAAGAGCGCGCGAACGAGTACCGCGAAAAGTTCGCCCATCCCTACCAGGCGGCGGCGCGCGGCTACCTCGACGACATCATCGATCCGCGCGATACGCGGCCGCGCCTGATCGAGGCGCTGCTGACGCTGGAGACGAAGCGCGCCAAAAACCCGCCCAAGAAGCATGGCAACATTCCTCTTTAAGACTGTCGCCCTGCTCGTATTGCAGAGCCCACAGCAGGATTTGTGGGCGCGCGTCAACGCTGATTCGACTGACGGACCGGCGTGGCTGGAGCTCGGACGTGCCTACCTGCAGCGGGCGGCCGACTATCACACCCATCGGAAACCGGTGACGGTCGATACGGTCTGGGCGCACGCGAACCTCGACACGGCGCAATTCGCATTCGAGCGGGCAGCGCGCTGGAGCGCCGGAACGCGGACGGCGGACTCGGCGCGGGTGTACCGTGTCTACGCGTTCGGCGAATGGGCCTACGTGGACTGGGAGGCGGCCGGCAGCGCCGCGGCCACGCTCACCTGGCACAGCCTCCCCGAGGGGCTGCGGCTGCCGCCCGTCCTCGAAGAGCTGGGCGAAAACCTGCTGCGGGCCTGTCCCCACCGAGGCATCCTGTTCACCGCCGGCGAGACGGATACGCAGGCGGCCTGGTACCTGCGGTTTTCGCGCGGGCTGCGGCCGGATCTCATGATCGTGCCGTACAACCGCTGGTACGCCGACAGTGTGCTGCGCAATCGCTTGCTGCGCGAAATGAAGACCCGCGATCCGTCGCTGCGCGCGCTCAGCCAGTCCCGCGCGGTCTGCGCCAGCATGGGATTCGAGCGGCCGCCGGACGAGCGCGCGGTCAAATGGAACAAGCGGCCGCTCGTGTGGGTGACCGGCAGGGAAAC
>Ga0307302_10000257_pt1 | contig 23651 bp, 23 predicted proteins | sample ER_DNA_183_FD_194490 | JGI IMG/M metagenome (GOLD analysis project Ga0307302, IMG submission 194490) | Bulk soil microbial communities from the East River watershed near Crested Butte, Colorado, United States - ER_DNA_183 | ecosystem: Environmental > Terrestrial > Soil > Floodplain | place...
CGAGGATGGCGCCGACGATCCCGATGATGATCGTCACGATGATGCCGCCCGGGTCGTCGCCGGGCAGGACTGCCTTGGCGATGGCCCCCGCGAGCAGGCCGAGGACGATCCAACCGATGATGCCCATGCCGTGGTTCCTCCCGCGTCAGTGGACGATGACGCACAATTAGACCTCGCGGTCACCCGGTTGGTTTCAGGGCGCCGTGCCGGCGCGTAGCATCCTCGGTTCGGCGACCCGAGCCCGGGTAGTTGGAGAGCACCATGCCCACCGCAGTCGACACCACGTCCCTCCAGGCGGCCCTGGCCGGGCTGGCCGGGCAGGTGGCCGCGTCCAGCTCCAGGGCCCCTGGGCCGGGCGACCTCGGCGCCGCCCGCCGCCGCCGGCTCGCCTGGCACCTGAACGACTACCTGCTGCCGCGGGTCCGCGACCTGGAGGCGCCGCTGGTCTGCATCCTGCTCGGGTCGACCGGGGCCGGGAAGTCGTCGCTGCTCAACGGCCTGGCCGGCGCGCTCGTGAGCCCCAGCGGGGTGGTCCGCCCGACCACCATGCGGCCGGTGGTCCTGCTCGCCCCCGGCCAGGCCGACGCCTTCATGGCCGGCAAGGTGCTGGCCGCCCTGGCCGACGCCGACCGCCTCCAGCTGGTGGTCCACGACCACGCCTTCCCCGAGATCGCCCTGGTCGACGCGCCCGACGTCGACTCGGTGGAGGCCGAGAACCGCCGCACCGCCGAGGAGCTGCTCCAGGCGGCCGACCTGTGCCTGTTCGTCACCACCGCCCAGCGCTACGCCGACGCCGTGCCCTGGGAGTTCCTGCGCCAGGCCAAGGCCAGGGGGGTGCCGCTGCTGGTGGTGGTCAACCGGCTCCCCCGCCGCGAGGCCGACCGGCGGGCGGTGCTGGCCGATGCCCGGCGGCGCTTCGAGGAGGCCGGCCTGGGCACGGCCGGGCCGGGCGGCCGCGACCTGCCCATGCTCGGGGTGGTCGAGGGGGCCCGCGACCCGGCCACCGACGGGCTGGAGGCGGGCGCCATCGAGCCGGTGCGCCGGGCCCTGGCCGGCCTGTCGGCCGACACCGCCGCCCTCACCGCCGTCAAGGCCCAGGCGCTGCGGGGCGCCCTTGCCGGCCTGCCCGCGGTCGTGGCCGATGTCGCCGCCGACCTGGAGGCGGACCGGCGCCGGGCCGCCGCCCTGCTAGCCCACGTGGAGCGGGCCTACGACGGCGAGCAGGAGCGGCTCCAGGACCGGCTGGCCGGGGGCGAGTTCCTGCGCGGCGAGGTGATGCGGTCCTGGCAGGAGTTCGTCGGGGTCGGCGACCTCGGCCGCTGGCTGTCGACCGGGATCGGGCGGGTCCGCGCCTTCCTGGCCCGCCACCTCCAGCCGGCCCGGGGCGCCCCCGAGCTCCAGCGGACCAAGGAGCAGGCGTTCGAGGAGCTGGTCGGGGCCCTGGTCCGCCACGCCGACGTGGCCGCCGGCAACGCCGCCACCCAGTGGGTGGCCGACCCGGCGGGGGCGCTGCTGCTGGAGGCCAACCCCGGGCTGTGGGGGCACGGCCCGGAGCTGGAGGCCGACGCCAGGGCCCAGCTCACCGACTGGCTGGGCCGGCTGACCAGGATGGTCGAGGAGCGCGGGCACAGCCGGCGGGCGTTCGCGTTCGCCGCCTCCCTGGGCGTCAACGCCATCGGGGTGGTGGCCATGCTGGCCGTGTTCGCCCACTCGGCCGGCCTGACCGGGGGCGAGGTGGCCATCGCCGGCGGGACGGCGGTGATCAACCAGAAGCTGCTGGAGGCCCTCATCGGCGAGGCCGCGGTGGCCGACATCATCCGCGCCGCCGAGCGCGACCTGCGCCGCACCCTGCGCTCGGCCCTGGAGGGCGACGCCCGCCGCTTCCTCGACCTGCTCGCCCCCGCCGGCGACGGCCCCGAGGCCCTGGTCTCGGCCGGCGACCGGGTCCTGGCCGAGGCCGAGCGCCTGATCGCCAGCCTGAGCGGAGCACCCGCGACGTGAGGAGCCGGACGGGTTCGGGCCGGGACCTCGGGGGCTGCCTGGAGGGGCTGGAGCGGGTGGCCGAGGCGGCCGAGCGGCTCGGGCTGGACGCCGAGGCGGCCACCCAGACCCTGGCCGAGGCGCGGACCCGGCTCGGCTTCCCGGGCACGGCCTTCGTCTGCGCCCTGGCCGGCGGCACCGGCGCCGGCAAGTCGAGCCTGCTCAACGCCCTGGCCGGCCGGGAGGTGAGCCCGCCGGGGGCGACCCGGCCGGTGACCGCCGAGCCGGTCGCCTGGGTGCCGGCCGACGCCGCCGCCGAGCTGGGCCCGCTGCTGCGCTGGGTCGGGGTCGACAAGGTGGTCAGCCACCACGACCCCCGCTTCACCGACCTGTGCCTGCTCGACCTGCCCGACTACGACTCGGTCGACGCCGCCCACCGGGCCACCGTCGACCAGGTCCTGCCCCGGGTCGACGCCGTCTGCTGGGTGCTGGACCCGGAGAAGTACAACGACCGGGTGCTGCACGAGGACTACCTCCAGCCGCTGGCCCACCACGCCGACCGGGCCGTGTTCGTGGTCAACCGGCGCGACGTGATCGGCGACGACCGCCAGGTGGCCGCCCTCACCGCCGACCTGCGCCGCACCCTTGCCGCCGACGGCATCTCCGGCCGCCCGGTGTTCGTCGTCTCGGCCGACCCGCCCGACGGGGGGGGCCGGGGCGAGCTGGAGCAGCTGCGGGCCTGGCTGTCGGAGCGGCTCCAGGCCAAGGCGGTGGTGACCGAGCGGCTGGCCGCCGACTGCCGCCAGCGCGCGGTCGAGCTGGCCCGCCGGGCCGGCCTGGACGGCCAGGACGCGGGCCGGCCGCTGGTCGGCGACGACGCCCGCCGGGAGGCGCGGCGCCGGGCGGTGGCCGCGGCCCGCTCGGCCGTCGACGTCGAGGGGGTTCGCCGGGCCTGCCGGCGCCGCACCCTGGCCGAGGCCCGGGCCGCCGGGGCCGGTCCCTGGGGCCGGCTGCTGGCCGCGGTGGCCAGGGTCCGCGGGGCCGGCGAGCACGGTCCCGCCTCGGCCCGCTCGATCGACCCGGCCGCCTACGCCCGCGCCTGGCGGGGCCGCTCCAGCCTCAGCCGCACCGTCAACCCGGTCCACGACCTGCTGCGCCGGGCGGCCACGGCCGCCCCGCCGGCCCTGCGGGCCGAGGTCATGGGCCTGGCCCGGCCGGACCGGCTGGAGGAGCGCCTCACCGAGGCGATCGATGGCGCCGTGGCCAGGGGCACCGTCGACCACACCCGGCCGCCCCGCTCCTGGCTGTGGCCGTTCGTCGGGGTGCTCCAGACCCTGGTCACGGTCGCCTTCGTCGCCGGCCTGCTCTGGTACCTGACCCTGTACCTGGCCGGCCGGGCCCAGGCCGACCTTCCCGACCTGCCGATGGTCTACGACGTCCCCGTCCCGCTGATCCTGGTCGTGGGCGGGCTGCTGGTCGGCTGGCTGCTGTCCCGCCTGCTGTCGGCCAGCGCCCGCCGGGCCGGCCGCCGCTGGGCCGACCGCCTCACCGGCAACCTCGACGGCGCCGTCGCCGCCGAGGTCGAGTCGGCCATGTCCGAGCCCCTGGCCGAGCTGGAGGCGGCCCGCTCCGAGCTCCTGGTGGCGCTCTCGGACCTGCGAGCCTCCTGCTAGGCGGCCGCCCGGCCCGGCGGCCTCTATGCTGTCTGCGAGGCAAGCCATCGGGAGGAGGGGTCTTGGCCGGGCGGATCGCCGACGCCGACCGCGCCCGGGGCGCGCTCCGCCGGGAGTCCTGGGCCGAGGCGTACGAGGAGCTGCGCACCCTCGACCCGGCCGGCATGGAACCACGCGACCTGGAGGGGCTGGCCGACGCCGCCTGGTGGCTGTCCAGGTCGGACGAGTCGGTCGCCGCCCGGCAGCGGGCCTATGCCGGCTACACCGCCGCCGGGGAGGACCTGCGGGCGGCCTGGTGCGCCGGCCGGTTGTGCATGGAGCACTTCTTCCGCGGCGAGGCGGCGCTGGCGGCCGGCTGGCTGATGCGCGCGCAGCGGCTGCTGCGCGACCAGCCCGAGCGCGTCCAGCACGGCTACCTGGCGGCGACCGAGTCGACCCTGGCCCTGGCCCGCGGCGAGACCGGCGAGGCGGTCGCGGGCGCGGAGCGGGCCACCGAGATCGGCCTGCGCTTCGGCGACCCGGACCTGGTCGCCATGGGCATCCACCTCCAGGGGTTGGGGCTGATCGACGCCGGCCGGGTCGCCGAGGGGATGGCGCTGCTGGACGAGGCGATGACCTCGGTCGTCGCCGGCGAGCTCGGGACCTTCTTCACCGGCGTGGTCTACTGCGCCGTCATCGCCGCCTGCCTGGAGGTCAGCGACGTCGGGCGGCTCGGCGAGTGGAACGAGGCGGCCGGGCGGTGGTGCGATTCGCTGCCGGCGGACGCCCCGTTCCCGGCCATCTGCCGGGTCAACCGGGCCGAGGCGGCCAGCCTGCGGGGTGCCTGGCCGGAGGCGGAGGCGGAGGCCACCCGGGCCGCCAGGGAGGTGCGGTTCAACTCGCGGGTCGCCGCCAGGGCCTTCTACGAGACCGGCGAGATCCGCCGGCGCGTCGGCAACCTCGCCGGCGCCGAGGAGGCCTTCGCCCGCGCCCACGAGCTCGGCCTCCAGCCGCAGCCCGGGCTGGCCCTGCTCCGCCTGGCCCAGGGCAAGCCGGACGCCGCCCTGCGGGCGCTTCGCGTCGCGCTCGCCGACGAGCCGGCTGGCCGGCCGCGCCGCGCGCGGCTGCTGGCCGCCCAGGTGGAGGCCGCGCTCGCCGCGGGCGACCTCGACGCCGCCGGGCAGGCCAGCCGCGAGCTGGACGAGATCGCCGGCCGGCTCGGAACGCCCGCGCTCGCCGCGGCGGCGGCGACCGCCGGCGGGGCGCTGCGGCTGGCCGAGGGCGACCTGCCGGCGGCCCTGGAGTGCCTGCGCGCCGCCTGCGCGACCTGGCAGGAGCTGCGGCTGCCGTATCAGACCGCCCAGGCGCGGACGCTGTACGGCACCGCGCTCGGCCGCGCCGGCAGCGAGGAGGACGCCCTGCTGGAGCTGCGCGCGGCCCTGGCCGCGTTCGAGCGGCTCGGCGCCGCCGGCGACGCGGCCAGGACGGCGGCGCTGCTCGGCGGGGAGGGGCTGCCCCGCGGGCTGACGGCGCGCGAGGCCGAGGTGCTCCGGCTGGTCGCCGCCGGCAGGACCAACCGCGAGGTCGCCGCCGCACTGGTCATCAGCGAGCACACCGTCGCCAGGCACGTGCAGAACATCTTCGCCAAGCTCGACGTCTCCTCGCGGTCGGCCGCCACGGCCTTCGCCTTCGAGCACGGGCTCGCCTGAGCGCCGGCACGGCCGTGGTCAATTCTGACCACGGCCGGCGGCGCCGGGTTGGCTGGTTCCGGCGATGAGCCGCCCCGGCCGCGCCACCTACGCTCCCACCAAGGGATTCGCCAGCAACCAAGGAGCGCAAGATGGACGGCAACCACGGCGCGGAGCGCTACGAGACGGTGATCATCGGCGGCGGCCAGACCGGCCTCGCGACCGGCTACCACCTGGCGAGGCTCGGCCGGTCGTTCGTGGTCCTCGAGGCCGACCGGCGGGTCGGGGACGTGTGGCGGAGGCGCTGGGACTCGCTGCACCTGTTCACCCCCGCCCGCCACGACGGGCTGCCGGGCTGGGGGTTCCCGGCCAAGGGCTGGTCGTTCCCGAGCCGGGACGACATGGCCGACTACCTGGAGGCGTACGCCGCCCGCTTCGACCTGCCGGTCCGCACCGGCATGCCCGTGGACGGGGTCACCGGCGACGGCCACGGCGGCTACGTGGTCACCGCGAACGGCCACCGCTTCGAGGCCGACAACGTGGTCGTCGCGACCGGCCCCTACCAGGTCCCGACCATCCCCGCCTTCGCCTCCCGGCTCGACCCGGGCATCGTGCAGCTGCACTCCAGCGAGTACCGGGGCCCGTCGCAGCTGCGGGACGGCGGCGTCCTGGTCGTCGGCGCCGGCAACTCCGGCGCCGAGATCGCCATCGAGTCCGCCGGCCAGCACCAGGTGTGGCTGTCGGGCCGGGAGGTCGGCGCCATCCCGTTCCGCATGGGCGGCCTGGCGTCGCGGCTGCTCCTGGAGCGGCTGGTCCTGCGGGGCGTGTTCCACCGGCTGCTGACGGTGCGGACCCCGATGGGCCGGAAGATGCGGGCCCGGATGGGCTCGCGGGGCACGCCGCTGATCCGCATCAGGCCCGAGGACATCCCCGCCGCCGGCGTCGAGCGGGTGGCCAGGGTCACCGGGGTCAAGGACGGGCTGCCGGTGCTGGAGGACGGCCGCGTGCTGGAGGTGGCCAACGTCGTCTGGAGCACCGGGTTCCACCACGACTTCTCCTGGATCGACGTCCCCGGCCTGGGCGACGGCGAGCCGTCCCACCGGCGCGGGGTGGTCGACGGCCAGCCGGGGCTGTACCTGGTCGGTCTGCACTTCCTGTACGCGATGTCGTCGGCGATGATCCAGGGCGCCGGCCGGGACGCCGAGTTCATCGCCAGGCACATCGCCGCGCGGGTGCCGAGCGCGCGGCCCGCGGCGGCGGAGCCGGTCGGCGCGTGATGCCGTCGGGCTAGGCGGCCTGCTCCGCGTCGCCGGGGACGGCGGGGGAGCGGGCGGGCCGGCCGCGGCCCGCGACCGCGGCCACCGCGGCCGCGGTGACGCAGGAGACCCCGGACAGGAGCATGATCGAGCGGGGGCCGAACTGGCCGGCCATCCAGCCGCTGAGCAGGCCGCTCGGGGGGCCCGAGCCGAGCAGGACCAGGCCGAACAGGCTCATCACGCGGCCGCGCATCGCCAGGTCCGAGGCGAGCTGGACGGTCGAGTTGGCCGTGGCCACGAAGGCCAGGCTGGCCGCGCCGATCGGGAACAGGAACAGCGCCTCGACCAGCACGGTGGGGGCGGCCGCGGCCGCGAACGACAGCAGGCCGAAGGCGGCCACCGACCCGATCAGCAGCAGCCGGGTGGGATGGCCGCGGCGGGCCACGGCCAAGGCGCCGACCACCGACCCGGCGGCCATGATGGCGGCCAGGGCCCCGTAGGCGCCCGCGCCGCCGTGGAAGGCGAACCGGGCCAGCAGCGGCAGGGCCACCCGGTAGTTGAGGCCGAGCATGCCCACGACCGCGACCAGCAGGATGGTCGAGCGCAGCACGGGCGTGGCCCAGACATAGCGCACGCCGGCCCGGATCTGGCCCCGGCCCCGCTCCACCGCGGCCCGGCGGTAGAGCCGGTCGGGGTCCATGGCCAGCAGGCCGCCGATCATGGCCAGGAACGAGACGGCGTTGAGGAAGAAGGCGGGGGCGATCCCGACCACCGCGATCAGCACGCCGGCCACGGCCGGGCCGACCACCCGGGCGGTGTTGAAGCTGGCGCTGTTCAGCCCGACGGCGTTGGCGACCCGCTCGGGCCCGACCATCTCGCTGACGAACGACTGCCGGGCCGGCATGTCGAAGGCGGTGGCCACCCCCAGCAGCAGGGCCAGGGTGTAGACCATCCACAGCCGGACCGCCCCGGTCGCGGTCAGGACCCCGAGGGCCAGGGCGAGCACGGCCATGGAGGCCTGGGTGGCCAGCAGCAGCCGGCGCTTGTCGACCCGGTCCGCGACCAGCCCGGCCCAGGCGCCGAGGGCCAGCATGGGGGAGAACTGGAGGGCCAGGGTGATGCCGAGCGGCAGGGGCGCGTCGGTGAGCCGCAGGACCAGCCAGTCCTGGCCGACCTGCTGCATCCAGGTGCCGGTGGAGGAGACGAGGTGACCGAACAGGAACAACCGGAAGTTGCGCACGTCGAGGGATCGGAAGGTGCGCAGCCTGGGTCGACCTCCAAGGCCAGGGGTTACGGGGCGGAGCCCATGGTAGCAGCGACCTCCCCGAGCACCGCGACCATCTCGGTGTCGGCGTGGTCCAGGTGCTGGAGCATGACCCGGCTCACCCCGGCCGCCTCCAGTGCCTGGAGCCGCTCGGCCAGCTGGTCGACGGTGCCGAGCAGCCAGTGCGGCCGCTCCTGCTCGATCTCGGCGGCGTCGGCCTCCCGGCCGGTCACGGCCAGCACCCGCCGCACCCGCTCCCTGACCTCGGCCCGGTCACGGCCGGCCACCCCGGTGGTCATCAGCGACAGGCGGGCCGACCCCGGGTCCCGGCCGGCCTCGCGCCAGGCGTCCTGGAGCCGCCGGCGCCGCTCCGGCAGCTCCTCCAGGGGGACGCCGACGGTGTTGTACTCGTCGGCCCAGCGGGCCGCCAGGGCCAGGCTCCTGGGCCCGGCGCCCCCGCCGACCAGCAGGGTCGGGCGCGGCCGCTGCACCGGCTTGGGCAGGGCGCGCAGGTCCTGGACCTGGTAGTGGCGGCCCTGGAAGGAGAAGGCGTCCTCGGTCCAGGAGCGGGTGACGATCTCCAGCTGCTCGGCCAGCCGCTCCATGCGCGTCGGCGTCGGCGGGAACTCGAAGCCATAGGCGCGGTGCTCGCCCTCGTGCCAGCCGGCGCCCAGGCCCAGCTCGACCCGGCCGCCGGAGACGTGGTCGACGGTGGCCACGTTCTTGGCCAGCACCGACGGGTGCCGGAAGGTGGCCGGCGAGACCAGCGTGCCGAGGCGGATGCGGCTGGTCCGGGTGGCCAGCGCGGCCAGGGTGGCCCAGGCGTCCAGCGAGCCCCGCTCGCGCATGCCCATCACCGACTCGTAGTGGTCCGAGCGGAACAGGCCCTCCAGGCCGTGCTCCTCGCACGCCCCGGCCAGGGCGACCCACTGGTCCCAGGTGACGTCCTCCTGGCCCTCGATCATCAGGCAGACCCGCATGCGGCCCTCCTCCTCGGCTGTGGTCGGCCACAGGACGTTACGATGCCTGCCATGCCGAGGGCACACGGGAACGGGGTCGAGCTCGAGTACGAGACCGTCGGCGGCCCGGCGGGCCGGCCGCTGCTGCTCGTCCAGGGGCTGGGGGCCCAGCTCATCTCCGTCGAGGACGGCCTCTGCCAGGAGCTGGCCTCGCATGGGTTCCTGGCCATCCGCTACGACAACCGCGACGCCGGGCTGTCGACCTGGTTCGACGACGCCCGGCCGGTCAACCTGGCCGCGATCTGGGGCGGCGACCACTCCTCGCTGGCCTACACCCTGGAGGACATGGCCGACGACGCCGCCGCGGTCCTGGACGCGGCCGGGGTGCCAGCGGCCCACGTCGCCGGCATCTCCCTCGGCGGCATGATCGCCCAGCTCCTGGCGACCAGGCACCCGGCGCGGGTGCGGTCGCTGGCCTCGATCATGTCGACCACCGGGGACCGGGCGGTGGGCCGGCCCACCGGCGAGGCGGCCGGCGTGCTGGTGTCCTCCATGCCCGGCGACCGGGACGGGTTCATCGAGCGGACGGTGGCCAACGCCGAGGCCGTCGGCTCCGGCACGGCGTTCCCGTTCGACGCCGAGGCGGTTCGGCAGGGGGCCGCCCGCAGCTTCGACCGCGCCTACCACCCCAAGGGGACCGGCCGGCAGCTCGCGGCCATCCTGGCCGCCGGCGACCGGACCGGGGCCCTCGGCCAGGTCCGCGTGCCGACCCTGGTCGTGCACGGGGAGGAGGACCAGGTCATCGGGGTCAGCGGCGGCGAGGCCACGGCCGCGGCCATCCCCGGGGCCCGCCTGCTCCGTGTCCCCGGCCTCGGCCACGAGCTGCCGCCGGGGTTCTGGCCGACCCTGGCCGACGCCCTGGTCGAAAATGCCAATCGGGGGGCTACGCTTGAGCCCCCCGAACCCCCGGCCGACCGGGCCGACGGTGGATAGGCCGCTGCGGGTGGTGTTCCTGGCCCACGCCTTCCCGCGGCGCGCCGGCGACGTGACCGGGGGGTTCCTGCTGCGGCTGGCCATCGCCCTGCGGGCCGAGGGGGTGGAGGTGGCGGCGGTCGCCCCGGCCGCCGAGGGGCTGGCCGCGGCCGAGCGGCTGGACGGCGTCCCGGTCCGCCGCTACCGGTACGCGCCCGCCCGGGCCCAGCGGCTGGCCTACGCCGGCGAGATGCACCGCCGGGCGGCCAGCCCCTCGGGGGCGGTGGCCCTGGCCGGGCTGCTCGGCGCCGGCGCCCTGGCCCTCCGCCGGGCGGGGCGCGGGGCCGACCTGGTCCACGCCCACTGGTGGTTCCCGGCCGGAGTCCAGGCCCTGGCCGCCCGGACCGGGCTGCCGCTGGTCACGACCTTGCACGGCACCGACGTGCGCCTGGCCCGCTCCCGCCCGGCGGCCAGGGCCGTCTGCGCCAGGGTGCTGCGGGCCTCGGCCCGGGTGACGGCCGTGTCGGGCTGGCTGGCCGGCCAGGCGGCCGGGTTCGCCCCCGAGCTGGCCGGCCGGGTCGCGGTCGCGCCCATGCCCGTCGACGACCGCGCCTTCTCGCCCGGACCGGCCGGCCGGCCCCGCGACGAGCTGCTGTTCGTCGGCCGCCTGGACCGGCAGAAGGGCGCCGACGTCGCCCTGCACGCCCTGGCCCGGCTGACCGGCCCGGCGGCCGCCCTGCCCCTGCGGGTCGTCGGCACCGGCCCCGAGGAGGCCGCCCTGCGCCGCCTGGCCGGCGAGCTGGGGGTGGCCGACCGGGTCCGCTGGGACGGCCAGGTCCCCCAGGCCGAGCTGGCCGACCGCTACCGCCGGGCCGCGGTGCTGGTCGTGCCCGGCCGCGACGAGGGCCTCGGCCTGGTCGCGGCCGAGGGCCAGCTCTGCGGCGCCCCGGTGGTCGCCGCCGCCGCGGGGGGCCTGCTCGACGTGGTCGCCGACGGCCAGACCGGCCGCACCTTCCCTCCGGGCCAACCCGACGTCCTGGCCAGGACGGTCGAGGCGGTGCTGGCCGACCCCGACGCCACGGCCCGGCTGGCCACGGCGGCCCGGGAGCGGGCGGCGGCCCGGTTCGGCCCCGCCGGCGCCGCCAGGGCGTACGCGGCCGTCTACGCCGAGGCCCTGGAGCCGACGTGGACCTGAACTCCGACCTCGGCGAGGGCTACGGCCACTGGGCCCTCGGCGACGACGCCGCCCTGCTCGAGGTGGTGACCAGCGCGAACGTGGCCTGCGGGTTCCACGCCGGCGACCCGGCGACGATCGACCGGACGGTGCGCACGGCCACCGACCGGGGGGTGGCCATCGGCGCCCAGGTCGCCTACCCCGACCTGGTCGGCTTCGGGCGGCGCGAGATCGACGTGCCCCCCGACGACCTCACCGCCGACGTGCTCTACCAGATCGGCGCCCTGGAGGCGTTCGCCAGGGCCGCCGGCAGCCGGGTCCGCTACGTCAAGCCGCACGGCGCCCTCTACAACCGGATCGTCCGCGACCCGGTCCAGGCGGCCGCCGTGGTCGAGGCCGTCCGCCGCTACGACCCGGCCCTGCCCCTGCTCACCCTGCCCGGGTCGGCGGCCATGCGGGCGGCCGAGAACGCCGGGATCCAGGCCGTGGCCGAGGGCTTCGCCGACCGCGCCTACACCGGCGAGGGCCGCCTGGTCTCGCGGCGGGAGCCGGGGGCGGTCCTGCACGACCCCGAGCAGGTCGCGGCCCGTGCCGTGGCCATGGCCACCGAGGGCCGGGTGGAGACGGCCGACGGCGGCGAGGTCGCGGTCGAGATCCGCTCGCTGTGCGTCCACGGCGACACCCCGGGAGCGGTCGACCTGGCCAGGGCGGTCCGGTCCGCCCTGGTCGACGCCGGGGTGGCCCTCGAGGCGTTCGCGTGAGGCTGCGGCCGGCCGGGGAGCGGGCCCTGCTGGTGGAGGTCGAGGATCTGGAGACGGTCCACCGGCTCCACGCCGCCCTGCGCGACCTCGACCCGCCCGGGGTGGTCGAGCTCGTCCCCGGCTACCGGACGGTGCTGGTCGTGGCCGACCCGGCCCGGGCCGAGGTCGTCGACGAGCTGGCCGCCGAGCTGCCGGACCTGGAGCTGCCCCCGGCCGACAAGGTGGCCGGCGAGCCGGTCGAGATCCCGGTCAGCTACGACGGCGAGGACCTGCCCGAGGTGGCCAGGCTGACCGGGCTGGAGGCCGAGGAGGTGGTGCGGCGTCACACCGCCCCCGAGTACACCGTGGCCTTCCTCGGCTTCAGCCCCGGGTTCCCGTACCTGGTCGGGCTCGACCCGGCCCTGGAGGTGCCGCGCCGCGACACCCCGCGGACGTCGATCCCGGCCGGCTCGGTCGGGCTGGCCGGCGGCCAGACCGGCATCTACCCGACCGCCTCCCCGGGCGGCTGGCAGCTCATCGGCCGCACCGAGGTGACCCTGTTCGACCCTGACCGCGACCCCCCGGCCCTGCTCGGTCCGGGCCGCCGCCTCCGCTTCACGGTGGCCGGATGATCCGGGTCCGCAAGCCCGGGCCGCTCACCACCGTGCAGGACCTGGGCCGCCCCGGCCTGGCCCACCTGGGCGTGCCCACCGCCGGGGCGGTCGACCGGCGCGCCTTCGGCCTGGCCAACCGGCTGGTCGGCAACCGGCCGGGGGCGGCGGCGCTGGAGATCACCCTGACCGGGCCCGAGCTGGAGCTGGAGGGGGGCGGCTGGGTGGCCCTGACCGGGGGCCGGGTCGCCGCCGACCTGGACGGCCGGCCGGTGCCCATGGACATGGCCGTCCGCGCCGAGCCGGGGCAGGTGCTGCGGGTCGGGTCGGTGACCAGCGGGCTGCGGGCCTACCTGGCCGTGCGTGGCGGCATCGGGGTCCCGCCGGTGCTGGGCAGCCGCTCGACCGACACCCTGGCCCCGGTCGGGCCCCCGCGGCTGGAGGAGGGCACGCGCCTGCCCGTGGGCGACCAGGCCGGCGGCGACCCGTTCCGGGAGGTGGCGCCCACCCCGCCGGTCGACCCCGAGCCGGTGCTGCGCACGGTCCGGGGCCCGCGCGACGACCTCTTCAGCGACGACGCCCTGCGGGCCCTGGTCGGCGTGGCCTGGACGGTCACCTCCGACAGCGACCGCACCGGGGCCCGCCTGGACGGCCCGGTGCTGGAGCGGCGGCGCAAGGTCGAGCTGGCCTCCGAGGGCATGGTCGAGGGCTCGCTCCAGGTGCCGCCGGATGGCCACCCGATCCTGTTCCTGGCCAACCACCCCACCACCGGCGGCTACCCGGTGATTGCCGTGGTGGTCGGCCACGACCTGCCGCTGGCCGCCCAGGCCCGCCCGGGGACACGGCTGCGGTTCCGGTTCGTCTCGCTGGCGGCCGCCAGGGGTTAGCTCAGGATCGGCCCGGTGCTGAACGGTCTGATGTAGGACTGGGCCCTGACCCAGGGGATGCCGCCGAAGCGGCGCGGAGGGTGCGGCGCTCACGGGCCGGGCGTGGGGGTGAAGCGCTCGCCGGCCGGGTCGGAGGCGACCCGGCCCTCGTGGACCAGCTTGACCAGGTGGGCGCGGACCGACAGCTCGGCCGCCGGGTGCAGGGCCGGGTCGACCTCGGCGTAGACCCGGGCCACGACCTCGGCCGGGGTGCGGTCGCCGGCGGCCAGGGCGGCCAGCACCTGGGCCTCGCGGTCGCGGCGGTGGGCCAGGTAGCCCTCGACCCTGGCCACGGCGTCGGGCACCAGGGGCCCATGGCCGGGGTACAACCGCTCGGGCTCGAGGCCGAGCAGCAGCTCCAGGGAGGCCAGGTAGTCGGCCATGTCCCCGCCCGGCCACTCGACCACGGTGGTGCCGCGGCCGAGCACGTGGTCGCCGGTGAACACGGCCCGGTCGGCGGCCAGCTGGAAGCAGCAGTGGTCGGCCGCGTGCCCGGGGGTGGGCAGCGGCCGCAGCTCCAGCCCGGCCGCGGCCAGGGGGTCGCCGGCGGCCAGGTCGGGCGCTCCCGGGCTGGCCCACCCGGGGGCGATGGCGGCCAGCGGCGCCCCGACCCGCTCGGCGAAGGCGCGGGCCCCCTCGGCATGGTCGACATGGGTGTGGGTGAGCAGCACCAGGTCGACCTCGCGCCCGCCGCAGGCCCGGACCACCGCCAGCGCGTGCCCGTCGTCGGCCGGCCCCGGGTCGATCACCACCGCCGTGCCCGCCCCCGGCTCGGCGACCACGAAGGTGTTGGTCCCCTCCAGAGTCAGCGGCGACGGGTTCGGGGCCAGCACCCGGGTCACCCGCGGGCTCCAGGTCTCGGTCATGCTCCCACCGCGGGACGCCCGCCCCGGCCTCCCCGCTCGTCCGGTCCGCCGACACCCGGCCCCGCCGCCTCCAGCAGCGGCGCCGGCACCGGGTACCGCTCCCCCCAGGGCATGACCAGCTCGGCCCCGTCCAGCACAGGCAGGATCCGCTCGACCCGCCGGCCGGCCGCGGCGGCCAGGGCCTCGGCCACCGAGCCGAAGGCGGCCAGGTCGCGGAGGGTGTAACGGGTCGGGGGGAGCATCGGCAGCCCCTGGTCGGCGGCGGCCTCGGCCGGCGGCAGCCAGCGCTCCCGCTCCGCCTCGGCCAGGTGGGCGGTGACGGCGGCGTCGGCCGGCAGCCCGGCCACGAAGAACCGGGTGTCGTAGCGGCGCGGCTCCTCCTCCGGCGTCACCCACCAGGCCCAGTAGCGCAGCCGATCGGTGTCCAGCCGCACCCCGAGCCGGCCCAGCAGCCCGGCCAGGCCGGCGGACCCGGCCAAGAGCTCATGCCTGGCCTCGGCCACCTCCCCGACCCCGGGGGCCGGCGTGGCCAGCAGCAGGCCGGCCTCCTCGAGCGTCTCCCGGCAGGCGGCCACCACATGCCCCCGGGCCTCGTCGACACCCAGCCCCAGCCGCCCGGCCCAGTCCGCCGGGGAGGGACCGGCCCAGGACGCATCCACCGCCGGGTCGCCGTCGGCCTCGTCGACCCGCCCCCCGGGGAACACCCACAGCCCGCCCGCGAACCCCATCCGCGCCGGCCGCCGCTGGAGGTACGCCTCCACCCCGTCCCGCCCGTCACGGAGCAGCACCACCGTCGCGGCCGACCGCGGCGCCACGGCCATCGGGTCCTCCTCCCGCCGGGTCCGGACAGCTGGATGGTACGTGTCCCGGGGACGGCTCGGAGGCGGTGGGGTTGTGGATGACTCCGACCCACCCGTCCGGGCCGTTGGCTATGCTCCTGCCGACGCGATCGAGACGATCACCTCCTCCAGACCAGGAGCCGCATGCGACCCGCCCGCTGGCTGACCGCCACCCTCCTCGCCCTGGCCCTGGCCGCCGGCCTGACCCCGGCCCAGGCCCAGGACCGCGACCGCCTGACCCCGGCCGCCCGCGCCCAGGCCCGGGCCGCCCTGGGCCGGGACGGCCGCCGCCGCCCCGGCGGCCTGGAACGAGATCATGGGGGCCGGGGACATCGACGCCGACCCTGATCGGGTGGGCACCGACGACCTGGCCACGTCCGAGATCCTCCTGCAGGCCATGCCGGCCACGGTGTTCACCGCCGGGGACAACCAGTACCCGTGGGGGCAGATCGAGGACTACCAGGACCCGAACGGCTACAGCGGAACCTGGGGCCGTGCGCCCCTCAAGGCCATCACCTGCGCGGCCGTCGGGAACCACGAGTACCTCGACCCGAGGACCGGCCCGGCCGGGTTCCTGGACTACTTCAGCCCCAACTGCCCCCATCGGCCCGATGTCGAGTACGCCAGGACCTCGGCCGGGACGATCATCCGCACCGCCTACGCGTTCCGGCCCGCTCCCGGGTCCGGCTGGTGGGCGTATGTCCTGGACAGCCAGTGCACCCATCACGACCGTCCGCTGACCGAGTTCGGTCCGAGCTGCGGCCGGACCGGCAACATGCTCAACTGGTTCCGCGCCCACATGGCCGCGCACCCGGCCAGGTGCCGGCTGGCCATCTGGCACCATCCCCGCTGGATCAGCGGAAGCGCCCAGGCGGACGAGGACGTCCGCGTCGACGAGCTCTACAACGTCAGCGCCTACCAGGGCCGCATCAGCCTGATCCTGAACGGCCACCGCCACAGCTACGAGCGCTTCGCCTCCATGCTGGCCGACGGCCGGCTCGACCCGACCTACCGCGCTCCCAGGTCGATCACGGTCGGGACGGGCGGTGCCCAGCTGGTCCCCTTCACCGCCCCGGCCCGCACCGGCACCCGCTTCCGCACGGCCAGCCATCATGGGGTGCTGCGGGTCCGTCTGGACCCCGGCCGCTGGACCAGCGAGTTCGACAGCGTCCACGGGACCGTCCTGGACCGGGCCAGCGCCAGCTGCTAGCCCGGCCCAGGCTTCGGCGTGCGGCGCCCGGGATCGGGTGGGCGTCTCCGCTCCGGGTCGTCGACAATGGGCACATGACCGAGGACCCGCGGCGGCGGCTGCCGAACATGGACGTGCTGCTGGGGCACCCGGAGCTGGTGGAGCGGGCGGCGAGCTTCGGGCGGGGGGTGGTGCTGGGGGCGGCCCGGCAGGCGTTGGAGGTGAGCCGGGTGGCGGTGGCCGGCGGGGGGCCGGTGCCCGGGGTGGACGAGCTGGCGGCGAGGGTCGCCGGCGAGCTGGACGAGCTGTGGGCGGGGCGGACCCGGGCGGTGGTGAACGCGACCGGGGTGGTGCTGCACACCAACCTGGGGCGGGCGCCGCTGTCGGCCGAGGCGAGGGCGGCGGTGGCCGAGGCGGCCGGGTACGCCACCGTGGAGTACGACCTGGCCGGGGGGACCAGGGGGCGGCGTGGGGCGGCCGCCGAGGCGCTGCTGCGGGAGGCGACCGGGGCCGAGGCCGCCCTGGCGGTGAACAACGCCGCCGGGGCGCTGCTGCTCGCCCTCGGGGGGCTGGCCCGGGGCCGGGAGGTGGTGGTCTCCAGGGGCGAGCTGATCGAGATCGGCGGCGAGTTCCGGCTCCCCCAGGTCATGGAGGCGGCCGGGGTGGTGCTGCGCGAGGTCGGCACCACCAACCGCACCCACCTGAGCGACTACGCCGCCGCCCTGGGCGCCGGCACCGGGCTGGTGCTGGCCGTGCACCCCTCCAACTACCGGGTCGAGTGGTTCACCACCCGTCCCGGCCTGGCCGAGCTGGCCACCCTGGCCCACGAGCACGGCCTGGCCCTGCTCCACGACGTCGGCTCGGGGCTGCTGGCCGGCCAGCTCGGCGGCGAGCCCTCGGTCGAGGCCAGCCTGCGCGCCGGGGCCGACCTGGTGCTGTTCTCCGGCGACAAGCTGCTCGGCGGGCCGCAGGCCGGGCTGGTGGTGGGCCGGGCCGAGCTGGTCGGGCGGCTGGCCCGGCACCCGCTGGCCAGGGCGGTCCGGGCCGACAAGCTGACCCTGGCCGCCCTGGAGGCGACCCTGGCCGCGCACCTGGCCGGCCGCCGCGACGAGCTGCCGGTGTGGCGGGCCCTGCTGCTGACCCCGGCCGAGCTGCGGCCGCGGGCCGCCGCCGTGGCCGCGGCGGTCGGGCCGGCCGCCTCGCTGCGCACCGGGGCCAGCGTGGCCGGCGGGGGCAGCCTCCCCGGGGAGGGCCTGGAGAGCGTCCTGGTCGCGGTCGACCCCGCCCCGGCCGGCGCGGCCGCGGTGCTGGCCCGGCTGCGCGCCGGCGACCCGCCGGTGGTGGCCAGGGCCGAGCGGGGACGGGTGGTGGTCGACCTGCGCACCGTCCCCCCGGAGCAGGACGCGCTGGTGGCGCGGGCCGTGACCGCGGCCCTCGGGTCGCCGGCGGCCGGTCCCCCGGGCCCCTCCGCGCCCTGATGCCGCACGTCATCGGCACCGCCGGGCACGTCGACCACGGCAAGTCGGCGCTGATCCAGGCCCTCACCGGGACCGACCCGGACCGGCTGGCCGAGGAGAAGGCCAGGGGCCTGACCATCGACCTTGGGTTCGCCTGGACGACCCTGCCGTCCGGGCGCGAGGTCGGCTTCGTCGACGTCCCCGGCCACGAGCGCTTCGTCCACAACATGCTCGCCGGGGTCGGCGGGGTCGACTGCGCCCTGTTCGTGGTCGACGCCAGCGAGGGCTGGCGGCCCCAGTCGGTCGAGCACCTGGCCATCCTCGACCTGCTCGGCGTCCCCGCCGGGGTGGTCGCCCTGACCAAGGTCGACCTGGTCGACGGGGCGACCCTGGACCAGGTCGCCGCCGAGGTGGCCGACCGGCTCGAGGCCACGACCCTGGCCGGGGCCGCCATGGTGCCCACCGCCGCCCCGTCCGGGCTGGGCGTCGAGGCCCTGGCGGCCGCGCTCGACGCCGCCCTCGACCGGCTGCCCGACCCACCGGACCGGGGCCGGCCGCGGCTCCCGGTGGACCGGGTGTTCACCATGCGGGGCAGCGGGACGGTGGTCACCGGCACCCTCTCGGGCGGGTCGCTGCGGGCCGCCGGCGAGGTCGAGCTGCTCCCGGCCGGGCGCCGGGCCCGCGTCCGCGGCCTCCAGAGCCACGGCCGCCCGCTGGCCGAGGCGACCCCGGCCCGCCGGCTGGCCGTCAACCTGGCCGGCGTCGCCACCGCCCAGGTGGTCCGCGGCGACGTGCTGGTGCTGCCCGGCCAGTGGGTGGCGACGGGCACGGCCGACTGCCGGCTGCGCTGCCTGGCCGGCGCCCCCGCCCCGCTGCGGAGCCGCGGCGCCTACCTGGTGTATGCCGGCGCGGCCGAGACGGCGGCCCGCCTCCAGCCGCTCGACGCCGTCGAGGTCCGCCCCGGCACCGACGCCCTGGTCCGGCTGCACCTGGAACGGCCGCTGGTCCTGGACGTGTTCGAGCCGGTGGTGCTGCGCGACAGCGGCCGCGACGAGACCGTCGGCGGCGGCCTGGTCCTGGACCCGTTCCCGCCCGCGGCCGTCCACGGCACCGCCGGCCGGGTCCGGCGCACCGAGGAGCTGGAGGCCCGCGAGGCCGCCGGCCGGGCCGGCCTCCTGGAACGGGTCCTGGCCGAGCGCGGGGTCGTCCCCCTGGCCGACCTCCCCCGCCTGGCCGCCATCGCCCCCGGCCACCTGGCCGCCGCCCTCGCCGGGTCGGGGGCGGCGCCCCCCGCAGTCGTGACGTCCCGGACCCTCGCCTGGACCCGGGAGGCCTGGGAGGCGGCCGCGGCGGCGGCGATCGGGGCGGTCGAGCGCCAGCACCGGGTCGACCCGTCCGCCCCCGGCCTCCCGGCCCAGACGGCCCGGGCGGCCGCCCGCGCCCCCGGCTGGCCGGCCGCGGCTGGGAACGAGGTGGTCGAGGCGCTGGTCGCCGGCGGGCGGCTGGTGGCCGACGGCCCCGCCCTGCGCACCCCCGGGCACGGGGTGCGGCTCGACCCGGCCCAGCGGGCGCTGCGGGCCCGGGTCGAGGCCGCCCTGGACGAGGCCGGGGTCGGGCTGCTCGGCGACCGCGCCCTGGCCGACCTGGGCGCCGACCGCAAGGCGACCGCCCTGCTGGTCCGCCTGGGCGTGCTCGTCCCGATCGCCCCTGGCGGCTACCTCGGCCGCGCGGCCCTCGAGGAGGCGGTGGCGACCCTGCGCCGCAGCTTCCCCGACGGCCGCCCGTTCGCGGCCAGCGAGGCCAGGGAGGCCCTCGGCACCACCCGCCGCACCCTCATCCCGCTGCTCGAGCACCTGGACCGCACCGGCGTCACCGTCCGCCAGGGCGACCTCCGCCGCCTCGCCTGACACCGCGACGTCCGGGCATGGCCGAATGGTGGCCGGATGCGCCACCATATCGCCCATGAGCACGACCGCCCCGACGCGCGAGCGCACCGAGGAGCACGACGACGTCGCCCAGCCGGACATCCCCTGGGTGGTGATCGTCTGGAACGACCCGGTCAACCTGATGTCGTACGTCGTGTTCGTGCTCCAGAAGCTGTTCGGCTACGACCGGGAGAAGGCCACCCGGCTGATGCTCGACGTCCACCACAAGGGCAGGGCGGTGGTGTCGAGCGGCCCCAGGGAGAAGGCCGAGTTCGACGTCTACCGCCTCCACGGCCACGGCCTCTGGGCGACCATGCAGAAGGACCGGTAGGGTCTTGGCCGGGTCGTTCAAGCGGGTCGGCAACGACCGGGTGCGGGTCCGGCTGGCCCACGACGAGGTGGCCGTCCTGCGCGGCCTCCCCGACCAGCTCCGCACCGTCCTCGGCGAGGGCGAGGACGAGCCCGTCAACCAGCGCCTGTTCCCCCCGGCCTACCTCGACGTGGCCGACATCGAGCAAGACACCGAGTACCACCGCCTGATGCACGACGACCTGGTCAAGGAGAAGCTGACCAACCTCGACCTGGTCACCGACACCCTGGCCCGGGGCTCGACCTCGGTCCGCCGCTGGACGGTCGAGCTCACCGACGAGGAGGCCACCGCCTGGCTCGGCGTCCTCAACGACCTCCGCCTCGCTCTCGGGGTCCGCCTCGACATCACCGAGGACTTCGACGGCGACGTCGACGACGCCGACCCCCGCGCCCCCGCCCTCCGCCTCCTCAGCTACCTCGGCTGGCTGGAGGAGCAGCTCCTGGACGCCCTGCGGACCTGACCGCGGGCTCCCCGCTACCCGGTCTCCAGGCGGTCGACCACTCCCCGGTTCTGCGCCGCCCGCCGGGCCAGCTCCACCGTCCGCTCGGGCGCCCCCTCGAGGATCAGGCGCTCACCACCACGGTCCACCAGCACCGCCTTGACCAGCTCGTCGACGAACGACGGGGTGCTGGCCTGGAGTGCCGAGCAGTCCACCATCGCTCATCGCGGCCACGCGGTAGTGGTAGTGGTGGGACGGATGGAAGCCGAGCCGGTCGTAGAGGCGGAGGGCCGGGAGGTTGTGGAGCTCGACCTGGAGGTAGAGGTGACGGGCCCCCTGGCCGGCCGCCCAGCGGGCGCCGGCCGCGAGCACGGCGGTGGCGACGCCGCGGCGGCGGTGGTCGGGGCGGGTGGCCATGCAGAACACTCCGGCCCAGCCTCGTTCGACCACCAGCATCCCCACGCCAAGCACCTGGTCGTCGTGGGTCGCGGTGAGGAAACCGGTCCGAGGGGCGATCCGGGCAAGGACCAGCTGGCCGGTCGCTTCGGCGTCCGGGCGATCCTCCATCTCTGTCCAGGCGGTGAGCCATCGCGGGCTGGCGGTGAGGCCGACCGACACGGCCAGGGTCGGGGCCGGTGGTCGAACGGCGAGCAGGCGGTCGATCGGAGCGGTCGACACCACCGTCGGAGCCTGACGGTCGTAGCCGCACGCGGCGAGCTCGTGATCGAGCCGGCCATGCAGCTCCGCCGGACTGACCTGGACGAGCGCTGCCTGGTTGCGGCGGGCGTAGAACCGCTCGGCGACCTCGAGTGCCTGTGCCCGCCGAGCGGGTCCGCGTCGGCGACCTGGACGGTTGCGGCCGGCCAGGCGTTCGCGGCGAGCCGCTCGATCAGCAGCACCGGGTCCGCGACCACGCTGCCCCCAGGGGCGGTCAGGGCTTGGCCGAGAGGCCGGTGCACCTGCGGAGGGATTGCCAGGAGGTGATGGCGCGGGTGGCGGCGGCGCCCTGGAGGGGGATGGGGATGCCGCCGGAGATGACGGCGGGGACCCAGCGGGAGGCGGTGACGGCGCGGCCGCGGAGGGTGAGGAGCAGGACGCCGCTCTGGGCGGTGGGGCCGCCGCCGGAGTAGAAGACGAAGTTGCCCAGGCCGTAGTGGACGTAGGCGCCGCGCAGGTAGCCGCCGCCGAGGAGGATGTGGGCGTGGGAGCCGACGACCACGTCGGCGCCGGCCGCGACCAGCTTGGGGGCGAGGGCGCGCTGGCGGTCGATGGGGCAGTTGGCCAGCTCCCGGCCCCAGTGGAGGTCGACCACCACGGTGTCGGCCGCCTGTCGGGCCGCGCGGACCGCGGCCAGGAGGCGCGCCTCCTGGTAGGCCGAGGCCAGGCCGGGCTTGTCGTCGCCGGCGGTCCAGGCCGCGGCCAGGTTGCTGTCGAGGACCTGGGTGGCGCCGATCACGGCGATGCGCTGGCCCTTGACCGTGACCAGGCGGGCCCGGTAGGCCTCCTCGGCGTCGCGGCCGATCCCGACGACCGGGAAGTCGGCCGCCCTGGCCGCGGCCAGGGAGTCGCGCAGGCCGACCGGGCCGAAGTCCTCGCCGTGGTTGTTGGCCATGGTGGCCACGTCGACGCCGGCCTCCTTGAGGGCGGTCAGGGCCGACGGCGGGGCCCGGAAGGTGAAGTCCTTGGGGGCAGGGGTGCCGCGCTCGGTGATGGCGGTCTCGAGGTTGACCACTGCCAGGTCGGCCCGGCGCAGCACGCCCGCGATCGGGCCGAAGGTGGCGGCCGGGTTGGCGGCCAGGCGGGACGCGATCGCGCCCTCGAAGTGGACGTCGCCGCCGAAGGCCAGGGTGACCGGCTCGCCGGTCGGCTCCCTGGTGTCGCCGGCCCGCTGGGCCGAGGTGGTGGTCGGGCGGGCGGTGGTCGCGGTCGAGGTGGCCGCCCTGGTCGCCTGGGTCGCCTGGGTCGCCGGCCTGGGGTCGTCGCCGGCGCCCCCGCAGGCCGCCAACAGCAGCGCCGCCAGGGTCAGGGAGACGACCACCTGGCGGCGCGGGGGAACAGGGGGGCGGGAAGGCGGACGGGGCACGGCGTACTCCATGGTCGGGCGCTCGGGGAAGCGCCGACTAGGGTCGCACGCCGTGACCCGCGGTGCCAGGGAGGCTCAGCGGCTCAGGCTCGGGCGGTCCAGCCGGGCCGGCCGGCCCGGTCGCGCCGCGACAGCCACGGCGGATTGAAGATCCCGCCGACGATGGCATTGGCCCGCGCGGCCGTGCCGCTCGGCCACAGCCAGCCGAGGCGCCCACGCGAGCGGCGCTGGCGCCGACGCTTGGCCAGCCGTACCTGCCGGTACCGCTCGGCATCGGCCTGCAGGTCGGCGATGTGCTGGTAGCCGAGCTCCCGGTTCATATCGTCCCAGCTCATGACAACCTCCTCGAGAATCTAACACCACCAAACAGTCTATACTGGTGTTCCACTGGCTGCAACCGCTAAACTGGAATCACCGGTGTTCGATGCGGTGGGTCACGAGGAGGACGCACGATGGAGACGACGGCAGTCGACGAGGCCGTCCCGAGGGAGCTCGCGGCCGTCCAGGCGCTGGTCAACACCATCGACCTCGAGTCCGGCGACGACCAGCTCGACAGCCCCGAGGCGCTGCGGAGGTTCCTGACCGGCCACGGGCTGCTGGCCGCCTCCGGGCCGGTCGGGCCGGCCGACCTCGCCCTGGCCGTCGAGCTGCGCGAGGCCCTGCGGGCGATGCTGCGGGTCAACGACGGCGAGCCCCTGGACCCGGCCGCGCTCGAGGTCGTCAACCGGGCCGCGGCCGGGCTCCCGCTCCAGGTGGCCTTCGACGGCGAGGGACGCCCGGTGCTCGGCCCCGGCTCGGCCGGCTGCCGGGGCGCCCTGGCCGCCCTCCTGGCCGGGGTCGCCCAGGCCAGCGCCCAGGGCACCTGGGAACGCCTCAAGGCCTGCTCGGCCGAGTCCTGCCAGTGGGCCTTCTACGACCGGTCCAAGAACCGCTCCGGCCGCTGGTGCTCGATGCAGGTCTGCGGCAACCGCACCAAGACCCGCACCTACCGCAGCCGCCGCCGGGCCGGATTCTGACGCCTGGGCCGCGGCGCGGTCGGCCGCCCTCAGGCGACCTCGACGATGGCCTCGACCTCGACGGGGACGCCCAGGGGCAGGGCGGCGACACCCACGGCCGCCCTGGCGTGGCGGCCGGCGTCGCCGAAGACCTCGCCGAACAGCTCGCTGGCCGCGTTGACCACCTTGGGCATGTCGGTGAAGCCGGGGGTGCTGGCCACGAACCCGGTCATCTTGACGACCCGCCGGACCCGGGAGAGCTCGCC
>Ga0307302_10000258_pt1 | contig 23601 bp, 19 predicted proteins | sample ER_DNA_183_FD_194490 | JGI IMG/M metagenome (GOLD analysis project Ga0307302, IMG submission 194490) | Bulk soil microbial communities from the East River watershed near Crested Butte, Colorado, United States - ER_DNA_183 | ecosystem: Environmental > Terrestrial > Soil > Floodplain | place...
AGGATGCGGTGGCCACGCGGTGGCGCCGTTCACGACCCGGACGAAGAAGTAGGCCGTGAAGAACGAGCCGAAGAGCATGATCTCCGACGCGATGAAGAGCAGCATCCCGAGTGTCGACGAGTCGACGCGGGAACTCTGGTTCGCTATCGGCGGGCCGTGATGCGCCTCGGCGTGGACCGCCACTAGACGGGCTCCTTCTCTTCGGTGAGGACGACGTGCTCGACAGGCAGCTTCGAATCGTTGTGGAGCCGCTGCACGAGGTTCTTGCGCAGCCAGGGGGAGCGCTCGGGCGCGAACGTCGAGACGATGATCTCGTCGATACGCTCGTCGTGGACGGCCTGCATGGCAGCCGTGAACGGATCCGGGTGGGAGACCTGGCCGTGAGCGTCGATCCCCTCGCCGCGCAGGATCGCCAGCGCGCGTCGCAAGCGCCGCTCGGCCTCGGGGTGGTCCGACCGGTTCGGGTCGCTCTGCGGACAAATGATCAGAAAGCTCGCCGGCGAGCGCGCGGCTCGCTCGCGAATCCGGTCGAGTAGCGGATCGCCGAGGACGGTCTCGTTCGCGACCACGAGGACGTTCGCCTCACCGCCCTCGGCCTTCACGTCGACGACGACGTGCTCGACGGGAAGCCCGCCGGCCGCATCGCGCACGCGATCGATCACGTTTCGGCGCAGCCAGCCCGACTGCTCCTTGGGATGGGTCGAGACGACGATCTCCGTCGGCTTCGGGTCGAGCATCGCGATGGCGTCCCGAACCGCGTCCGCGGGATCGGCCTCGACGACGAGGCCGTGCGCGGTGACACCGGCCTCCCGAAGCGCCGAGAGCGTCCGATCGAGGCGTCGACCGGCGGCTGCCCGGCGGGTGTCCTCGTAGACGACGTACCCGGCGTGCGGGTGGCTGACGGGGGCGAGGACGGTGACGAGGTCTGCTCCGTCAGCGGCCCGTCGCTTCAGCGCCTCGATCAGGCTCGGACCGGTGACGGTCTCGTTCGCGACGACGAGGATGTGGCTCACGCGCGTCCCTCGCCGGCGGTGGCTCCCGGCCGGCAGAGTCGCCCTCCGCCACCGCCTGGCACCGCGAACGCGCGAGCGTTTCGGTTTGAAAGGCTCATGGTGCGCGCACCTCCTCCAGCTCTCGGTCTCCGTTGAACACCGCGTGCCGCGCGCCCTCGACGCCGTACTCGTACGGGCCGCCGACGATCTGCGGGATCTCGTCGAAGTTGAAGATCGGCGGCGGTGACGAGACCTGCCACTCCAGTGTCATCGAGCGCCACGGGTTCGCCGGGGCCCGTTCGCCCCGCGCCCAGCTCACGATCATGTTGTAGACAAAGACGATGAACGAGGCGCCGAGGAAGAACGAGGCCAGCGAGATGACCATGTTCCACGTGCCGAACTGCGGCGAGTAATCGGACACGCGGCGGGGCATCCCCTGCACGCCGATGATGTGCATGGGGAAGAACGTCGCGTTGAACCCGATGAACGTGAGCCAGAAGTGGAGCTTCCCGAGGCGCTCGTTGTACATGCGGCCGGTCATCTTCGGGAACCAGTAGTAGATCCCGGCGAAGATCGTGAACAGCGATCCCCCGAGCAGCACGTAGTGGATGTGCGCGACGACGAAGTACGTGTCGGAGGTGTGAATGTCGATCGGGACCGCGCCGAGCATGATCCCGGAGAGCCCACCGATCACGAACATCGACACGAAGCCGAGCGCGAACAACATGGGCGTGACTAAGTTCAGCCGCCCCTCCCAGGTCGTGGCGAGCCAGGAGAAGACCTTGATCCCCGTCGGCACCGCGATCATCAGCGTCGTGATCATCATCGGCACGCGCAGCCATGGGGCCATGCCGGAGACGAACATGTGGTGCGCCCAGACGGAGAAGCCGAGGATGAGGATGGCGATCAGCGAGAGCGCCATCAGCCGGTAGCCGAAGATCGGCTTCCTCGACATCACCGAGATCACCTCCGAGGCGATGCCGAAACCGGGCAGCATCATGATGTACACCGCCGGGTGCGAGTAGAACCAGAAGACGTGCTGGTAGCCGAGCACGTAGCCGCCGTTGTGGAAGTCGAAGAAGTGTGTGTGCATCAGCCGGTCGAACATGACGAAGAACTGCGAGCCGGCGATGAAGGGGGTCGCGATCACGACGAGCAGTGAGGTCGTGAAGTTCGCCCAGACGAGCAGCGGCATGCGCCAGAAGGTCATCCCGGGCGCGCGCATGGTGATGATCGTGACCAGGAAGTTGAGGGCCGTCATGATCGACGAGGCCCCGGCCCACTGGACGCCCATGTTGAACCAGACATTGCCGTCGGTGCCGACGACCGACAGCGGCGCGTAGCCCGTCCAGCCCGCGCCGAATGCTCCGCCGGGAACGGCGATGCTCGAGAGCATCATGATTCCCGCGATCGGCAGCAGCCAGTACGAGAGCGCATTCAGGCGCGGGAATGCCATGTCCGGCGCGCCGATCATCAATGGAATCACGAAGTTCGCGAGGCCCGCGAACGCCGGGATCACGAACAGAAAGATCATCAGCGACGCGTGGACCGAGATGAGACCGTTGTACTCCTGGTTGTCCAGGAACTGCATCCCCGGCTTCGCGAGCTCGGCGCGGAAGATCATCGCCATCAGCCCACCGGCAAGGAAGAAGAAGATCGTGGTGACGACGTACTGGATCCCGATCACCTTGTGGTCGGTGTTGACCCGGAAGTAGTCGCTCCAGCTCCGAGCCCCGTGACTCGAGTGATCCTCGGGCTGCGTCGGGCGGCCCAGCGCATAGCGGGTCCAGTAGTCGAAGGCGCCGATGCCGGCGAGGAAGCCCAGCGGCGCCGCCGTCAATGCGCCGACCGTGACGATGATCAGCCAGTCGAGAACGGGGTCCCAGCCGGCGAGCGCCCGGAGCCCGACCACGATGCCGAACCCGATCCCGAAGAAGAGCGGGGTCATCCACGCGGCGCGCAGCCAGCCCGGTCCGAGGAGGCGCTTGAAGCCGGTGCGCGGAGGCGCCGGCGGGGCGTGCTGCGTCGTGTGCTCGGCCAGCTCGGTCATCGGTCGCCAGACACTATCCCGAGGCTCCGGCCGCAGATCCGCTTCGACTCTGCTGCGAGCGGGCCCAGCGCTCGAATGCGCCCTTCCTCATCACGATCACGGGCGCGCGCATCGTCGCGTGGCCCAGACCGCAGAGCTCCGCGCACATGAGGGTGTGCGTTCCGGGCTTCGTCGGCGTGATCGGAAGCGTGGTCTCGATCCCCGGGACGGCGTCCTGCTTCTGCCTGAACTCCGGCACCCAGAAGGAGTGGATGACGTCGAGCGCCCTCAGGCGAAGCTCCACTTGCCGGCCTGCCTCCAGGCGAAGCTCGTCCGAGGAGAAGCCTCCGTACTGCGGGTACTTGAAGTGCCAGGCGAACTGCTGCGCGGTGACGTCGACTTTCAGCCGGTTCGCCTTCAGCTTGCCGTTCTCGGCCAGCGCGACGGCGCTGACAATGGCGATTGCGGTCACGAGCGCGGCGGGCACGGCCGTCCAGGTGATCTCGATTCCGGTGTGCCCGTGAATTGGCGGGCCGTCCGAGTCGTCGTCAGGCGGTGCCCGGAACTTTACGACCGAGTAGACGATGACCGCGGCGACGATCGCAAAGACCGCAATGCAGATCGTGACGACGAACCAGAAGACGAAGTCGATTCGACCGGCCTCTCTGGACTGCTGAGCGGGCAGCCACGGGATGAAGATCGCGACGGCGGCGGCTGCGAGACCCGCGAGCAGACCGATCGTGACCAGGCGGACGATTGCTCCCCTGCGCACCGCGACCGAGCCTACTCAACGATTCGGTCCACTGCCGCAGTTAGCGTCGGGCTCCTCCTGGGTAGAAGCAGAGAAACAAGGAGGTTCAAATTGGGACTTGGAGCAAGTCTGTTTCTGATCGCCGGCGGTGCGATCCTCATCTGGGGGGTCGATGCCGAGGTCGCCGGGCTCAACGTCGATGCAATCGGCGTCATCCTGATGGTGATCGGAATCATCGGGCTCGTCCTCTCGATGATCTTCTGGTCGTCGTGGGGAGGGCTCTCAGGTCGCCGGCGGACGTACGTCGAGGAAGGCCCGCCCCCCGGGCCTCAGTACTAGAAACGAAATGACCTCGGGGCGGCCCAATGGGCCGCCCCGGGATTCCCGCTTCCTAGAGCGCGCCCAGCGGGTCGACGTTGGCGCCGCGCACGATCACCTCGAAGTGCAGATGCGGGCCGCTCGCTTCGCCGGTCGCTCCGACGAGACCGATCGTCGAGCCGGCGGGGACGCGCTGGCCGAGGCGAACCTCGATTCGCGAGAGATGCGCATACCGCGTGCGGACGCCGAAGCCATGGGCGATGACGACGAACCTTCCCCAGCCGCTCCCGCTCGGCCCGGCGAAGACGACTTGCCCGGAGCCGGCCGCGGCAACCGGCGTCCCGGCGCGTGCGCGGAAATCGACCCCGGCGTGGAACCGGGCGCCGCGAGGGCCGAACGTGTCGCCAATCGGGCCCGAGAGAGGGCGAATGAGCTTCAGCGGCGAGCGAGGCAGCGGCCCGCGCAAAGCAGCGACCGTCGCGGGGCCCGCAGTCCCGTCCGGGGTGATGCCGGCCCGGGCCTGAAAGTGTCGGAGCGCCACCTCGGTATGTGAGCCGAGGTATCCGTCGAACACCGCGGACGGAAACCCGTGCCAAGCGAGCGCGAACTGAAGCGCCGCCACATCCCAGCCTCGCTTGCCGAGCGCGAGCGGCCGGCGGCCGAGAGGGGCGCGCCGCCCATACGGGCCGAACGCCTTTCGCGTGCGGAGGCCGGGAACCCCGTCGGCCGTTAGGCCGGCGCGCTTCTGGAAGCGGCGCAGCGCAGTCTCGGTCCCCGGTCCGAGCACGCCGTCAACGGTTCCCGAATAGAGGCCGCGGGCTCGCAGCCCCACCTGGAGAGCGGCGATGTCTGGCTTGCCTTCCGCCGCAGCGACGCCCGGAAGAGCGAGCGCGGCGGCGAGGGCGAGCGGGGCGATTGTGGCGGCAAAAACTCTGGGCACGAGGAGCCTCTTCCGCATCTGGATCGGCCGCCCCAGGAGCTCGGACCTCCCCCAAACGGGGGAGTCAAGACGAGGGATCGAATCACCACTAAGAGGGAGGCAGCGGCCGTCTAGCGGCCCGATACTCCGTCCAGTCGTTCAGATCAGCGGAGGAAAGCACTTGCGGCAAAACCGAGAAGAGGAGTCGACCCCCGTCGGGGCGGTCCTACACAGGGGCCGCTTGGTCTGCGCGGCACTCCTGGCGATCGTGGGCGTCTATGCGGTGGAGTCACTCCTCGGCACTCACGGCGCCGTCGACCGCTTCTTCGACAACTGGGTCTACAACGGGCTGCTCCTGGCGGCCTGTGCCTGCTGTCTGATCCGCGCGATCCGGATCCCCGCGGAGCGCCTGTCGTGGCTCCTCCTCAGCCTTGGCCTGCTGCTCTGGACGACAGGCGACCTCTACTACTACTTCTTCCTCTCGAACGGCGGCAGCGTGCCGATCCCCTCGGTTGCGGATCCCCTCTACCTCGGCTTCTATCCACTGAGCTACGTCGCCCTTGCGCTCCTCCTGCGCTCTCGCATGAGGACTCTCCAGAGCAACCTCTTGCTCGACGGCCTGATCGGAGCGCTCGTCGTTGCGGCGCTCGGCGCAGCTGTCGTGTTCGACGCGGTCCTGAACTCGACAGGCGGTAGCTCACTCGTCGTCGCGACGAACCTTGCCTATCCGCTCGCCGACCTGTTCCTTCTTGCCCTGGTCGTCGGCTTGTTCGCACTTACGGGTTGGCGCTTCGACCTGACCTGGGCGTTCGTCGCCGCGGGATACGCGGTCTTCGCGGTCGCCGACAGCGTCTACCTGTACCAGACAGCCGTCGGCGCGTACGTCGAGGGCGGGTTCCTCGACGTCGGCTGGCCCGCCGGGCTCGTTCTCATCGCCTGCGCCTCCTGGCAGGCACCGAACAGGCTGAAGGACGTGCGGGCGGAGAGCTGGAAGGCGCTGACGCTGCCGACAGTGTTTGCCGCCTTAGCGCTCTCACTCCTCGTCTACGACCATTTCGACAGGATCAACTTCCTGGCCCTCGTGCTCGCCTCCGCGGCGCTCGCGGCGGTCATCGTGCGCGCCGTCCTGACGTTTCGCGAACGCGTCCGCCTGCTCGAGGCGAGCCGCGAAGAGGCGCTCACCGATGCGCTCACCGGGCTCGGAAACCGTCGGCGGTTCATGGCCGACCTCGACGAGCAGCTACGCGAGGAGGACGCTCGTCCCCTGGCGCTCGTCGTCTTCGACCTCGACGGCTTCAAGGCGTACAACGACTCGTTCGGCCACTCCGCGGGAGATGCGCTACTCGGGCGCGTCGCGGACCGGCTGGCAAAGGCAGTCGACGGCTCCGGACGCGCCTACCGGCTGGGCGGGGACGAGTTCTGCGTCCTCGCGCCGACCGAGAACGTCCGGCCCGATGCTCTGATCGAGATCGCGGCCACCGCCCTGACCGAGGAGGGTGAGGGCTTTCTCGTCAGCTCCTCGCGGGGGTGCGTCCTCCTGCCGTCAGAGGCGGATGAGCTCACCGAGGCACTGCGGATCGCAGACGACCGGATGTACCTGCACAAGCAACGCCACCGCCCCTCGGCGACCCGCCGGAGCATGGATGTGCTCGTCGGCGTGCTCAGCGACCGCGACTCCCAGGTCGCACATCACCTGAGAGACGTCGGCGATCTCGCCGAGACGGTTGGACGCGGATTGCACGTTCGGCCCGAGGAGCTGCAGACGATCCGCCAGGCGGCGGAGCTCCACGATGTCGGAAAGCTCGCGATCCCCGAGACGATCCTCAGCAAGCCCGGCCCGCTCGCCGAGGACGAGTGGGAGTTCGTCAAGCGGCACACCCTGATCGGCGAGCGCATACTCGCCTCTGCGCCGACTCTGGCGACGGCGGCGAAGATCGTCCGCTCCACGCACGAACGCTGGGACGGAGTCGGCTACCCCGATGGCCTCGCCGGTTCCGACATTCCCCTGGGGGCACGCATCATCGCCGTCTGCGATGCGTTCGACGCCATGACCACACGGCGCCCGTACGCCCGCGCCCTGACGCAAGAGGAGGCTCTCCGCGAGCTCTTCCGCTGCTCAGGGACGCAGTTCGACGCGCAGGTAGTCGAGGTATTCGCGGACGTTCAGGCGCGCCTGAACGCCGAGCTCGTCGCGTGAAGGAACGAGAAACGGCCTGGCTATACTCGAGCGTCTGGGCCGTTAGCTCAGTTGGTAGAGCAGGGGACTCTTAATCCCAAGGTCGAAGGTTCGAATCCTTCACGGCCCACCTCGGCACGCCCTCTCCTAGAAAAAGCCGGTCTTTACAGGCCGTTAAAGGCCGCAGCGTACGCTTGGAACGTCGATGAAGGCCCTCGTTCCGATCGCAGCCGCGCTCGCGGTCTCCCTCTGGTTGTCAACCTCGGTTGCACCGGCGAGCCGCAGCTCTCCTCAGGCCGAGTGCTCCCTGTCCTCGACCAAGCTCGTGCCGCTCACCGACATGGGCCGGCGCAAGTACCGCGGGCGCAGGGGCGGGCTCTATCCAGCCGGCCGTAACCGCCCGCCGCCGTCCTACCAGCGCAAGGGGCTCGCTGCGGCGCGACAGGTTCACCCGATCGACGGAAAGATCGCGTTCATCTCCGTCGGCATGTCCAACACGAGCCTCGAGTTCGCTGCCTTCAAGCGGGCCGCCGACCAAGATCTCTCGAAGAGCCAGTCGGTGACGATCGTCGACGGTGCCCAGGACGGATGGGATGCGGAGCGCATCAGGAAGCAACCCGCCTACTGGGACACCCTCGATCAACGGCTCGAGGAGGCAGGCGTCTCGGCAAACCAGGTACAGGTGGCCTGGCTGAAGGAGGCAATCGCAGGCGAAGCCCGACGCTTCCCCAGGGACGCGGCGGCACTGCAGGCCGACCTGCGAGCGATCGTCCGCACGATGCGGGTTCGCTACCCGAACCTGCGGCTCGTCTACCTCTCGAGCCGAACGTACGGCGGATATGCGATCACCGGCCTCAATCCCGAGCCGGCCGCCTATGACGGCGCCTATGCAGTTCGCGGCCTGATCCAAGAGCGGATGACGGGGAAGCTGAAGGGGCCCTGGCTTGCGTGGGGCCCGTATCTATGGACGGACGGCCTCAGAGGCCGTAGGGACGGGCTCATTTGGACGTGTGACGACGTCCAGGACGACGGTACCCACCCCTCGAAGTCCGGGGTGCAAAAGGTCGTGACCATGCTCATGGCCTTCGTCAAGAGCGATCCGACGGCCCGCCGCTGGTTCGTCGAGCGCTCCGGTTGACGGCCTAACCGGCTCTGTACTATCGCCCGCGTGAACGGACCAATCGGGATCGTGGGGGCGGGTTACGTCGGCCTGCCGCTTGCTCAGGTGTTCGCCGAAGCCGGTAACCGGGTCGTCCTCGTCGAGTCGAATCCTGAGAGGGTCGAGCAGGTCAAGCGCGGCGAGAGCTACATCGCCGACGTGCCCTCGGACCGGCTTCGGGCCCTTGTCGACTCCGGGGCGATCGACATCACCTCCGACTACGACGCGCTGAAGGAAGCGGGGGCGATCCTCATCGCCTTGCAAACGCCCTTGTCCGCTCAGCGTGAGCCCGACCTCTCGATCGTGGTCGGCGCGGTCGCGGACATCGCTCCTCGGCTACAGAAGGGCCAGCTCGTGGTGCTCGAGTCGACGACCTACCCGGGCACGACCCGCGAGCGGCTCCTGCCCATGCTCGAGAGCAGCGGCCTGAAGGTCGGGGAGGACTTCCATCTCGCCTTCTCGCCTGAGCGCGTCGACCCCGGGCGGGAGGATTGGACCACCAGGAACACGCCGAAGATCGTCGGCGGGATCACTCCCGCGTGCACCGAGCGGGCCGTCGAGCTCTACGAGCGGGCGCTCGAGACCGTCCACTCTGTCTCCTCACCCGAGGCGGCCGAGCTGACGAAGCTCCTCGAGAACATCTTCCGGTCGGTCAACATCGCGCTCGTGAACGAGCTCGCGCAGCTCTGCGACCGGATGCAGATCGACGTCTGGGAGGTCATCGGCGCGGCGGCAACGAAGCCGTTCGGGTTCATGAGCTTCCAGCCGGGGCCGGGCCTCGGCGGCCACTGCATGCCGATCGACCCCTTCTATCTCACCTGGAAGGCGCGCGAGTACGACTTCTACACGGAGTTCATCGAGCTCGCGGGCAAGGTCAACGAGAACATGCCGTACTGGTGCCTCGCCAAGATTGCACGCGCCCTGAACGGACAGGAGCGGGCGATCAAGGGCTCGAGGGTGCTCCTCCTTGGGGTCTCGTACAAGGCGGACATCGACGACACGCGCGAGTCGCCCGCCCTCAAGCTGATCGAGCTGCTGCAGTCCGAGGGCGCGGACGTGACCTACCACGACCCGTTCGTCCCGGAGCTGCCCGAGCGAGGGCTCTCCTCGGTTCCCCTCGATGCGTCCGCCGCGGACTGCGCCGTCATCGTCACGGCGCATTCAGGGATCGACTACGAGGATCTCGTCGAAAAGGCCCCGCTCGTGGTCGACTTGCGCAACGCCACCGGAGCGAGCGGAACGCAGAACGGAAAGGTCTGGAAGCTCTGACTCCGATCCGGATCGGCCTCGCGGGGCTCGGCTACTGGGGACCGAACCTCGCCCGCACCTTCGGCGAGCTCGCCGACCTGCGCTGGCTCTGCGACCTCGCGCCGAACGTCCTGGCTGAGGCATCCACGCGTCATCCTCAGGCCAAGACGACGACCGACTTCGACGACCTCGTCGCCGATCCAGAGCTGGACGCGATCGTGATCGCCACTCCTGTCGTGACTCACTACGAGCTCGCGAAGCAGGCCCTCGACGCGGGCAAGCACGTCTTCGTCGAGAAGCCGCAGGCGCAGACGAGCGCGGAGGCCGAAGAGCTCTTCGCCCTGGCCCAGGAGAACGGGCTCGTGCTGATGCCGGGCTATCTGCTGCTCTATCACCCTGCCCTGGCGATGCTGAAGGAGATCGTCGACGCGGGCGAGCTCGGGGAGATCCTCTACCTGTACGGGAACCGCCAGAACCTCGGGCAGATTCGCCGCGACGAGAACGCGCTGTGGTCGCTGGGGGCGCACGACCTCTCGATGATCCTGCATCTGATCGGCGAGGAGCCGACGGAGGCCTGGGCGCGAGGCGAGTCGTTCCTGCGCGACGGCGTCGAGGACGTCGTCTTCGGCTACCTCCGTTTCCCCTCGGGCGTCGTCGCGCACACGCACCTCTCGTGGCTCGACCCGCACAAGATGCGGAAGCTGACGGTTGTCGGGCGGGACAAGATGGCCGTCTTCGACGACATGGAGCCCGAGCGCAAGGTCACGGTGTACGACAAGGGCCCGGTTCAGAGGCCGGCGACCGAATGGCAGGTGCGGGAGGGCGATATCCACATCCCGAAGCTCACCGGTGAGGAGCCGCTCAGGCGCGAGTGCGCGCACTTCGTGTCGCTCGTGGCCGGTGAGGGAGATCCGCTCGGCCCGGCGCGGGCGGGGCTCGCCGTCGTCCGAACGCTCGAGCTGCTACAGGAATCGCTCGAGACCGCCGCGGTTTGACGTACGAAGCGGCCGAGACGGCGGTCGTCTACCCCGGCACGGTGATCGGAGAAGGCTGCGTGATCGGAGACCACGCGGTCGTCGGCAAGCAACCGGCGCTGTCGCCGCGGTCGACCGCGCCTCGCGAGGAGCTGCCGCCGGTCGAGCTCGGCCCCGGCACGATCGTCGCCGCCGGCGCGATCGTCTTCGCAGGCACGAAGATCGGCGCCCGCGTGATCGTGGGCGACCAGGCATGCGTCAGGGAGCGCTGCGCGATCGGTGACGACGTCGTCGTCGGCCGCGGCTCGCTGGTCGAGAACGACACGTCGATCGGACGCCTCACGAAGATCCAGGCGAACGCCTACATCACCGCGTACTCGACGCTCGAGGACGAGGTCTTCATCGCCCCCTGCGTGACCACGACGAACGACAACTTCATGGGGCGCACGGAGCGCCGGCACGAGCTCCGGCGGGGCCCGACGATCCGCCGCGGCGCCCGCGTGGGCGGGGCTGCCGTGCTCTGTCCGGGGATCGAGGTAGGCGAGGAGGCGTATGTAGGCGCGGGAGCGGTCGTCGTCCGCGACGTCCCGGCTCGCGCCGTCGTCGTCGGCAACCCCGCTCGTCAGATCCGCGAGGTCGCTACGGACGAGCTGCTGGACGCTTCCGGAAGCTGAGGATGTACCGGCCCGAGCCCGGTGTGGAGGCTTTCACCTCGAGGAAGTACCAGCCCGTTTGCCGGATCCGCTTCAGCCGGATCCGCTCGATCGAGTCCGGCGACTGGGATTGCGCGGCCAGAAGACGCCGGTCGACGGCGGAGCCCTGGACGCGCCGGGTGCCCGGCTTCCAGAGCAGCAGGTTCGTGTCCGTTCCGAGCGGGCCCCGGAGCCGCACCACGAGACGCTCGCCGCGATGCAGCTTGATGCTGTAGACGTCGATCTGGTCGTCCCAGTAGTCGATCGTGGCAATGAACCGCTGGCCTTTGCGACCCCACAGCCGCGGGGCCCCGGCGCCCGCACCGTCGTTCGTCTCGAAGCGATCCCCCTCTGGCAGCGGGTCGTCGAGCGAGCGGACGGCGCTGAACACGTCGAGGACGCCCCAGCCGGTCAGGGGATCGCGGCCCGGCAGGCAGCGCTTGCAGCCGGTCCCGGAGTCGGCGTCGAGCGCCGAGCGCGTGAGCGCCGTCGCCACCTGATCTGCCTGTAGCTGCGGATTGCTGCCGAAGAGAAGCGCGGCCGCGGCGGTCACCTGCGGCGCAGCAAAGGAGGTGCCCTCCCCGCGGCGGAACTCCGGCGGGCCACAGTCCGAGTACCCCTGGAGCAGACAGCCGGGACGCGCTGTCGCAGTCAACGCCCGAGGGAGCGTCGAGAAGATCTCCTCGCCGGGAGCCGCCAGGTCGTTGTAGACGGAATCGCGGTTCGAGAAGTCCGGCACACTGCCGTCGCGGTTGACGGCGCTCACGCCGAGGACGTGGGGAAGCGCAGCCGGATACCCGGCGTAGCCCCACGGCTCCACGGGCGTGCTGTCGGCGTTGCCGACGGCTGCGACCACGAGCACCCCCTTGCCGACCGCGTACCGAACCGCCGCGGCCTCGAGCGGCGAGTACGTGTCGCGCGTGCGGTCGAGCGGGTCCCGCACTCCGCCGAAGCTCATGTTGATCACCTGGGCGTTGTGAGCCACGGCCCAGCGAATAGCCCGTGCCTCGGCCTCGGGCGAGATCGTGCCGTCAGAGCGGACGACCTTGGCGACGAGCAGCTGAGCGGGAAAGCCGATGCCGGCGATGCCCTGAGCGTTGTTCAGCGACGCGGCGATCTCGCCGGCGACGAACGTGCCGTGGCCGTTCGTGTCCTTCTGCCAGGAGCTCGCGACGAAGGTTCGACCAAGGGCGATCTGGTCCTGGAGCTCGGGGTGATCGACGTCGATTCCGGAGTCGAGAACCGCGACGCGCACGCTCAGGAGCGAAGGCACCACCGGCCAGGCATCGAAGGCGCGGATGCGGTTCAGGTACCACTGCCGAACCGCGAGCGGATCGCTCGGGATGAACGACAGCCGGCGCGAGCCGCGCATGCGCTCCACCCACGCGACCCCTGGAGTCGCCGCGATCGCCCTGGCGTCACGTGCGTTGACGGCGAGCGCGAAGGGCCCGATCGCCGAGACACGACGGCCCGTCGTCCCTTCGATCCGATGTGCGACGACGCGCTGCGACTCGCCCTTGTCGACGCCGACCGCGAAGCGCGCGGCCATCGCCGGAGCGGGAACCGCCAGGGCGAGCAAGAGAGCTGCAAACGTCAGATGCCTCATGCAGGGGCCACTCGAAGAGTAGGCGAGACACCGGGAACGAAACCTCGACCCGGCGCGAGGCGGGCGCGGTATTCCCCGGGAGACAGGGTCAGACTGGCCTCGAAATCGCCGTTCGGACCGATCGTGGCACGCACGACGGTCGTCCAGGAGTCTCCCTGGAACCGCTGAACGGCAACGCTTGCGCCGGGGAACAGAGGCCTCGCGTACCCCCGAAGGCTCGTCGAGTCCCGCAGCCCGTAGAAGCGCACGAGTGGTGAGACCTGGACGTGGGCGACCGTGCTTCGGGCGGAGCCGCTGGCGAGCCGATAGTCCGTCGGCGCGCGCGGGCGTGCCGAGACGCTCACTGTGCCGTCGCCGCTCGGCGCAACCGGGCCGACGGCCTGCCACGCGGAACCGGCCTGCCGCTGCTCGAGCTTCACGGACGGAAGGCTTCTGGCCACACCGCTCAGAACGACCTGGGTACCGAACGTGACGGGCGCCTGCGGCGGCGCGAGCGAGAGCACTCCGATCCGGAACCAGGTCGAGCGCAGGCGCAGCGCGCGCCGGGCATCGGCTCCGGTCACGCTGGAGTCGCCCTGCGACCCGACGACGGTCACGGTGCGCACCCGGCCTGACGGGCCGGTAGCCGTTCGCACGTCCACCAGCCGCCCACGCGCGCGGAGCACTCGCTTGAGACGCTTGGCCGCGACGACGAACGGCCCCCATCGGTGGTGAGGCGAGATCGTGTCGTACGGGTCGTCGACGGAGACGAGGTAGGGAATCTGCGGCGAGTTCGGCCACACCTCGCTCGCAGCTGAGGTTCGCCCGCCCGAGCTCGAGAAGAAGTAGGTCGTCGCCACCCGGCCTCCGTAGAGGACGACCTCCCCGGCCGTATCCTGTACGGCTGTCGTCGCGGACGGCTTCTCACCGGCGATCCCCCGGTAGACCTGGCTTCGCGTGTCCGGGTAGAGATCGAACCAGGAGCCGGTCTTGCGAACAGCGAGCGCGTATGAGCGCGCCGCGACGGCCTGCGCCTTGAGCGCCTCGGGAAGCCAGGTGTGAGGCATCTCGGATGGGACGACGCCGAACAGGTACCCCTCGAGGCCGACGGAGTTGACGACCCTCAGCGCGCCGTTTGCCACCGATACTTGGAACTGGCCCCGGTACGGCCGCCCGTCGAGCCGCAGCGCGAGCGACCCGGGCTGGAAGAGAAGCGGGCCGGGAAGCTGCTGGGGCTGCTCGACCTCGGTCGTCTTGATGCGCAGGCCGGGGCCGAAGGCGTGCGGGCCCTCGGCTACATGCCAGAGCTGGCCGATTCCGTCCCGCACGGTGAACGGCGCATCCGAGGAGACGGTGACCCGCTTCCGGCCCTGTCCCAGCAGAACGCGGACGCGAGAGACCTGGGCGGGACCGAGCGTGGTCCCCTGGTAGTAGTGAGCGAGAATCTGGTCGTACGTCCAACCCTGTTGGGCGTAGCCGTAGGCGCCCCACTGGGCCATGCCGACTCCGTGCCCCCAGCCGCGGCCGCTGACCACAAACGTCGGCGACGTCGTGGCCTGTGCTCGTGTCCTTGCTCCGGTCGCTGGGTAGCCGACGGCAGAACCGGCAAGAAGCGCGGTCAGGGCGAGCGCGGCGACGAGAAGCCTTGGGCGAGCCATAACAGCAGTGGGTTCGACGCCCGGACTCGTTTTCCCGAGCCGGGCACACAGGTAGCTGAGGCTAGCGGAAGGCTCTGCGGGCGGCATCCTTCTTTACAGGAACTTCAGGAAACAGTAGTAACCAGGACGTTTCCCCCGGCTGCAGGGCGGAAACTGAAGAAGGCGCGGCCCGCCGCCGCAGCTTCCCCGCATGGCCCTCGAAATTCACATCCTCCCTCCTCGCTATCGCGGCCCTGAGCGGATCGGCCACGGCGGAATGGCCGAGATCTTCCGCGCAGAGGACGAGGTGCTCGGACGGACCGTCGCGGTCAAGGTGCTCGCAGAACGCTACTCGCGTGACGAAGCGGTGCGGAGTCGCTTCACGCGTGAGGCGCTCGCCGCCGCGCGCCTGTCCGGCGAGCCGAACATCGTCACGACCTTCGACGTGGGCGAGCACAAGGGCCGGCCGTTCATCGTCATGGAGTACCTGCGGGGCGGGTCCCTGGAGGACCGGCTGCGGAAAGGCCGCCCGGCAAGGGAGGAGGCGCTCGGCTGGATCGACCAGACTGCGGCGGCCCTGGACGCCGCCCACCGCAACGGTGTCGTCCACCGGGACGTGAAGCCCGGGAACCTCCTGCTCGACAGGGACGGGGCGCTCAGGGTCGCGGACTTCGGGATCGCGAGCGCCGCCGGCATGGACTCCTTGACGATCACCGGCACGGTGCTCGGCACCGCCGGGTACCTCTCGCCGGAGCAGGCTCGGGGCGAGCGCGCGACTTCGGCGAGCGACCGCTACGCACTCGGCGTCGTCGCCTACGAGCTGCTCACGGGCCGCCGGCCGTTCGAGTCCGAGAGCGCGACGGCGGAAGCTACGGCGCATGTCCACGCCGAGATCCCGTTAATCAGCGAGGAGTCCGACCTTCCGCGTGAGCTCGACCCGGTCTTCCTGCGGGCACTGGCCAAGGATCCCGCTCAGCGGTTCCAGTCCTCGACCGACTTCGTCGATGCCCTGCGAGAAGGGCGCGGGGGAGGTGCCACGAGAACGCAGGTGCTTGCGCCAGCCCGCTCGAGCGGGAGACGAGCTCCGACTGTGCCGATCGTGGTGGCGTTCCTGGTGGCGGCGGCCCTCGCCGGTGCCGGACTGGCCGCGATCATCGCGGGAGGCGACGACGGGAAGACCGTATCGCCGACGGTCGTAACTCGTACGGTGCAGGGCACCACGGTCCACGAGACCGTCACGCAGCAGCAGCCACCACCGCCGCCGCCGCCGACTGCCGTGAACGGCGTCGCGCTTACCGACGAGGCGACACGTCTGATCAAAAACGGCGACTTCGCGGGCGCGGAGCGAGTGGCCCGGCAGGCCGTTACCGCCCTACGCGGCACCGGGCAAGCGTACGAGGCGTTCGCGGAGTACGACCTGGGCCGGGCCCTGGCCGAGCTCGGACGCTGCGACGAGGCGCTCCAGCACCTCGATCGCTCCGAGCAGCTTCAGGGGCACCGCAAGGACATCGACAAGGGACGGAAGCTCTGCAAGTAGACCGTACGATGAAGTCGTGCGGATCCTCGTCACCGGCGCGGCCGGCTTCATCGGCTCCAACTTCGTGCACTACTGGCTCGAGCGGCATCCCGACGACTCGATCGTCGCGCTCGACCTCCTGACCTACGCCGGGAACCGAGCCAGCCTCGACGACGGCGAGGACCGGATCGCGTTCGTCCAGGGAGACATCGCCGACCTCGAGACCATCGAAGCGCTCCTGCGCGAGCAGGAGATCGAACTCGTGGTCAACTTCGCAGCCGAGTCGCACAACAGTCTGGCGGTCGTCGATCCCGGCCGGTTCTTCCAGACGAACGTGCTCGGGACGCAGTCACTCCTGGAAGCGGCGCGCCGGGCCGGCGGCACGCGCTTGCACCATGTCTCGACCTGCGAGGTCTACGGCGACCTGGCACTCGACTCGGACGAGTCGTTCACCGAGGATTCGCCGTTCCGGCCGCGCACGCCTTACAACGCGTCGAAGGCGGGCGGCGATCACGCAGTGCGCGCGTACTTCGAGACGTGGGGACTGCCGACGACGATCACGAACTGCTCCAACAACTACGGGCCCTTCCAGTTTCCAGAGAAGGTGATCCCGCTCTTCGTCACGAACGCGCTCGACGACAAGCCGCTCCCGATGTATGCGTCGACGCAGAACCGGCGAGAGTGGCTGCACGTGCGGGATCACTGCCGGGCTATCGAGCTTGCCCTCGAGCACGGGAAGCCAGGGGAGACCTACAACGTCGGCTCGGGCGTAGAGGCTTCGATCGAGGAGATCGCCGACCGGATCCTCGAGCTCACCGGGAAGCCCCAGTCGCTGAAGACGATCGTCCCCGACCGGCCCGGCCACGACCGCCGCTACTTGCTCGACGCGTCCAAGATCGAGCGCGAGCTCGGCTGGAAGCCGGAGATCGGCTTCGAGGACGGCCTACGCGAAACCGTCGAGTGGTACGAGGCAAACCGAGCCTGGTGGGAGCCTCTGAGGGAGCGCCTACAGGTCGAAGAAACCGCCTGGCGCTAATAGCCCTGTCCAGGGCCTGGCCCTAGACGTTGGCTAACAGGACCTGTCCAGGGCCAGGCCCTGGACATTGCTAGCCGAGACGATCAAGAGCGGCTCGGAGGCCTTCGCGCCAGTGGGGTAGGCGCGGCGCCTCGGGATGCTCGCTGCGAAGGACCGAGTTGGCGGGCCGCGGCGCAGGTCGATCCAGTTCGGTCGTGGCAATTCGGCGAACCCGGCACGCAACGCCTGCCTCCTCGAAGATCGCCTCGGCGAAGTCGGCCCAGGTCGCTTCGCCTTCCGCGCCGAGGTGGTAGACCCCGTACGGCAGCTCGAGGAGCTCATTCGTCGCCTGAGCGAGATGACCCACGTAGGTCGGCGATCCGCGCTGGTCGTCCACGACCGATACCTCGTCCTGCTGCTCGGAGAGAGCAAGCATCGTGCGGACGAAGTTCTTCCCGGTCCAGCCGAAAAGCCACGAGCTCCGGATGATCCAGCCCTTCCCCACCTCGCGCTCGCCCTCGAGCTTCGTGCGCCCGTACACCGAGAGGGGATTCGGCTCGTCGGACTCGACATACGGCTCGCCCTTTCGTCCGTCGAAGACGTAGTCCGTGGAGTAGTAGACGACCGGCGCGCCGAGCGAGACGACGTTCGCCGTTCCGTCGACGTTGACGAGCTTTGCTCCATCCGGGTCGCTCTCGGCACCGTCGACGTCGGTCCAAGCCGCAGCATGCAGTACGAGCTCCGGCCGGTAGCCGAGCGAGGGCGGGATTGTGACGTCGAACCGCTCGCGCGTGCGCGCATCACCGTCCGGAAAGACTTCGGCGAGCGCCGCCCCCAGCTGCCCGTCGGCCCCGGTGATCAGGAAGCGGCCTGATCCCGTTCCGAGAGGATCGGCGATTTCGCGCTCCAGAGGTCGGCGATACGGGGGTCGTTCCAGGGAATCTCGTGCTCGTCGGGATCGGCGGGGTCGTACTCCTCCGTCACGTGGTAGATGAAGACGAGATCGGTGAGAGCCTCGAAGCCGTGGGCGCAGCCGCCGGGAACGTAGATCGCGACCGGATTCCTGTCGCCGATGTCCTCCGTGAAGGTCTCGCCGGTCTCCAGGTCGAGCACGACGACGCGCGCGGTGCCGTCGAGGCACACGAAGAGATCGTCCTGCCCGCGCTCGTGGTAGTGCAGCCCCCGGATCACACCCTCGCGCGAGAACGAGACGTTCGTCTGTCGCATCGGCTTCTCGAACCAGCTCGACCGGTGCAGCTCGACGAACCAGCCGCGTTCGTCCTCGAAGCGGCGCAACGGAATCCGGCGCAGGCCCTCGATCACCTGTTTGCGCCGTTCTTGCGGACGAAGTCGTTGACCGCGTAGTACGCGTCGATCGATTCGCCTGCGTCACCCCAGAAGCCATCGACCACGTCGTACTCCATCACGCCCTCGCCTACGAACCAGTTGTTGACGTCGGTGATCTCGAGCTCGCCGCGCGCGGACGGGGAGAGCGTGGGCAGGAACTCGAACACGGACGAGTCGTAGAAGTAAAGCCCGGTGACGGCGTAGTTGCTGGGCGGCTGCTCGGGTTTCTCGACGATGCCGGTGACGCGGTCGCCCTCGAGCTCGGCGACACCGAGGTGCCGGAGATGCTCGGACTCCTCGACCTTCGAGAGGACGATCCGTGCTCCGCGCTCCTGCTGCTCGAAGTTGTCGATGGCGGGCTTGATCGACCGTTCGAAGATGTTGTCCGCGAGCATGACGAGGATGCGGTCGCCGCCCGCGAACCGCTCCGCCAGGCCAAGCGCGTCGGCGATCCCGCTCTCGCGCTCCTGGTACGCATACGAGAGCCGGTCGATCCCATGTGCGTGCCCGTCTCCGAGCAGCCGAAAGAACTCTCCCGCGTGCGTGCCGCCGGTCACGAGCATGAGCTCGCTGATCCCGGCCGACACGATCGCCTCGATCGCGTAGGTGACCATCGGGCGGTCGTAGATCGGCAGCAGGTGCTTGTTCGTGATCCGCGTGAGCGGGTGGAGACGGCTGCCGACGCCTCCCGCGAGAATGACGCCCTTCATGTCCGCGGGATGCTACGGCAGCCGCTGATTAACGACCTGCGGGTCTCAGCGCCGGCTGCGGCGAACCGCTCTTCGCCGCGAGCGGTGACGGTTCGACCCGCGCGATCCTCGCCGCCCAGTCCGGCAGCCACCAGTTCCAGCGCCCGAAGAGCTTCATCACGCTCGGCACGAGCAGGGCGCGGATGATCGTGACGTCGATGATGATCGCCGCCGCGAGCCCGAAACCGAACTGCTGCAGGCCGACGATCGACCCCGCAACGAAGCCCATGAAGGCCGCGAACATGATCAGCCCCGCGGCGGTCACGAGCCGACCGGTCTTCGCCAGCCCTGCCGTGACGGCAGCCTGGTTGTCGCCGCGCTTGTCCCACTCCTCGCGCATCCGGCTCACGAGGAAGACCTCGTAGTCCATCGAGAGGCCGAAGAGCATGGCGAACAGGAAGACGGGAATCCAGCCTTCGATCTGGTCGTACTGCTGGATGCCGAGCGGCTCGCCTGCGCCGAACTTGAACGCGACGACGAGGAGCCCGTACGCCGCGCCGATGGAGAGCAAGTTCATCACGATTGCCTTCAGCGGTAGGAGGAGCGACCGGAACGCGCGCACCAGCAGACCGTATGTCGCGAGTAACACGGCGAGCACGAGCCAGGGAAACGCGCCGTAGGTCATGTCCAGGAAGTCGACACCGCCTGGCGGCCCCCCGCCGGCGAGCACCTTCACACTCCCCGGGAAGCCCGCTCCGGGGATCAGCTCGTCACGCAGGCGGTCGACGAAGTGCTGGGCGGGAGGCAATCCGTACTCGTGCTTGCCCGCGATCTGGATGTGGAGGTACCGGCGGCTGGCATCGATGTACTGCGCGCCCTGCTCGTGGAAGTCGACGCGGGCGACTTCCGGATCAGACGTGAGCTGGGCCACGAGCCGGCCGGCCGCCGCCTGGACCTTGGGGCTCGTTGCTCCACCTGCCCGTCCGGTGTCGATCACCACGTCGCTCGGTGCGAGTGCACCCGCCCCGACCGCGTCGGTGAGGACCTTCAACCCGCGAATGGACTGGAGATTCTGGGGAACGCCAGTGTTCGAGCCGGGGGTCAGCTGCAGGCTCAACACCGGCGCCGCAGCGGCGAGCAGCAGGACGATCGTCCCAGTGGCGAACAGGATCGGCCGCCGCATGATCGTCGCCGCAAGACGCGGCCAGAAGCCGCGCTCGGGGTCGGCGCGCCGCTCTCTGACGCTCTTCGGCACGAGGCGAACCCGATCCAGCCGGTCCTCGAGCCAGTAGAGCAGCACGGGCAGAAGGGTCATCGCAGCGAGGACGGAAACGAGCGGGATCAACAGCCCTGCGAGCCCGAAGCCGCGCATGAACGGGAGCGGCATGAGGAGCATCAGCGCGAGCCCGATCGCGACAGCGGTTCCGCTGAAGATCACGGCGCGGCCCGCCGTCTCCATCGTCCGCTCGACGGCCTCCATACGGCTACGGCCGGCTCGGTGCTCCTCGCGATAGCGGTAGACCATCAGCAGCGAGTAGTCGACCGCGATCCCGAGCCCGATCAGCATCACGAGATTCGTGAGGTAGGTCGAAAGCTCCATGTAGTTCGCGAAGATCCATAGGAACCCGAGCGTGACCGGGATGGCGGCGGCCGCGAGCATGAACGGGAGTAGGAAGGCAAGCGACCCGAAGACGAAGATGAGGATCGCCATCGCGATCGGAATCGCGATGAAGAGCTCGCCCACCTTCAGGTCGTTGCTCATGACCGGATCGAGGTCGTGCTCGATCGCCGACTGGCCCGTCAGATAGGCCTGGGCACCGGGAATCGTCCCGGCCGCGTTCCGCATGGCATCCGTGTGACCCTTCGCTTCCGCGGGGTCGAGGCTCGAGACGATCGTCGCGGTGACGACGTCCTCCGACACCGCGTTCACCGCGGCGACCTTGCCCGTGGGAAGAGCAGACGCGGCCCGATCGGCGGACTGCTGCACCTTCGGCACGAGCGCAGTCGAGCTACCGGGGCCACCCTTGACGACGAGCGAGAACGAGCCCTCCGGCTTCTGGCCGAAGTGCTGCTGCAGGACGTTCCGGGCCTTGTCGCTCTCGGCTCCGGGAAGCACGAAGCGGTTCGTCAGAAGGCTCGAAAGGCCGGAGGAGGCCGCTCCCGCGGCGATGACGGCGACGAGCCAGACGGCCAGTACCGCCCAGCGGAAACGAATCATCGTTCGAGCCCAACGTGTCATTCACATCCCTCCCGAGTCTTGGTTAGCCGAGGCTAGGTTAGTGAACACTAGCCCGCGTCGTCAAGAGATGTGCATCGCTACCATCCGGCCATGCCCAAAGACCCAATAGATCGCCTGCGAGGAGAGATGGAAGAGCTCTTCGCCGATCTCTGGCAGGTTCCCCGCTTCACGAAAAGGCGCGGGGGCTTTCGCCCACAGATCGACTGCTACCGGACCGAGCGCCCGGCGGCGCTCACGGTCGTCGTCGAGCTCGGCGGCATCGACCCCTCGAAGATCCAGATCTACGCCGACGAGCGAACGCTCGTCGTCTCAGGCGAGCGGCCACGGCCCCGCTCGACGGGGAGCCGGGTCTACCAGCAGATGGAGATCGACTACGGCCGGTTCATGCGCCAGGTGGCGCTGAGCGACGACGTGGACGTCGCGGGCGCGAAGGCAAGCTACCGCCGGGGGCTGCTGACGATCGTACTGCCGCTGGCGAAGAAGCCGGAGCCCGTCGCCGCCGAGCGGGTCACGATCGCAATCAGGAGCGGGAAATGAGCGACGTCCTCGACGAACAGCTGGACATCGACGAGCTCGAGCTCCCGCCGGAGCTGCCGGTTCTGCCCCTGAAGGACACGGTCGTCTTCCCCGACTCCGTGCTTCCACTCGCGGTCGGCCAGGAGCGCTCGATCAAGCTCGTGGACGACGTCGTCTCGCGGAACCGCCTACTCGCGCTCGTCGCCTCCAAGGACAAGGAGGCAGACCAGCCCGGCTGGGACGACCTCCACGACGTGGGCACCGCCGCGGTCGTCCAGAAGATGATCCGCGTCCCCGACGGCTCGCTGCGCATCCTCGTCCAGGGCATCCGCCGCATCCGTCTCGTCGACCGGATCCAGGACAGCCCGTACCTCGCCGGCCGCTTCGTCGAGGTTCCAGACGTCTACCACGAATCGCCCCAGACCCAGGCGTTGATGCAGAACGTGCAGACGCTCTTCGCGCGCTTGATCGGGCTCATGCCGTACCTGCCCGAGGAGCTCGCCTTCGCCGCGGCCAACGTCGACGATCCGGGCGCGCTCTGCCACCTGGTGGCGTCGACGCTGCGCCTGAAGACCGAGGAGAAGCAGCAGCTGCTCGAGCTCGCCGACGTCGAGAAGCGGCTCCGCTCGGTGCTCGTGATCCTGAACCGCGAGCTCGAGGTTGCCGAGCTCGGCTCGAGGATCCAGAACCAGGTCCAGTCCGAGATGGAGTCCTCCCAGCGGGAGTACTTCCTGCGCCAGCAGCTGAAGGCGATCCAGGAGGAGCTGGGCGAAGGCGACCCGGAGCAGGCGGAGATCGCGGAGCTGCGCGAGCGCGCAGCCGAGGTGAACCTCTCGGAGGAGGCTCGCAAGGCCGTCGATCGCGAGCTCGCCCGTCTCGAGAAGCTGCCTTCAGCCGCCGCCGAGTACGGCGTCATCCGCACCTACGTCGAATGGATCCTCAGCCTTCCCTGGGACAAGACAACCGAGGACAACCTCGATCTCGAGCAAGCGCGCAAGGTGCTCGACGAGGACCACTTCGACCTCGACAAGGTCAAGGAGCGGATCATCGAGTACCTCGCCGTGTCCAAGCTGAAGAACGACCTTTCCGGCCCGATCCTCTGCTTCGTCGGACCGCCGGGGGTCGGCAAGACCTCGCTCGGGCAGTCGATCGCCCGCACCCTCGGCCGCAAGTTCATACGCATCTCGGTCGGCGGTGTCCGCGACGAGGCGGAGATCCGCGGGCACCGGCGCACGTACATCGGTGCCATGCCGGGCACGATCATCCGGGCGCTTCGCGATGCCGAGGCCAAGAACCCGGTCTTCCTCATCGACGAGATCGACAAAATGGGCGCCGATTTCCGCGGCGACCCGGCAAGCGCCATGCTCGAGGTGCTCGACCCGGAGCAGCACTCGAACTTCCGCGATCACTACCTCGACCTTCCATTCGACCTCTCGAAGGTGCTCTTCATCTGCACCGCGAACCAGCTCGACACGATCCCACCGCCGCTGCTCGACCGAATGGACGTCATACAACTCTCGGGCTACACGGAGGACGAGAAGCTCGGCATCGCCCGCAAGTACCTCGTCCAGAAGCAGCTGAAGGCGCACGGCCTCAAGCGCTCGCAGCTCACCTTCACTGAGAAGGGTCTCCGCGTAATCATCCGCGAGTACACACGCGAGGCGGGAGTGCGGCAGCTGGAGCGGCAGATTGCGGCCGTCTGCAGGAAGGCCGCGCGCCGGATCGCCGAGGGCAAGACCGACAAGATGAGTGCCGACGCGAAGCTTGTACGCGAGTGGCTCGGCCCGCGCCGGTTCGCG
>Ga0307302_10000259_pt1 | contig 23560 bp, 16 predicted proteins | sample ER_DNA_183_FD_194490 | JGI IMG/M metagenome (GOLD analysis project Ga0307302, IMG submission 194490) | Bulk soil microbial communities from the East River watershed near Crested Butte, Colorado, United States - ER_DNA_183 | ecosystem: Environmental > Terrestrial > Soil > Floodplain | place...
CGATCCCCTTGCGGCTGAAGAAGTCGCCGTCGTGGTAGAAGAGCAGCTCGTCGTTGTCGATGTTGGAGTGGTAGAAGGGCACCCGCAGCGCCCCCGGGTCGGTCTCGAAGGGGCGGGGGGCGAAGGTGGCGATGTCGAAGCCACGGCACCGGAAGGTGGTGTGGACGCTCGGCGGCAGGTGGTAGCGGGGGCTGACCACCGGCCGGAAGTCGGCCACGTTCAGCCGGTACGGCGCCAGGTCGCCCTGCCAGCCGACCACGTTCAGGGGATGGTGGGGGAAGGTGAAGGTGGTGACCTCGCCCCGGCGCCGCACCCGGACCCGGAACTCGCCCCGCTCGTCGTGGGGGTCGGGCTCGGGCGTCTCCAGCACCCCGGGGTCGAACAGGGCGTGGTGGCCGAGCAGGCCCTTGTCGGGCAGGACGAACTCGTCGCCCTCGATGAGCAGGAAGAAGTTGTCGGTGGTGGACGGGACCACCCGGTGGGTGGTGCCCTTGGGCACGACCAGGTAGTCGCCCGGCCGGAACCCCAGCGGGCCGTAGTCGGTCTCCAGCGTGCCCTCGCCCCGGTGCACGAAGTAGACGACGTCGCCGTCGGCGTCGCGGACGAAGAACGGCATCGGGGCCGAGCGACGCGACACCAGGATGGTCAGGTCCTTGTTCGAGAGCACGACCAGCGGGTCGCCCTCGGGGTCGGTCTGGTCGGGCGGGGCGAGCCGGTTCCAGTCGAACGCCCAGGGGCGCAGCGGCCCCTCGACCTTGACCCAGGCGGTCGGTGGGGCGGTCCGGTACAGGTGGGAGGCGCGGCCGGTGAACGCCTGGCGGCCGTGCTCCTCCTCGACGGTGCCCTCGGGCAGGTCGACGTGGGCCTGCCGGGAGGCCATGCCCTTGCGCTGCGGGATCATCCGCTCGCCCCCTTTGGCGGTTCGACGCTCAGGTGGGCAGCGTAGCGCGGAGCGCCGAGGCCAGGGCGGCGGGCATGGCGTCGCCGGCCTCGACCCGGTCGGCGCCCAGGTGGGCGGCCAGCCGGCCGGCCGCGGCCGCGGTCGCGGCCACCGCCCCGGCCGGGTCGGCGCCCGGCTCCAGGTGCAGGTTGCGCAGCAGCAGACGGCCGGCCTGGCGGTCGTGCTTGGGGTCCACGCGGGCGACCAGCCGGCTCCCGGCCAGCACCGGCATGGTGTAGTACCCGTGGACCCGCTTTCCGGCGGGCACGTACACCTCCAGGCGGTAGCGGAAGCCGAACAGGCGCTCGGTGCGCTCGCGGGACCAGATCAGCGAGTCGAACGGGCTGAGCAGGACCGGGGGGTGGGCCACCTTGCGCGGCACCGGGGTGCCGGGCAGCAGGTAGGCCGGCTTGGCCCAGCCGGCCACGGCGACCTCCTGGAGCAGCCCGGCGGCCACCGCCTCGGCCAGGGCCGCCCTGGCCTCGGCGGGCCCCAGGCGGTAGTAGTCGGCCAGGTCGGCGGCGGTGCCGACCCCGAGGGCGCGGGCGGCCAGCAGGGTCAGCTCCAGGGCGGCCTCGGCCGGGGTCGGCTCGGAAGTGTCGACCCCGGGCGGCAGAACCCGCTCGGCCAGGTCGTAGCGGCGCTCGAAGTTGACCCGGTCGTGCACCAGCAGCGTCCCCTGGTCGAACAGGTCCTCGAGCACGTGCTTGGCCGGCGCCCAGTCCCACCAGCTGCCGCGGCGGGGGCCGTCGGGGTCGCGGAAGGCGGAGGCGGCAAGCGGCCCCTCGGCCCGGATGCGGTCCACCACCGGGCCGTACAGGTGCCGGTTGCGCCGGCGGATGTCCGCCCACCAGCCACGGGTGGTTGCGGCCAGCCGGCGCATCCGGGGCAGGCACAGCCGGAACCGGTCCATGGGCAGGAACGAGGCGGCGTGACCCCAGTACTCGAAGCCGGCCCGGCGGCGGTAGACGACCCGGTCGAAGGCCGTGCGGTCATGGGGGCCGGCCCGGGCGGCCAGGACCAGCTCGTGGCTGCGGGCGACCACGTTGATGGAGTCGATCTGGATGGCCCCGAGCCGGGCCAGGACGGCCCGCAGGGTGGCCGGCCCGGCCGGGCTGGGCCGGGCGGGGGCGGCCAGCCCCTGGGCGGCCAGGGCGACCCGCCTGGCCTGGTCGAGGGAGAGGACGTCGGGCATCGGTGGAAAACCCTAGCCGATCGTCAGGACAGGTCGTGACGGCGGCCCCGGGTCGGGTAGGGTCCCTGGCATGGACCCGATGCCGGTGGTGGCCGGCGACGCCCACCGCGAGCACGACCCGCCCTATGAGGTCAACTACGGCGAGGTCGTCCGGCCGGTGTACGAGCGGCCGGAGCGGGCCGAGCGGGTCCGCGACGCCCTGGCCGCGGCCGGGCACCCGCTGGTCGAGCCGGCCGGCCACGGCATGGCGCCGATCCTGGCCGTGCACGAGCCGGCCCTGGTCGGGTTCCTGGAGGGGGCGTGGCCGGCCTGGCGGGCCGCGGACGGCCCCGAGGTGCTGATCCCCGACACCTTCGCCATCGCGCCGCTGGCCAGGGGCGGCGGCCGCGACCCGGGCGGGGGCGTGGGCCGGCCCGGCTGGTTCTGCTTCGACACCGCGACCCCGCTGGTCGCCGGGAGCTTCAGGGCCGCGGTGGCCGCCGCCGACGTCGCCCTCACCGCCGCCGACCTGGTCGCGGCCGGGGCCCCGGCCGCCTACGCGCTGTGCCGGCCCCCCGGCCACCACGCCGGCCCCGGCTACTACGGCGGCTTCTGCCTGCTCAACAACGCCGCCATCGCGGCCAGGTCACTGGCCCGGCGGGGCCGGGTGGCCATCGTCGATGTCGACTTCCACCACGGCAACGGCACCCAGGACATCTTCTGGGAGGACCCCGGGGTGCTGTACGTGTCGCTGCACGGCGACCCGGCCGGCCACTACCCGCACTTCACCGGGGCCCAGGACGAGGTCGGCGGCGGCCCCGGGCGGGGCACGACCCGCAACCTGCCCCTGCCCGACGGCACCGGCGACGACGCCTACCTGGCCGCCCTGGCCCAGGCGATGGCCCCGGTGGCCGACTTCGACCCGGCGACCCTGGTCGTCTCGGCCGGTTTCGACACCTTCGCCGGCGACCCGATCGGCGCCTTCGCGGTGACCACCGACGGCTTCCGGCGCATCGGGGCCGCCCTGGCCGCCGCCGGCCGGCCCACCCTGCTGGTCCAGGAGGGCGGCTACGCCGTGGACGCCCTGGGGGCCAACGCGCTGGCGCTCCTGGACGGCGTCCAGGGCGGCTGAGCGGTCGTACCTCCCGACCAGGAGGTTTGCGAGGTATGTCTTGACAAGCGCGAGGTGGGCGAGCAGGCTTTCCCTTCCACGCCTGACGGCTTCAGGGTGCGCCAAGGTCGGCCACGTCGGCGGCCAGCCGGCGCGTCAGGGGTTCGAGTCCCCTCACCCTGACCAAGCCCGGGCCCGCCGCGGCCCGGGCAGCCCGGCCGGGCCGGTGACCCGGTGACCGCTCAGTCCCGCTCGACGTGGCGCTCGCCCGGGCCGACGTAGATCTGGCGCGGCCGGGCGATCCGCTGCTCGGGGTCGGTGAGGTTCTCCTCCCACTGGGCCAGCCAGCCGGGCATGCGGCCGATGGCGAACAGCACCGGGAACATCTCGGTCGGGAAGCCCATGGCCTCGTAGATGATGCCGGAGTAGAAGTCGACGTTGGGGTACAGCTTCTTGGAGACGAAGAAGTCGTCCTCCAGGGCGATCCGCTCCAGCTCGACCGCGATCTCCAGCAGCGGGTTGAGGCCGGTGACCTTGAACACGTCGTCGGCCACCTGCTTGATGATCCTGGCCCGGGGGTCGTAGTTCTTGTAGACCCGGTGGCCGAAGCCCATCAGCTTCAGCTCGCCCTGCTTGACCCGCTCCAGGTAGGCCGGGACGCGGTCGACCGAGCCGACCTCGTTGAGCATCCGCAGCACCTGCTCGTTGGCGCCGCCGTGCAGGGGCCCGTACAGGGCGGCCGTGGCCGCGGCGGCGGCCGAGTAGGGGTCGACCCGGGAGCTGCCGACCGCCCGCATGGCGTTGGTCGAGCAGTTCTGCTCGTGGTCGGCGTGCAGGGTGAACAGCACGTCCAGGGCGTGCTCGAGCACCGGGTCGGGATGGAACTTGGGCTCCCCCATCTTCCACATGAGGTTGAGGAAGTTGCCGGCGTACGACAGCTCGTTGTCCGGGTACGGGTAGGGGTGGCCGCGGGCGTGCCGGTAGGCGTAGGCGGCCAGGGTGGGGATCTTGGCGATCAGCCGGACCATCTGGCGGCGGCGGACGGCCGGGTCGTCGATCCGCTTGGCGTCGGGGTAGAAGGTGGACAGCGCCCCCACCGTGCTGACGAGGATGCCCATGGGGTGGGCGTCGTGGTGGAACCCGTCGATGAACTTCTTGATGTTCTCCTTGACGAAGGTGTGGTGGTTGATCTGGTCGGTCCAGTCGGCCAGCTCCTCGTCGTCGGGCAGGTCGCCCTCGACCAGCAGCCAGGCCACCTCCAGGAAGCTGACCCGCTCGGCCAGCTCCTGGATGGGGTAGCCGCGGTAGCGCAGGATGCCCTGCTCGCCGTCGATGAAGGTGATGGCGCTGCGGCAGCTGGCCGTGTTCATGAACGCCGGGTCGTAGGAGAGCAGCCCGAAGTCGTCCTCGTCGACCTTGATGTCGCGCAGGGCCATGGCCGGGATGGCCCCGTCCTTGATCGGGATCTCGTAGGTCCGCCCGGTCCGGTTGTCGGTCACGCTGAGGCTGCTCTGGCGCTGCTCACCGCTCATGGGAACTCCTTCGGCTGCGCAAAACCTGCTCATCAGGCAGGCTACCCTGCCCCGCCTGGGACTACGCGGCCGCGGCCCGGTCGAGCAGCCAGGTGACCTCACCGCCGGCGGACCGGACGGTCTCCACCGCCCTGGTCAGGGGCAGGCGGTCGTCGCCGGCCCGGGCCCGGGCCACCGGGTCGGCCTTGGCCGGGCCGGCGGCCAGGACCAGCAGCCGCTCGGCCCCGGTCAGGGCGGCCAGGGTCAGGCTGACCCGGTCGGGGGGCGGCTTGGGGCTGTGGCGGACCGGCACCACCAGCCGGTCGGCGACCTCGACCGCGGGGTGGCCGGGGAACAGCGACAGGCAGTGGCCGTCCTCCCCCACCCCCAGCCAGACGACCTCCAGCCGCGGCGTCCCGCCGGCCGCGGTCGGGAGGGTGGCCAGGGCCGCCTGGTAGGCGTCGGCGCCTGCCTCGGCCCCCAGCTCGCCCGGCGGGCGCAGCAGGTGGTGGAGGGGGACGGGCACGTGGTCCAGCAGGGCGGCGGCCGCCTGGCCCCAGTTGGACTCGGGATCGTCCACGGGCACGCAGCGCTCGTCGCCCATGGCCACCCGGACCCGGTCCCACTCGACCCCGCCGCGCAGGTCGTGGGCGGCCAGGCGCCGGTAGGCGGCCACCGGCGTGCCCCCGCCGGTCAGCACCCAGGTGGCGGTGCCGTGCGCCTCCACCGCCGCCTCCAGGTCGGCCACCGCGGCCCGGGCGGCCGCCTCGGCCAGCTCGCCCGGCCCCTCGACGACCTGGACCCGGTCCACGCTCACGCCGGCGCCAGGGCGGCCGCCTGGGCCAGGGCGTCCTCGAACACCCGGTCGCGGCCGAAGAGCTGGAGCTCCTGGCCGAGGCCGGCCGGGCCGGTGGAGGGGTCGGCGCTGCGGCCGACCTTGCGCCGCCCGGTGGGCTGGCCGGGGGCCTCGACGGTGGCCACCAGGTGGCCCGGTGGGGCCTCCACCCGGACGCTGGCCGGGCCCTCGTCGATCTCCATCTCCAGGTGGACCCGGGTCAGGTTGGAGGAGCCGATGGCCGCCACCACCCGGGCCTGGCAGGTCCCGGCGGGGGTGCGGTAGCCGGCGACCAGCTCGTCGCCCTCCTGGTGGGCCCCGTCCAGCTCCCAGCCGAGCCGGGAGGCGAACCAGCCGACCAGCTCCAGCCCGGCCGTGGGCTCGACCGAGTCGACCCGCAGCCAGCGGGCCTGGTCGAGGGCCGGGCGCAGCTGCGGCCCGCCGAAGGGGGCGGCCAGCAGCTCCCGCCAGGGGGTCAGCCGCCCCCAGGCGCAGTCGGTCACGGCCGGCTCCAGCACCCCGACGGTCGCGTGCAGGCGGCCCAGGTCGGCCACCGGGTCGGCGAAGGCGGCCGAGTCGACGATCAGCCGGTCGGTGACCGAGGTCAGCTCGGCGAACACCTGCTGGTCGAACGGCGGCGTCCCCTGCCACCAGGTGAACACCGGCAGCTCGGGCAGCAGCAGGGGCAGGACGACCGCGGTCAGGTGGCTGGGGTGGACGTTGGTCTGGACCACCACCTCCTCCCAGACCACCTCCGGCCCCTGGTCGGGGCGGCGGTTGACCACCCGGGCCCAGGAGCGCACCCCCTGGCGGCCCTCGGGGGGCTCGGCGATCAGGACCACGCAGCGGGAGGGGGCGCGGGCGCCCAGCTCCTCGACCGCGGCCAGGGCCCGCTGACCGGCGGGCCGGTTGGGGGTGACCACGACCAGGTTGGCCACGCTCGCCCGGACCACCGCCCCGCCGCCGTTGCCGCCCAGGCTGCGCTGGCGCTCCAGGGCCAGCTCGATGTCGCCCGGCGCGACCTCCTCGAACGTCTCGGCCGTCATGGCCGGCGCCAGCGGCGGCCGGGGCGGCCCCGGGCGATCAGCTCGTCGGCGGCCTTGGGGCCCCAGCTGCCGGCCTCGTAGCTGGGGAACCCGGGGGCCGGCCCGGCGGCCCACCGGTCCAGGATGGGCTGGACGGCCTGCCAGGCCTGCTCGACCTCGTCCCAGCGGGGGAACAGGGTCGGGTCGCCCAGCATCACGTCCAGCAGCAGCCGCTCGTAGGCGTCGGGCAGGTCGTCGGAGAACGAGGTGCCGTAGGAGAAGTCCATGTTGACCGAGCGGACGTCCATCGACGGGCCCGGCACCTTGGCCCCGATCCGCATGGTGATGCCCTCGTCGGGCTGGATCCGCAGCACCAGCGCGTTGGGCTCCAGCCCGTCCTGGGCCGCCTCCCCGAAGGGCAGGTGGGGGGCCGACCTGAACTGGACCACGACCTCGGTGGCCCGCTTGGGCAGGCGCTTGCCGGTGCGGACGTAGAACGGCGTGCCCGCCCAGCGCCAGTTGTCGACCCGCAGCTCGGCGGCCACGTAGGTCTCGACCACCGAGTCGGGGTGGACGTCGGGCTCGTCGCGGTAGCCGGGGACCTCCTTGCCGTCGATCCAGCCCGGCCCGTACTGGCCGCGGACCACGTCGGCGTCGACCGCCTCGCCCTCCAGGCGGCGCAGGGCCTTGAGCACCTTGGCCTTCTCGTTGCGGACGTCCTCGGGCTCGAAGCTGGCCGGCGGCTCCATGGCGATCAGGGCCAGCACCTGGAGCTCGTGGTTCTGGAAGATGTCGCGGATGGCCCCGGCGGTCTCGTAGAAGTTGCCCCGGTGCTCGATCCCCAGCGACTCCGACACCGTCACCTGGACGTGGTCGACGTAGTGGTGGTTCCAGACCGGCTCGAAGATCCCGTTGGCGAAGCGGAAGGCGATGATGTTCTGGACGCTCTCCTTGCCCAGGTAGTGGTCGATGCGGAAGACGTCGCGCTCGGGGAACACGGTGGTGACGAGCTCCTGGAGCTCGCGGGCCGAGGCCAGGTCGTGGCCGAAGGGCTTCTCCACCACCACCCGGGAGAAGCCCCGGTCCCAGCCGCGGCCGCCCAGGCCGGCCTTGCCGATCCCGGCGATGGTGTCGTGGAACAGCTTGGGGATCAGCGACAGGTAGAACAGGCGGTTGCCGTCGGTGCCGTGCTCGCGGTCGAAGCGGTCCAGCAGGTCGCCGATGTGGCCGTAGGTGCCGGGGTCCGAGGACGACCCGGGGATGTAGTGCAGCCGGCCGGCGAACGACTCCCACACCTGGTGCTGGATGGGCTGGGTGCGGGAGAACTCCTCGACCGCCTTGCGCATGTCGGCCCGGTACTCCTCGTCGGAGTACTCGGTGCGGCTGGAGCCGACGAAGGCGAAGTTCTGGGGCAGCAGCCGGTGCAGCTCCAGGTTGTAGAGGGCGGGGACGATCTTGCGGTGGGCCAGGTCGCCGGAGCCGCCGAACACCACCATGGCCGTGGGCGGCGGCGCCGCCCGGACCCGCTCCCCCGCCGCCAGGGGATTGTCGACCATCAGCGGCTCAGCTTCTGCCGCTTGGCCTCGATGGTGTCCACGGCGCCGTTGTAGCTGTCCTCGAACTTCTCGACCCCCTCGCGCTCCAGCCGGTCGCCGATGTCGTCCTCGTCGATGCCGAGGGCGGCCAGGTCGCTCCAGAGCCGGTGGGCCCGGTCCATGCCCTCGGTGGCCGTCTGGCCGCGGACCTCGCCGTGGTCGGCGAAGGCCTCGATGGTCTCGATGGGCATGGTGTTGACGGTGTCCCGGGCGACCAGCTCCTCCACGTACAGCACGTCGCGGTACTCGGGGTTCTTGGTCGAGGTCGAGGCCCACAGGGGCCGCTGCACCCGGGCGCCCCCGGACGCCAGCTCCTCCCAGCGCGGCCCCTGGAAGGCCTGCTGGAACACCTCGTAGGCCAGCTTGGCGTTGTCGATGGCGGCCGTGCCCAGGCGGGCCCGGGCCGCCTCGGCCTCGGGGCCGCCCGCCTCGACCAGCGCCTGGAGCTCCTTGTCGACCATGGTGTCGACCCGGCTGACGAAGAACGAGGCCACGCTGGCCACCTCGGTCAGGTCGCCGCCGGCCTCGGCCAGCTGCTCCAGCCCGCCCAGGTAGGCCTCGATCACCTCGCGGTAGCGCTGGATGGAGAAGATCAGGGTGACGTTGACGTTGATGCCGGCGGCCACCGAGGCCCGGATGGCCGGCACCCCGGCGGCGGTGGCCGGGATCTTGATGAACACGTTGGGCCGGGCCAGCTCGTCGAACAGGCGCCGGGTCTCGCGGGTGGTGGCCTCGGTGTCGTCGGCGATGTCGGGCGGCACCTCGAAGGAGATGCGGCCGTCGAGCCCGCCGGTGCGCTCCCAGACCGGCTCCATCTCGGCGGCGGCGGCGCCGATGTCGTCCAGGGCCAGCGACTCGAAGATCCTGCGGGCGTCCAGCCCCTGGCCGGCCAGCCGGGCGATGTCGTCGTCGTAGAACGACCCCTCCCCCATCGCCTTCTGGAAGATGGTCGGGTTGGAGGTCACGCCGACGACACAGAACTGGTCGCGCAGGCGGCGCAGCTCCTCCTTCTGGATCCAGTCGCGGGCGATCGAGTCGACCCAGACGGCGACGCCCTGGTCGGTGAGCTGCTGCAGGCGGGACGTCATCTCCGTCCTCCCTCTCTTCCTCAGTCCTTGCCGTCGAGGCGGCCGAGCAGCTTCCTGGCCCGGTCGGCCACGTTGTCGGGGGTGAAGCCGAACTTCTCCAGCACCACCTGGCCGGGGGCCGAGGCGCCGAAGTCGTCCCTGGACACGACCTCGCCGTGCTCGCCCACCCAGCGGCTCCAGCCGAAGCTGGACGCCGCCTCCACGGCCAGCCGGGCCGGCACGTCGGGGGGCAGCACCTGGTCGCGGTAGCCCTGGTCCTGGTCCTCGAACAGCTCCCAGCAGGGCATCGACACCACCCGGGTCGGGACCCCGCCGGCCTGGAGCCGGTCGCGGGCTTCCAGGGCGACCCACACCTCGGAGCCGGTGGCGATCAGGACCAGCCGGGGCGTGCCGCCGTCGGCGTCGGCGAGCACGTAGGCGCCCCGGTGCAGGCCCTCGGCGCCGGCGTGGGCCGACCGGTCGATCGGGGGCAGGTCCTGGCGCGACAGGGCCAGGGCGGTGGGGCCGTCGGTGCGGGCGATGGCCGCCCGCCAGGCCTCGGCCGTCTCCGGCCCGTCGGCCGGGCGCATCACCCGCAGCCTGGGCATGGCCCGCAGGCTGGCCAGCTGCTCGATCGGCTGGTGGGTGGGGCCGTCGCCGCCCAGGCCGATGGAGTCGTGGGTCCACACGTACACCACCGGCAGGTCCATCAGGCAGGCCAGGCGCACGCTGGGCCGCATGTAGTCGGAGAAGATCAGGAAGGTGGCCGCGTACGGGCGCAGCCCGCCGTGCAGGGCCAGGCCGTTGCTGATCGCCCCCATGCCGTGCTCGCGGATGCCGTAGTGGAGGTTGCGCCCGACCTCCTCGGGGCCCAGGCTGCCGCCGTCCTCGATGTCGGTCTTGTTGGACTCGGCCAGGTCGGCCGAGCCGCCGAGGAAGGTCGGCAGCGTGGCCGCGATGGCGTTGATGCACTCCTGGGAGGCCGAGCGGGTGGCCTGCTTCTTGGGCTCGGCGAACAGCTTGTCCAGGCCGGCGTCCCAGCCCTCGGGCAGCTGGCCGGCGATCCCGGCCCGCAGCTCGCCGGCCAGCTCCGGCTCGGCCTGGGCGTAGGCGTCCAGGCGGCGCTCCCAGTCGGCCCGGGCCGCCTGGTTGGCCGGCACCTTGACCCGCCAGCGGCCGTCGACCCCGTCGGGCACCACGAAGTGCTCGTCCGGGTCCCAGCCGTAGGCCTGCTTGGTCGCCCGCACCTCGTCCTCGCCCAGGGCCGAGCCGTGGGCCTTGGCGGTGTCCTGGGCGTGGGGGGCGCCCCAGGCGATGTGGCTGCGCAGCCGGATGAAGCTCGGCCGGTCGGGCTCGTCGACGGCGGCCTGGTAGGCGGCGGCGACCGCCTCGAGGTCGTTGGCGTCCTCCACGTGCCGGGTGTGCCAGCCGTAGGCCCGGTAGCGGGCCTCGACGTCCTCGCCGAAGGTGATCTCGGTGCGGCCGTCGATGGTGATGTGGTTGTCGTCGTACAGCAGGGTCAGCTTGCCCAGGCGCAGGAAGCCGGCCAGGGAGGACGCCTCGGAGGCGACGCCCTCCATCATGTCCCCGTCGGAGCAGAACGCCCAGGTCCGGTGGTCGACGACCTCGTGGCCGGCCCGGTTGTAGCGGTCGGCCAGGAAGCACTCGGCGATGGCGAACCCGACGGCGTTGCCGACCCCCTGGCCGAGCGGCCCGGTGGTCGCCTCGATCCCCGGGGTCAGGAAATGCTCGGGGTGGCCGGGGGTGATCGAGCCCCACTGGCGCTGCTGCTTGAGGTCGTCGATGCCGATCGCGTAGCCGGTCAGGTGCAGGGCGATGTACTGGAGCACCGAGGCGTGACCGTTGGAGAGCACGAACCGGTCGCGGTCGAACCAGTCGGGGTGATCGGGGTCGTAGGTCAGGAAGCGCGTCCAGAGCACGTAGGCGGCCGGGCCGAGGGCCATGGCCGTGCCCGGATGGCCGTCGCCCGCCTTCTGGATGGCGTCCATGGCCAGGGTCCGGACGGTGTCGACGGCCAGGGTGTCGAGGTCGGTCCCTCGGGCGGTCTCGGTGGTCACGGCGGCTCCTCGGGGCGGGTCCACATCGCGTGCCTCGACCCTAGGCTACCCGCTTCCGCCCTCCGCTCACCGGTCAGGCTGGCTGGTCGCGCTTGGCGCCCGAGCGGGCCTCCACGCCCCGGCGCAGGGCCAGCTCGCGCAGCCGCCGCTGGGTGGCGACCCGGGGCTCGCCCTCGGCGGGCTGGTGCCGCTGCCAGGTGCCGTCCTCCAGCAGCTCCCAGGCCTGGGTGTTGTCGGCCAGCATGACGTCCAGGACCTCCTGGAGCCGGCCGGTCAGGTCGGGGTCGGTGACCGGGGTGACCACCTCGACCCGCAGGTCGAGGTTGCGGGGCATCAGGTCGGCCGAGCCGATGTAGTACTCGCGCCGCCGGCCGTTGGCGAAGTTCCAGATGCGCGAGTGCTCCAGGAACCGGCCGATGACGGAGCGCACCCGGATGTTGTCGCTCACCCCCGGCACCCCCGGCCGCAGCCGGCAGATGCCCCGCACGATCAGGTCGATCTCGACCCCGGCCTGGGAGGCCTGGTACAGGGCGCGGATGCAGTCGGCGTCGACCAGGGAGTTCATCTGCAGGGTGATGCGGCCGGGCCGGCGGGGGCTGTGCCGCTCGGCGGTCCGCTCGATCAGCTCGATCACCCGCTTGCGTAGGAAGACCGGGGCGACCAGGATCTTGCGGTAGCGGGCCCCGCGGGCGTACCCGGTGAGGGAGTTGAACAGCTCGGTCAGGTCGGCGCCCAGGTCCTCGTCGCACGACAGCAGGCCCAGGTCGGTGTAGAGCCGGGCCGTCTTGGCGTTGTAGTTGCCGGTGCCGATGTGCACATAGCGGCGGATGCCGCCGTGCTCGCGCCGCACCACCAGGGCGGTCTTGGAGTGGGTCTTGAGCCCGACCAGGCCGTAGGCGACGTGGCAGCCAGCCCGCTCCAGGGCCCTGGCCCAGCCGATGTTGGAAGCCTCGTCGCCGCGGGCCTTGACCTCGACCAGGACCACCACCTGCTTGCCCGACTCGGCCGCCTGGATCAGGGCGTTGACGATCGGCGAGTCGCCGTCGGTCCGGTACAGGGTCTGCTTGATGGCCACCACGTCGGGGTCGTCGGCGGCCTGCTCGATGAACCGCTGCACCGAGGTCGAGAAGGCGTCGTAGGGGTGGTGGACCAGCAGGTCGCCCTCGCGCAGGATGGCGAACAGGTTGACCGAGTCCTCCTCGGTGCCGAGCAGCCGCGGCTGGGTGGTCCCGACCCAGGGCTCGTCGGCCAGCTCGGGCCGGTCCAGGGCCGAGGCCAGCCCCATGAGGTCGCCCAGGTTGAGCGGCCCCTCCACGGTGACCACGGCGTCGTCCTCGACCTCGAGCTCGCGCTGGAGCAGCCGGATCACGTGGTCGGGCATGTTCACGGCCACCTCGAGGCGGACCACGGCCCCGAAGCGCTGGCGGCGCAGCTCCTGCTCGACCGCGACCAGCAGGTCGTCGGCCTCCTCCTCGGCCAGCTCGATGTCGGCGTCGCGGGTCACCCGGAACGGGTGGGCCTCGACCACGTCCATGCCCGGGAACAGCCTGCCCAGGTGGGTGGCGACCACCTGCTCCAGGGGCACGAAGGTGTTGCCGTCGCCCAGGGGCACGAACCGGGGCAGGATGCCCGGCACCTTGAGCCGGGCGAAGCGGTCCCGGGTGGTGCCGGGGTCGCGGACGGTCACGGCCAGCGACAGCGACAGGTTGGAGATGTAGGGGAACCGGTGGCTGGGGTCGACGGCCAGGGGCGTCAGCACCGGGAAGACCTGGCGCTGGAAGTAGTCGCGCAGGAAGTCGAGGTCGCGGTCGCCCAGGTCGGCCATGTCGGCGATGCGGATGCCGGCCTCGGCCATGGCCGGGACGACCTCGTCGAGGAACACCCGCACCTGGCGTTCGATGGTGGGCCCGACGTGCTTGGTGATCGCCTCCAGGGTCTCGGACGGGGTCCAGCCGTCCGAGCCGCGGGTGACCATGCCCGCCTCGACCTGGTCGCGCAGGCCCGACACCCGGACCATGAAGAACTCGTCCAGGTTGGAGGAGAAGATGGCCAGGTACTTCAGCCGCTCCAGCAGCGGCACCTCGGGGTCGGCGGCCATGGCCAGGACCCGGTCGTTGAACTGGAGCCAGGAGATCTCGCGGTTCATGTACAGGTACGGGTCGTGCAGGTCGCGCTCGACCGCGTCCGGGGCGCTGGCGGTCTCGCTCACGGCGGTTCGGCTCCTGGTTCGGCTCGTGCGACGATCCAGCCTTGCATGTCTCGGCCGCCCACGCTAGCCCTTGCGCTGCTTGCGTGCGTCCCTTCAGGGCCTGGGGTCGAGGACCGCCGCCATCAGGCCCAGGGGCGGGGCGCCGAGGCCCAGGATGGCGGCGTGGAAGCGCTGCAGGGAGAAGCCGGCCCCCCAGGCGGCCCGGGCCCGGTCCCGCAGGGCCAGGATCTCCAGCTTGCCCCAGGTGTAGCGCCCGTAGGTGGGGTCGAAGGTGGCCCGGGCGGCCTCGGACCGGGCCGCCGGGCCGTAGCAGAAGGCGTCGGCCTCGAACCGGGCGGCGCCCTCCTCGACGGTCATGGTGCCGGCGTGGGTGCCGATCGACACGGCCAGGCGGGTGACCCGCTGCAGGGCCTCCAGGGCGACCCCGGCGGCGAAGCGGGGGTCGTCGGCGGCGAAGCCCTCCTCCAGGCAGACCTCCTCGCCGTAGTGGGCCCAGCCCTCCACGAAGGCCATCGAGTGCAGGGTCCGGCGGACGTCGGAGGTGACCTGGCGCAGCCGCCGCCCGTGGGCGAAGTGGCCGGGGGCGACCTCGTGGACGGTGATGGCTGGCAGGGTGGTGCGGCTGAACACCTTCAGCCAGTCGTCCTGCTCGCCGGCCGGCCAGTCCGGCTCGGGCGGGGAGATGTAGTAGCGGGAGGGGGCGTCGGCCTCGTAGGGGGCGGCCCACGACATCATGGCCAGGGCCCAGCGGCGCGAGGGGGGCGCGGGCGCGACCAGGCACTCGCCGTCCAGTCCGGGCACCAGGTCGCGCTCCAGGGTGAAGGCGATCGACTCCTCGGTCATGGCCTGGGCCTCGCGCAGCACCCCGTCGGCGTCGGGATGGTCGTCGAGCAGCCCGGCCACCACCTCGGCGGTGGGCCGGCCCGGCTCCAGGCGCCGGCAGGCCTCCTCCAGCAGGGCCCGCAGCCGGTCGCGCTCGCCGTCGGCCCGCTCCTCCAGCCGGCCCAGGTCGACCTCCATGGCCTCGCCGGTGCCGAGCAGCCGTTCCAGCGGCCCCCGGCCCAGGGCGGTGTCCGGGAGGCCGTCGGCGGCGGCCCCCTCCAGGTGGGCGACCAGGCGCTTGTGGGCGGCCAGGGCCCGCTCGACCACCGGGTCACCGGGATCCCGGGGCTCCAGGTCGGCGGTCAGGCCCTGGGCGGCGGGCAGCAGGGCCTCGGCCACCGGGGCGGCCACCCGGTCCAGGGCGGTCACGGCGGCCTCGACCGCGTCCGGCCAGGCGGCCAGGTGGCGGCGGCGGGCCTGGGCCCGCTCGGCCGCCGGGGCGTAGTCGCGGTCGTAGCAGGACACGTCGAGGGCGCCGATGTGGTACAGCGGGTTGGCCCGGTGCAGCTCCAGCTCGCCCAGCTCCAGGCGGACCAGCCGCTCGAAGGCGGCCAGGTGGGCTTCGTCGTGCCCCTCGGCCTCGGGGGGGCCGTCGCCGAGGCGGGCCAGGCCGGCCCGGACGCCCTCCGGGGACAGGTCCTCGACCCGGCCGTCGTACTCGTGGCGGCCGGCGTACTCCCGGACCGTGCTCATCGACAGGTCGCAGATCGCCCGCAGTCGCCGGTTCATCGCCGCCGAGCCTACGGGTGCGGCGCCGGGACCGCCAGCTCAGGCCAGGCGGGCCGCGATGTGGCCGGCGGCCCGGTGGGCCAGGGCCATGACCGACAGCATCGGGTTGACCCCGCTGGCCGTCGGGAACAGCGACGCGTCGGCCACGTACAGCCCCTCGACCTCGTGGGCCTGGTGGTCGGGGCCGACGGCCGAGGTGGCCGGGTCGGTGCCGATGCGGCAGGAGCCCATCTGGTGGTAGGAGAGCAGGGTGACGCGGCCGCCGGCGAACCCGGCCCGCCGGGTCGCCTCCGCCCAGGCCCGGTGGGCGTCGGGGGCGCCGGGCCGGAACCCCAGCCGCCGGCGGTGCAGGCTGAACACCTCGCCGGCCCCGGCGGCGGCCAGGACCTCCCCGGCGGCGGCCACGCCGGCGGCCAGGCGGGCCTCGTCGGCGGCGTTGAGCCGCCAGCGGACCCGGGGGCTGCCGTCGCGGTCGACCCGGACCCGGCCGGCGCTGGTGTCGCGGCCCAGCACCCCGACCAGCGACAGGTGAGCCGCCCGCTCCATCAGGGCCCGGTGGTCGGCGGCCGACCGCCAGGGCAGGGCGGCCGCGGCCGTCCCCGGGTGCACGGGCACGGTCTCGAACACCGGCGCGTACGGCCCCAGGCGCTGGCGCAGCTCGGCCGACCAGCGGGCCTGGAGGGTCCCCTCCCACCAGCGCACCGGCGCCTCGAACAGGCCCATGGCGGCGGTCCCGGGGTGCAGGTGCAGGTTGCGCCCGACCTGGCCGCCCAGGCCGGAGCGGAGCAGCAGGGCCGGGGTCTCGATGGCCCCGGCGGCGGCCACCACGGCCCGGGCCCTGACCACCAGCCGGTGCCCCTCGCCGGTCACGGCCTCGACCCCGGCCGCCCGGCCGGCGGCCCGCCCGGCCGGGTCGGCCGCCTCGACCAGCACCCGGCGGGCGTCGGCCCCCACGACCAGCCGCGCCCCGGCCCCGGCGGCCTCCTCCAGGTAGGTGACCAGGGTCGACTGCTTGGCCCCGAGCCGGCAGCCGAACCCGCACCAGCCGCAGCCGGCGTCCTGGGCGCAGCCGCGGACGTTGCGGGGCAGCGGGGCGGCGTGCCAGCCGAGCCGCTCAAGCCCCCGCTCCATCAGCTGGTCGCGGACCCCGGGCCGGCTCTCGTCCTCGGTGACCCCCAGGCGGCCGGCCACCGCCTCCAGCGAGGCCGCGACCTCGCCCGAGACGAAGGCGTCCACGCCCGACACCGCGGCCCACTCGGCCAGCACCGCCGGCGGGGTCGCGAACGAGGTGGTGTAGTTCACCACCGTGCCCCCGCCCAGGGTCGACCCGGCCAGGATCCGGCAGGCCAGGTCGTCGGTGGTCAGGGTGAGGGCGTACAGGTACAGGTCGCGGTAGGCGTCGCCCTCCTGGTGGGAGAAGTCGCGCTCGGCCGCGTAGCCGCCCTTCTCGAGCACGACCACGTCCAGGCCGGCCCGGGCCAGCTCGGCCGCGACCACCCCGCCGCCGGCGCCCGAGCCGACCACGACCACGTCGCAGGCCAGCTCCTCGTCGCCGTCGGGGCGCAGCGGGGCCAGCCGCCGGGGGACGTCGGGGGCCGGGCCCAGCGGCCCCGGGTAGCCGGTGGCGTCCCGGGCCGGGCCGGGCCAGGCGTAGGCGGCCAGCAGCGCCACCGGGGCCAGGGCGTCGGCCAGCCGCCGCTGCGGCAGCCGGCCTTCGGCCCAGCGCCGCACCGCCGCCTCGGCCGCGGCCGCCGGCCGGCCCGACATCGGCGCCGGCCGGCCGGTGAGGGCCAGCGCCCCGGCGCGCGAGTCGAGCGCCGCCAGCACCCGCAGGAGCCGGTCGCGGTCGCGCCGGCTGGCCGTGCGGCCGAGGATCTCCAGCATCCGGCCGGGCACCGCCGGGTCGTAGGCCGGGCCGAGGACCCCGGCGGCCAGCGCGGCCAGCACGGCCTCCTGCCGGGACGCCGTCCCGGTGGTGGTCGAGGTCATGGCAGCGGTTGTACCGCGCCGCCGGCCGGCGCACCAGGCCCGCCGCCGGTCCCGCGCGATCGGGGCACCGGGTGGTTCAATGCGTCCGCAATCATCGGCGACGGAAGGAGGCCGCCACGGCGGCGGTGGAGCTCAGGGGCGTGTACCGGCGCTTCGGGCGCACCATGGTGCTCGCCGGTCTCGACCTGACCGTGGACGAGGGCGAGCTGTACGGGCTGATCGGGCCCAACGGCGCCGGCAAGACGACCGCCCTGCGGGTCGCCCTGGGGCTGCTCCAGGCCGACGCCGGCGAGGTGCGGCTGCTCGGCCGCGACCCGTTGTCGGCGGCCGGGGCGCGGCCCCGGCGGGTCGGGAGCCTGATCGAGGCCCCGGCCCTGTCCCCGCGCCTCACCGGGCGGGAGTACCTGGTCCTGATCGCCCGCTGGGCCCAGGCCCCCGACAGCGAGGTCGACCGGGTGGTGGGCCTGCTCGGGCTGGGCCGCATGACCGACCGGCCCACCGCCACCTACTCCAGCGGCATGCGCCAGGTCCTGGCCTCGGCGGCCGCCCTGGTCGGCCCGCCCGACCTGCTGGTCCTGGACGAGCCGACGGTCGGGCTCGACCCCGGCCACCGCCGCCGGGTCAACAACCTGCTGCTGGACCACGTCGCCCGGGGCGGGACGGTGCTGCTGTCCAGCCACCAGCTCGACGACGCCGAGCGGCTGTGCACCCGGGTCGGGCTGATGGCGGCCGGCCGGCTGGTCCAGGAGGGCCCGCCGACCGAGCTGGGCCCGGCCGCCGGCCGCTTCGAGGTCACCGTCAGCGACCCGGAGGCGGCCCTGTCGGCCCTGCGGGCGGAGCGCCTGATCTGCTGGCGGGACGACGGCAGGGTGCTGGTCGAGACGGGCGCCCCCTACCAGCTGGGCCGGCCCGACGGCAGCGCCATCGCCAGGGTCCTGGCCGACGCCGGGGTCTACCCCTCGGACCTGCGCCGCTCCCCCACCCTGGAGCTGGCCTACGCCGAGGTGACCAGCAGCCTGGCCCCCGAGCCGGCCCGCCCGCCGATCGACCTGGGGCCGAGGCTCGAGGCCCCCGGACCCCCAGTCCCCGGGCGCCCGTGGTGAGGCGCGAGCGGGTCGCCGGGGCCGCGGCCGTTGGCGCCCCGCGGCATCGGGCCGAGCGGCGCGGCCACCCCCTGGCCGGGGCGGTGGCGCTGCGGGTGCGCGAGCTGGCCCGGCGGCCGGTGGTGGTGGCCGCGTTCTCGCTCCAGGCCATGGCCGTGCTCGCGGCCGTGGTGCTGGGCGCGGTGGCCGCCGAGGGGCTGGCCGGGGCCGGCGACGACCTGATCCTGGGCGGCCTGCGGGTGACCGCGGTGCCCGGCGGGCTGGTCTTCGGGGTGCTGGTGGCGGCCGTGGTCGGGGCCGAGTTCGGCTGGGCGACCGAGCGGGTCCTGTTGGCCCGCGACCCGCGCCGGCTGCGTTTCGCCGGCTACCAGCTGGCCGTGGCCGCGGTCCTGGCCGTGGCCTGGTGGGGGGTGCAGAGCCTGCTCGCGGTCACGGTGGCGGCCCTGCTCCAGGCCGGCGGCGGCATCGCCGCCGGGGTGGCCTGGGACGACCCGGCCCACCTGGCCGCCCTGGCCGCGGCCCTGGCCGCCACCCTGGTCTACGGCCTGCTGGGCGCGGCCTGCGCCCTGGTCCTGCGGGGCGCCCTGGCCGGGGTGGTCGCCCTGCTCGCCTACGGCCTGCTGGGCGAGCTGGTCCTGGCCCCCCAGTGGGCCCCGGCCAGCGGCTGGACCGTGTACGCCTCGGCGGCCCGCCTGGGCGGCCAGGGCACCACCTCGGTGGCCCGGGCCGTGCTGGTGGTCGCCCTCGCCTTCGTGGTCGCCCTGGCCGGCTGCCTGGCCCTCTACGCCCGCCGCCAGGTCCGCGACTGAGCCCGCTTCACTAGCATGGCCGGGAGCCGACCAGAGGAGGCTGCCGTGGCCGACGCGCTGCTCGCCTACCGTGACCGCTTCCCCACCCTGCGCCACGGCCCCTACTTCGCCGCCCACACCCTGGGGCCCATGCCCGACAGCGTGCCGGCCACCCTGGCCAGGTTCGCGGCCGAGTGGGCCGAGGAGGGGGTGGTGGCCTGGACGGGCTGGCTGGAGCAGGTCCGGGCGACCGCCGCCCTGCTCGAGGGGCTGCTGGGGGCGCCGGCGGGGTCGGTCGTCCTCGGGCCCAACGTGTCGGTGCTGGCCGGGCAGGTGCTGTCCTGCTTGGACTGGTCGGGCGAGCGCAGCCGGCTGGTCACCACCGACCTCGAGTTCCCCACCTGCGACTACCTGTACCGGGCCCAGGAGACGGCCGGGGCCAAGGTCGAGGCCGTCCCCTCCCGCGACCTGGCCGTCGACCTCGACCGGCTGCTGGAGGCGATCGACCACCAGACGGCCCTGGTCGCCGTCACCCATGTGGCCTTCCGCTCCTCGGCCCTGCTGGACGCGGCCGCCGTGGCCGCCCGGGCCCACGAGGTGGGGGCGCTGGTCCTGCTGGACGTCTACCAGTCGGCCGGGACCGTCCCCGTCGACGTGGCCGCCCTGGGGGTCGACCTGGTGGTCGGCGGCTCGGTCAAGTGGCTGCTGGGCGGGCCCGGCACCGGCTTCCTGTACGCCCGCCCCGAGGTGGCCGCCGGCCTGGCCCCCCGGCTGGTCGGCTGGTTCGGGCACGAGACGCCGTTCGCCTTCCAGCCCAGCCCGATCGCCTATGCCGCCGGGGCCGGCCGCTTCGTCACCGGCACCCCCAACGTGGCCGCCCACGTGATGGCCGCCGAGGGCTACCGGATCGTGGCCGAGGCCGGGGTGGACGCCATCCGGGCCAAGTCCATGCGCCAGGTGGCCCGGCTGCTGGACGGCTTCGCCGCCCAGGGGGCGGTCGTGCGCGGCCCCGCCGACCCGGCCAGCCGCGGCGGCAGCGTGGTGGTCGACTTCGACGGCGCCGAGCGGGTCACCGAGGCGCTGATCGCCCGCGGCTACACCTGCGACTACCGCCCCGGCGCCGGCCTGCGCCTCGGGCCCCACCTCTACACCACCGACGACGAGTGCGACGCGGTGGTGGCCGAGGTGGCCGCCCTGCGCGGCCGCCCGGCCTAGAGGCCGGCCACCTTCCGCTGGCTGCGGGACGGCTCGGTGCGGGCCCGCTGGCGGTCCTTGGCCCGGCCGGCGGCGGTGGCCGGCCCGCCCTTGCGGGTGCCGGTGTCGCGGGGCAGGAACTCCCTGACCCCCAGGGTGGGCAGGAACCGGGGGGCGTGGCGGTGCCGGGTGCCCTGCTCGTAGCCGTAGGCCAGCTTGAGCAGGGTCGGCTCGGACCAGCGGGTGCCGATGAAGTTGATCCCCACCGGCAGCTCCCCGAACGAGTAGCCGGCGGGCACGGTGATGTTGGGGTAGCCGGCGATGGCCGACGGGGTGGAGCTGGCGGTCAGGAAGTGGTCGCCGTTGACCAGGTCGGTGGTCCAGGGCGGGCTGTTGGTGAGGCTGACGATGGCGTCCAGGTCGAACCGGGCCAGGGTCTGGTCGATGCCCTCGGTGGCCAGGCGCTTGGAGGTGGCCAGGGCCTCCAGGTAGGCGGGGTCGTCCAGGCCGCCGGTGGCCACGGCCTGGTCGTAGATCTCCTGCCCGAACCAGCGCAGCTCGGGGTCGGGGTTGGCCTCGTTGAAGGCGATCAGGTCGGCCAGGGTCCGCATCGAGGTGTTGCGCAGCTCCGACAGGTAGGCGGCGATGTCGGCCTTGAACTCGAACAGCAGCACGGTGAACTCGGGGTCGAAGGTGTCGGCCACGTTGGGGATGTCGGCCGGGTCGACCACCGTCGCCCCCAGCCGGCTCAGCTCGGCGATGGCCGCCTCGGCGACCGCGTCGGCCTCGGGGCTGATCCCGAACACGCCCTCGCGCCACACCCCGATCCGGGCCCCGCGCAGGCCGTCGGGGTCGAGGAAGCGGCGGTAGTCGCGGTGGCTGTGGCCGCGGGAGGCGGCGGTGGCCGGGTCGCGGGGGTCGACCCCGGTCATGGGGCCGAGCACGGTGGCCGCGTCGGCCACGGTGCGGGCCATGGGGCCGGTCACGTCCTGGCTGTGGGCGATCGGGACCACGCCCGAGCGGCTGGTCAGGCCCAGGGTGGTCTTGATCCCGACCAGGCTGTTGTGCGACGACGGGCAGACGATCGACCCGTCGGTCTCGGTGCCGAGCGAGGCCGCGGCCAGGTTGGCGGCCACGGCCGTGCCCGACCCGGAGCTGGAGCCGCAGGGGTTGTGGTCGAGCACATACGGGCTGAGGCACTGGCCGGCCCGGCCCGACCAGCCGCTGGAGGACTGGGTGGAGCGGAAGTTGGCCCACTCCGACAGGTTGGCCTTGCCCAGGACGACCGCCCCGGCCCGGCGCAGGCGCCGGACCACGAAGGCGTCCCGGGGCACCTCGGCGCCCAGCAGGGCCAGCGACCCGGCGGTGGTCTCCATCCGGTCGCGGGTGGCGAAGTTGTCCTTGACCAGGATGGGGATGCCGTGCAGGGGCCCGCGGAGGTGGCCGCGGCGCCGCTCGGCGTCGCGGGCGGCGGCGATCTCCAGGGCGTCGGGGTTGACCTCGATCACCGAGTTGAGCTGGATCCCCGACAGGTCGATGCGGCGGATGCGCCGCAGGTAGGCCTGGGTGAGCCGGCGCGAGCTGAGCCGTCCGGCCGCCATCGCCGCCTGGAACTCGGCGATGGTCGCCTCCTCGAAGGGGAACGACGGCACCTGGTGGTCGGGGGCGGCCATGGCGCCGGTGGCCCCGGCGACGGTGCCGCCGGCGGCCAGCGCCCCGGCGGCCCCGGCCGTGCCCGAGGCCTTGAGAAAGCTGCGGCGGCTGACGCGTCCCGGCATTGGGTCCTCCTCGGGGTCAGGGCACCAGGCCCAGGATGGTCGACGGGGCGCCGGAGCCGGCGCGGTTGCGGGGGCCGCCGACGACCAGCAGGGCGCCTGTCGGGGGCATGCGGTCCAGGCCGGCCAGGTTCTCCAGGGTCATGCGGTGGCCGTGCAGGACCAGCGAGGTCGCCCGGAAGTCGGGGTCGGTGCCGGGGTCGGGACCGAAGGTGTCGGTGCCGAGCGCGCCCAGCCGGCGCTCGCGGACCAGCCAGCGGGTGGCGGCCAGGCTGAAGCCGGGCTGGTGGACGTTACCCTCGGCGTCCTCGTTGGCGTAGGCGGGGGTGCCCCAGCGGTCCTGCCAGCCGGTCCAGGCGATCACGGCCGCCCCGGCCGGGATGCGGCCGTGGCGGGCCTCGAACGACCGGAGGTCGGCCACGGTGACCTCGTAGTCGGCGTTGGCGGCGGCCTGGCGGCGGACGTCGAGGACCACCGCCGGGCGGACGAAGTCGCGGGCGGCCAGCTGGTCGGCGCAGCGCTCGCCCTCATGGAAGTGGCAGGGGGCGCTGTAGTGGGTGCCGGTGTGCTCCCCCTCCTTGACGTACTGGAGGTAGAAGCCGTCCTGGGCCACGGTGAACACCGTGGTCAGGGTGAACTCGGGGTCGCCGGGGAACACCGGGGTCTGGGCCGGGTCGTTGACGTGGCTGAGGAACACCACCCGCCCGGGCCGGCCCGGCGGCCCGGGCCCGCCGGCCGCGCCGGTGCCGGCGGCCGGCGCGGGGCGGCCGCCCAGCAGCGCGGCCACGGCCAGGACGCCCAGGGCGACGGCGGCCAGCAGCCGCGGGGCCCGGTTCATGGGGACACCTCCTCGGGGTGGACGACCAGGGCGCTGCCGCCGCCGCGGCGGACCGGCTCGGCGGCCGCCTGGAGCCGGCCGTGGCGGCCGAAGGCGATGCCGGCGGCGGCGCCGATCTCCGGGGGCAGCGGCGCCGTGGCCGGGACCAGGCGGAACTGCTCGCCCAGGGCCTGGAGCTGGGCCGCCTCCGGGCTGTCCAGGAAGGCCGGCTCGGCGTCGCCCGGGTCGCTGTTGCGCTGGGACACCCGGGGGGCGGCGATCGCCTCGGGCAGGCTGGCCCCCAGGTCCAGGTGCTCGACCAGGATCTGGAGCACGGTGGTGATGATGGTGGCCCCGCCCGGCGACCCGATGGCCAGCACCGGCCGGCCGTCGCGGAACACGATCGTCGGGCTCATCGAGGACCGGGGCCGCTTGCCGGGGGCGGGCAGGTTGGGGTCGGGCACGCCCTCGAACAGCGGCTCGGGGTTGAAGTCGGTCAGCTCGTTGTTGAGCAGGAACCCGTAGCCGGGAACGACCATGCCGCTGCCGCCGGTCTGCTCGATGGTGAGGGTGTAGCTGACCACGTTGCCCCAGCGGTCGGCCACGCTCACATGGGTGGTCGACGGCCCCTCGGCCGGGCTGGCGGTGGTCACCGCGGCGCCGGGGCAGCCGGGCCCGAACGGCGGGAACGGGTCGCCGGGCGGCACCGGGCTCTGATTGGCCGTCTGGCCGATCGCT
>Ga0307302_10000260_pt1 | contig 23559 bp, 26 predicted proteins | sample ER_DNA_183_FD_194490 | JGI IMG/M metagenome (GOLD analysis project Ga0307302, IMG submission 194490) | Bulk soil microbial communities from the East River watershed near Crested Butte, Colorado, United States - ER_DNA_183 | ecosystem: Environmental > Terrestrial > Soil > Floodplain | place...
CGCCATAGGCGGCTTCGCTCTGCTCGCACCTGTCGCGTGTTCCGCTGCACCGCAACCGAAAGGCCCGGTCGTCGACATCACACTCAAGGACTTCCATATCGACAACGCGACACCCTCCGTGGCCGGCGGGGACGTCGTCTTGCAGGTCCACAACGACGCGCCCGCCACGCACGAGTTCGTGGTCGTCCGGACGAACCTCCCGGCGGACGGACTGCCCCTCGGTCCCGATGGGCTGAGCGTGAACGAGGACTGGCTGGACGGGGTCGGAGAGCTCAACGACGTCGCCGCCGGGACGGTCGGCACGCTTCCCCTCACCCTCGCCCCGGGTCGCTACGTCTTCTTCTGCAACCTGGACGGTCACTACCTCGGCGGGATGCACGCCGTCTTGGAGGTCGGCGCGCATGCGTAAGGGTGCCGCGGGCCGACGACTCCTCGCTCCGGGTGCATTGCACCTCGATCGGCGTATCGGGCGAACGCTGGCCGTCTACCTCGTGGTCATCACGGTCATCGTCGGCTACAACGCGCGAGCGATCGCCGACCAACGCGGGTCGGCGCTCAGCGTGAACGTGGCGGCCCGGCAACGCGCCCTCGCCGAGCGGTACGAGAAGGACGTCGTCCTGACCACCCTCGGGATCCAGGCAGACCCGGGAGCGGACGCGGAGCAGCTCCTCGCGAACGCGGACGCCCTCTTGCACGGTGGCGAGGTGCTCGCGGTGCAGGGCGCCGACGAGGAGATCCAGATCCGGTCCGCGAGCCACGATCGCCTCGTGGTGGCCAAGCTCGAGGAAGAGAACCGCCTGATCCGAGAGCTCATCGCGGTCGGTGACGACCTCTACCCGATGCGGGCCGGCCAACCCGGATATCAGGAAGCGCTCCGCAACCTCCGGATCGCGGGCGCGCAGGTCACGAGCATCTCGAACGATGCCGTCGGTCAGATGACCCGCGAGACCGAGTCCGCACTGGCGCGGCTCGTGGCCGTCGTCATCACGCTCGGGGTGCTCGGTGCGATCGCGGCGCTCGGCATGGCGTGGTTCCTCCGGATGACCGCCGCTCGACGCGCGGCACAGTTCCGTTCGCTCGTGCACAACGCGTCGGACCTGATCACGGTCCTCGACGCGACCGGCGAGATCCGGTACCAGAGCCCGTCCGCGCAGCAGCTGGTCGGGGTGAGCTCGGAAGAGTTGATCGGGACGAGCTACGTGGCGCTCTTGGACGAGAACGACGGAGCGCGTCTCCGCTCGATCCTCGCAGACCTCGCTACCTCGGCCGACCCCTCCGCCTCAGCGACGGCGGAATACCGGCTGCGCCACCAAGACGGTTCGTGGCGATCGGTCGAGAGCATCGTGAGCAACCAGACGACGGACCCGACCGTCAAGGGTCTCGTGCTCAACACGCGCGACGTCACCGACCGGAAGCTCCTGCAGGAAGAGCTGGCGCAGCAGGCGTTCCACGATTCGCTGACCGGCTTGTCGAACCGGGCCGTATTCCGCGACCGTGTGGAACACACGCTCGCTCGTGCCACCCGCACGGGGAGTCGGTCCGCGGTCTTCCTGCTGGACCTGGATGGCTTCAAGACGGTCAACGACAGCCTCGGACACGACGCGGGCGACCAGCTGCTGATCGCCGCCGCGCAACGCCTCCAGTTCCAGGGTCGGTCGAGCGACACGGTCGCGCGGATCGGCGGGGACGAGTTCGGCATCTTGCTGGAGGACGACGCCGATGAGACGAGCGCTCGCGCCATGGCGGACCGTCTCCTAGCGGCGTTCTCCGTTCCGTTCGAGGTCCGGGGACGCGAGCTGTTCGTGCGCGCGACGATCGGGATCGCGCTCAGCGTCGCCGGGGAGTCGAACACCGACGAGATGATCCGGAACGCAGACACCGCGATGTACGCCGCCAAGGCCGCCGGCAAGGCTCGGTACGAGTTCTTCCGTCCGTTCATGCACGCCCGCGCCCTGGAGCGCTTCGAGGTCCAGGCCGACCTCGAGGTCGCCCTGATCCGCCACGAGTTCGTCGTCCACTACCAGCCGATCGTCGACTTCGAGACCGGGAAGGCGCTGAGCGTCGAGGCGCTCGTGCGCTGGAACCATCCGACCCGCGGGCTGCTCGGGCCCCTCGAGTTCATCCACATCGCCGAAGACACGGGGGTCATCGTTCCCCTGGGTCTCTGGGTGCTCGGCCAGGCGTGCAGACAGACCGTCGCGTGGCGCGCCGAACATCCGGAGGCGTCCGACCTCCGCGTCAGCGTCAACCTCAGCACGCGGCAGCTGCTGGAGCCCGACCTGGTCGCACGGGTCCGCCAGATCCTCGAGGAGAGCGAGCTGGAACCGGCGGCGCTCACGCTGGAGCTAACGGAGGGCAGCCTCATGCAGAGGATCGAGGACACGGTCACGAAGCTGCGCGCGTTGAAGGAGCTCGGCGTTCGCCTCGCGATCGACGACTTCGGCACGGGCTCCTCGTCACTCGGCTACCTGCAACGGTTCCCGATCGACATCCTGAAGATCGACAAGTCGTTCGTCGACGGCATCGCTACCCTCGATTCGGAGGATCCGGCGCTCGTGCGCGCGATCGTGGAGATGGCGAAGACGCTCCGCCTGGAGACGGTGGCCGAGGGCATCGAAGAGACCGAGCAGCTCGACGAGCTCCGATCGGCGGGTTGCCGGTCGGGTCAGGGGTACCTGTTCGCCCGACCGCTGCACCCCGACGCGATGGGAACGTTCCTCAGCAAGGTGGCCGAGGAGCCCCGCGCGATGACGCGATCGGATGCGACCTCGCCCTAGCCGCGCGCGGCGCGAGACTTCACCACGGTGCGCGCCAGCAAGAGCGCCGCGATCGCGATCAGCTGACCGCCCAGTATCACGCGGTTCACGTCGATCGCCGGACGCCAGTCGACCTCTTCGCCGCGGATCACGAACGCGCCGGCCGGCCGCGCGTTGACGCCGAAGCCGGCACCGATCCCGGTGCCTTCTCCGCCGGGGCCGTTGCCGCCGCCGCCACCGGCGCCTCCCTGGACGCGCGCCGCGGGGATCACGGTGACGCCGTTCTTCTCGTACGGATCACCGAAGACGCGCTGGACGCTGATCACGTCCCTGGCTCCTTCGATCGTCTGGCGGACATCGCTCTTCGTGTCCATGTCGGCCTCCTCCGCCGTCGACGTCCTTCTCACCCTACGCCCGTCGTGGCGAACGGTGTCGGGACACCCCCGAGGTCAGTCGCCGTCGGAGGAGAGGGTCTGCTCGAGCTGGTCGATCGCGTCGATGAGGCGCCCGCCGTCGGCCGCCGAGACCGTTCCGTGGTCGACGGCTTCGGACACCTTGTCCTTCAAGTCTTTGAGCGTGTTGCTCGCGTCGCCTTCATGGCCGTGGCCTTTCCCGTTCACGGCTTCGTCGACCGCGTGCTGGATGTCCTCTGCAAGCTTGTGGTCGATCGCTCCGGTGTCTTGCAGCCGCTGCGTTAACGCGAGGAGCGCCGCGGCGGCGGTTTCGGGTGTCTGTGGCAACGGAACCGACGGTGAAGACGATGTCGACGTGGATGCAGACGACGATGCGATCGACGCAGGCCGGGTCGGGCTTGGCGGCGCAGCGGCGGGGTCGCCCCGGGCGAGGATCGCGGCCGCCGTGAGCGCGAGCAACACGACGACGCCGACGATCCCCGCCACCAGGGGCCACCACGGCTTCTGCCGCCGCTCGGCCTGCGCCCGGCGCGGGAGAACGGCCGTCGCCGTCACCGGCACGGTCGCCGTCGCCGTCACCGGCACGGTCGCCGTCGCCGTCGCCGTCGCGACGGGCTCGGTCGGGACGGACTCGAGGGCGCGCTGCACCTCCTCCGCCGAATCGGGCCGATCATCGGGATCTTTCGCCATCAAGCCGGCGACCAGATCGCCGAGCGCGACAGGGACCTCCGGATGGAGCGAGTCGACGCGCGGCGGCGTCGTGTGCACGTGCTGATACACGAGGGATACCGCGTCGTCTCCGGAGAACGGCCGGCGACCCACCAGCATCTGGAACAGCACGCAGCCGAGCGAGTACAGATCGGCGCGCGCATCGACCTTCCCACCGGTCGCCTGCTCCGGCGCCACGTATGGCGGCGAGCCGAAGGTTTGCCCCGTCAGCGTCAGGGTGGCGTCGGGCCGTTCCAGGCGCGCGATGCCGAAGTCGCCGATCTTCGCCGCATCCGACGGCGTCAAGAAGACGTTCGACGGCTTCACGTCGCGGTGCACGATCCCCTGCTCGTGCGCCGAGGCGAGACCGCTCGCGATGTCCTTCGCGATGGCGACCGCGCGCGGAGGCTCGAGGCGTCCGGCTCGCTCGAGCTCGTGTTCGAGCGTCGTGCCTTCGACCAGCTCCATCACCAGATAGGGACGCTCGTCGTCCTCTCCGGCGTCGTAGACCGCGACCACGTGCGGCGAGTTCACCTGCGCGAGCGCCCGTGCCTCCCGCAGGAACCGCGCGCGCGCCGGCTCGTCCTGGACGAGCGACGGCGACAGGAGCTTGACCGCGACGCTCCGATGGAGCGTCAGGTCGGTAGCCTCGAACACCTCGCCCATCCCGCCGTTGCCGAGCGAGCGGTCCAGTTGATATCGCTCCGCGAGCACGGTCGGGAGTGCCGGTCCGGTCGGAGGCGTGGGAAGGACGTCCTCGCGATCCATCTCCTCCGAGGCTAACCCAACGGTGGAGTGGGATCCGAGCTACCGCTGAGTGCCTGTTGCTCTCTACGACACCACCTTCTAGCGTGTGGCCTTCATGTCCGATCGCAGCGCCGTCCGCCGGCTCGCCTTGGGCGACTTCCTATCGAGCACCGGTTCCGGCATCGCCGCCGTCGCGCTCTCGTTCTTCGTCTACCAGCAGACGAACTCCGCCATCTGGCTGGCCGGGACGCTCTTCTTCACGTTCGGGGTCGCCGGGCTGATCACACCGTTCGCCGGGAAGATCGCCGATCGCTACGACCGCCGCCGGGTGATGATCGCCTCGGACCTCCTCAGCCTGGCGACCTGGGGGACGCTGATCTTCACCCGAGAACCGGCCCTCCTTGCAGGCATCGGCTTCGTCGCGACGGTCGTCTCGCTCCCGTACTGGTTGGCGGCTGAGGCCTCGATCCCGAACCTGGTCGAAGAGGAAGACCTGTCCTGGGCCAACGGACTGATCTCGGCGGCCAGCAGCACCGCCCGTCTGCTGGGGCCCGCGCTGGGCGGCGCGCTCTTCGCGTTGGGCGGAGCGGCCCTCGCGTTCGGCGTCAACGCCGTATCTTTCGGCGTCTCCGCCCTCGTCACGCTCTCGCTCCGCGGCCGCTCGTTCTCCGCCGAACCCTCGGAGGACGAGGGGCAGCCCTCCGGAGCGTTCGAGGGCTTCCGTGTGATCCGTGCCGATCCCATGCTGCTGTGGATCACGATCTCGTGGACGCTGATGTGGTTCGCGATGAACATCGCGTTCGTCGCGGACCCGCCGCTCGCGACGGGCTTCGGGGTCGGTGCCTTCGGGTACGGGATGATCGACACCTTCTTCGGTGCCGGAGCGCTGATCGGCGCGCTGCTCGCGATGCGCATCATCCATGGTCGCGAACGCCTGTGGATCGCCGCAGGGATGGCCGCCGTGGCCGCGGGTTGGGCCACGATCGCGATCACGCCCTGGTTCGCGCTCGTACTCGTCGCGAGCGGGCTCACCGCGGCGATCGACGCGGTCGGCACCGTCGCCGGACGGACGATCATCCAGCGACGCAGCGCAGACGCCGTACGAGGACGGGTGTTCGCTGCGCAATCGAGCGCGGGATTGGGAGCGAACATGGTGGGATTCCTGGTCGTCGGGCCGCTGGTCCAAGCGTTCGGCCCCCGTGCCGTCTACGGCCTGGGAGCCGGTGTCGCGCTGATCGCGACGGTCACGTTCCTCGCTCCGACGGCGCATCTCGTCATGGCGCGAACCGACCGGCCAGCGATCTAAGGGTGGACCTGGAAGGTCACCTCCGCAGTAACAGGCGGGCGGAAGGGGCCGTGGTCGGAGCCGACGAACTCCGCGCGCAGCGTGTGCGTGCCGGGTCCGACCGACAGGCTGGCCTCGAGCCCCGTCATCGTGACGAGCGAACCGTCGAGATAGAGGTGAACGTGACCCTGGTTCGGAACCACGTGGATCGTCGTGACCGGCACGATCGTCGCGTCGCTCAGGCTGAGCGAGACCGCCACCGTCGCCGGATCCCCCTGGAAGATCTCCGCCGGCCGGGGCGACACGATGGCGAGCTGCCCCGTGGAGGTTGGCCTGCTGAGCGAACCGGGGCCGATGATGAACGGCAGCACGGTTGCCATGCTGAAGCAGCCAACGGCCGCCACGCCGAGACCGACCGCGGCGACCCGACCGGACGTCCCGTCGCGATGGTGGGCCACCCAGTACGCGCCGACCGCCATGCCCATCCCCGCCAAGAACAAGCCTTCGGATGTGAAGACCACCGGCGCCGGGAACGACGCATGGGCGAGCAGCCGAGCGAAGCCGAGCACGTGGCGAGGCTAGCCCGCCGCACCCGGACCGAGCCAGGCTGTCGGCGCCGTGGGAGAAGATGGGATCGGATGCGCACTCCCCACCTTCCCCTGCCGCGATGAGACAGGGCGACGTCCTCACGACCCGGCGACTGAACCGGGCGTTGCTCGCGCGCCAGATGCTGCTGCGGCGCCGGAAGCTGGCTGCGAGCGACACGATCGAGCACCTCGTCGGGATGCAAGCGCAGGTGCCGCTGGCGCCGTACGTCGGGCTCTGGTCCCGGCTGCATCGGTTCCGGCCGGAGGAGCTCGCCGACCTGATCGAAACGAAGGCAGCCGTCCGTGCATCGATGATGCGGGCGACGCTGCATCTGATGACGACGCGCGACTACCTGAGCCTTCGCCCGGTCCTGCAGAGCGTCCTCGAGCGCAGCTTCCTGTCCGGAAGTCCCTTCGCGCGTCGGCTCGAGGGGATGGACGTGGACGAGCTCCTCGCGGCGGGCCGTGCGTTGTTGGACGAGGAGCCGCACACCCGCGTCCAGCTGAGCCGGGCATTGCGCGAACGGTGGCCCGATCGCGATGAAGCCTCGCTCGCGTACGCGTGCAGCTACCTGATGCCCCTCGTGCAGATCCCGCCGCGCGGCGTCTGGGGCAAGAGCGGCCGGGCGACCTGGATGACGGGCGGATCGTGGCTGGGTCGGGCGTTCGGAACCGATCGTTCGCCCGATGCCATGGTCCTGCGGTACATGGCCGCGTTCGGCCCGGCGAGCGTCGGCGACGTGCAGTCGTGGTCGGGGCTGGCCGCGATGCGCGAGGTCCTCGAGCGCCTCCGTCCGCAGCTCCGAACCTTCCGCGACGAGCACGGACGCGAGCTGTTCGATGTGCCCGGCACGCCGCTCCCCGATCCGGCCACCCCGGCGCCCGTTCGCTTCCTGCCCGAGTTCGACAACGCGACGCTCGGTCACGCCGACCGATCGCGCATCATCCCCGAGGAGCATCGGCCCCGGGTGGTCACGAGCCGCGATTGGCGCTTGGTGCTCGTGGACGGGTTCGTCCGCGCGATGTGGACGACGAAGCGGGAAGCCGGTCGGACGGTTCTCGAGGTCGAGCCGTTCGAACGCCTGTCGAAGATGGCGAAGGACCAAGTCGTCGCGGAAGGGACGGAACTGTTGCGGTTCGTGGACGAGAACGGCGGCGACGTCATCGTCAGAGCGCATCGATGACGTATCCGAGGATCGAGCCCGATCGGCACGGGATGCTCGATGTCGGCGACGGCAACCTCGTCTCGTGGGAGGCGAGCGGAAACCCGAACGGCAAGCCGGCGCTCGTGGTCCACGGCGGACCCGGGTCGGGCTGCACCCCGTGGCACCGCCGCCTGTTCGATCCGGCCGCGTACCGGATCGTGCTGTTCGATCAACGCGGATGCGGGCGGAGCACGCCGCACGCCAGCGAGCCGCAGATCGACCTTTCCTCCAACACGACGCAGCGCCTCGTCGCCGACATGGAGCTGCTCCGCCGCAAGCTCGACATCGAGCGGTGGCTGCTGCTCGGCGGGTCGTGGGGCAGCACGTTGGCGCTCGCCTATGCCGAGGCGCACCCGAACCGGGTCAGTCAGATCGTTCTCTGGGGTATCACGACCGGTCGTCGGGCCGAGGCCGATTGGTGGTTCCGAGGTGGCGTCGCGCCGCTGCTCCCCGCGCAGTGGGCGGCCCTTCGCGCGGGCGTTCCCGCCGACGAACGCGACGGAGACATCGTGGAGGCGTATTCGCGGATGCTGCACGACCTGGATCCGGAGGTCCGTCGCCTCGCCGCGCTGGCATGGTGCACGTGGGAGTCAGCGACGCCGGAGTGGCCACCCACGGGCGCCCTCGACGAACGCTACGCCGACCCCGACTTCGCGTTGGCCTTCGCACGCCTCGTCACGCACTACGTCGCCCACGACTTCTTCCTGGAAGACGGGATCTTGCTCCGGAACGCCCACCTGCTGGAGGACATCCCCGGGGTCCTGGTGCAGGGCGCGCGCGACCTGATGGCGCCGATCGCGAACGCGTGGGAGCTGAAGCAGGCGTGGCCGTCAGCGGAGCTCGTCGTCGTGGATGACGAAGGTCATGCGGGGAACCAGCCGGGGGTCGAAGGGGAACTGATCCGCGCCACCGACCGGTTCGCTTCTGACCGATAGACCTCCTTCGCTCCTTCATGAGCCCTTCACATCTGGGCGGCATCGTGGAGGCAGACGCGAGACGAAGGAGGTTCACGATGCGTCGAGGATTCGCGATCATCGCCCTGCTGGTGCTGATCTTCGGTGGGATCGGCATCGGGGTCGGCGCGTACCGAGCCGGTGAGCGCAACGGCATCACCGAGGGCATCGAGCAGGTCCACGTCGCTCAGCAGAACGGCCAAGAGGTCCAGGTCGTCCATGTCGTCGGCGACCGCGGGCCGTACTTCTTCCCGGGGTTCTTCCTGTTCCCGCTGTTCCTGTTCGGAGCGTTCTTCCTGATCGGAGGGATCTTCCGGGGAGCCGGCCGCTGGGGCGGCCACGGCCATGGTCCCGGCCCGTGGAACGACGAGGGTCGGAAGCGGTTCGAGCAGAAGGCCGACGAGTGGCACCGCCGTCAGCACGGCGACGCACCGCCGACGCCGGCCACGCCGGCCAGCTAGCGGAGCCGCGAAGGGCGGGGGCACGGTTGCCTCCGCCCTTCCGCCGCGAGAGGCTCGCACCCATGCAGCGGATCCTGGTCGTCGAGGACGAGATGCAGATCGCGCGCACGCTTCGCGACTACCTCGAGGTCGCGGGCTACGAGGTGACGGTCGTCGGCGACGGTGGAGCGGCGCTCGCGAGTGCCCGTGGCGAGCGCCCCGACCTCGTCGTGCTCGACCTCGGCCTGCCGACGATCGACGGCCTCGACGTGGCGCGGGAGCTCCGGCGCACCGCCACGACGCCGATCGTGATGCTGACGGCCCGCGGCGAGGAGTCGGACCGGATCGTCGGCCTCGAGCTCGGGGCCGACGACTACCTCGTCAAGCCGTTCAGTCCCAAGGAGCTGGTAGCCCGCGTCCGGGCGGTGCTCCGCCGGACGAGCGGCGCGACGGCGGGCGCCGAGGTCCTACGGGCCGCCGGCGTGGAGGTGGATCTGCCGAAGCGGCGCGCCCGCGTGGAGGGACGGACCGTGGATCTGACACCGACCGAGTACCAGCTGCTGGTCACGATGCTCCGCGAGCCCGGCCGCGTCTTCACGCGCGCGCAGCTGCAGGACGCGTTGCACGGCGTGGCGATCGAGTCGTACGAGCGCGCGATCGACGCGCACATCAAGAACCTCCGCCGGAAGATCGAGCCCGAGGTCGGACACCCGCGGTACGTCTTGACGGTCCACGGCGTCGGCTACCGGTTCGCCGATGACTGAGCGACACGGCCCGCCTCGCGGGTCCAGCGCGCCGCCGTGGATGCGCGACGGTCCTCCGTGGATGGGTCGGGGTCGCTTCGGACCCGGACGGCGGTTCCGCCGGGGGGCGTTCGTTGCGCTGGCGTTCGTGGTGCTCCTGGTCGCGGCGCTCGCAACCGTCGTCGGCTCGATCCTCAGCGGCAACGCACCCGCGCCGTGGATCACCGTGCTCGTCTCGGCCGTCGTCGTCGTCGGACTGATCGCGAGCGCACGTGTGTTGTGGCGCAGCGCCCGTTCGATCAGCGTCCTGATGGATGCGGCCGATCGCGTGGCCGGCGGCGACTACACGACGCGCGTCGGCGAGGTTCCCTCGCGCCTCCTCGGCAGGCTCACGGCCGCCTTCGACCAGATGACGGAACGACTGGAGACGAACGAACGAAGACGGCGGGAGCTGCTCGCGGACGTCGCGCACGAGCTCCGCAACCCACTTCAGGTGATCCGCGGCTCGCTCGAAGGCATGCTCGACGGCCTCTACCCCGTGGACGAGGAGCGTCTACGACCGCTGCTCGACGAGACCGAGGTGATGTCCCGGCTCCTGGAGGATCTCCGAACGCTCTCGATGGCGGAGGCGGGCGTGCTGACGCTGGAGCTGGAGACGGTCGACCCGCGCCGGATCGCCGAGGATGCCGTGGACGCATACCGGTCGGCGGCGGACGAGGCCGGCGTGCGGTTGGAGCTGGTCGTCGGAGAGGACACGCCGGCCACGATGGATGCCGACGCCGTCCGTCTGACCGAGGTGCTGGCGAACCTGTTGACGAACGCGATCCGTCACGGCCCGGCGGGCACGTCGGTGACCGTCCGCATCCGAAGCGAGGGTCGCGACGTGGTGTTCGAGGTCGACGACGACGGACCGGGCATCCCGAACGACCAGATGCCGTTCGTGTTCGATCGCTTCGTCGCTTCGGCCGACACGGGTGGCACCGGCCTCGGGTTGGCGATCGCGAAGCGGCTGGTCGAGGCCCACGGTGGAACGATCGAAGCGATCACGCCGAGCGGCGGCGGCACCCACATGCGCGTGCAGATCCCGTCGGGCCGCCCCTAGCGCGCTCGCATCCGGTTGTTCCTCGCGTTGTGCTCGAGCTCTGCCAGGCCCAGCGCTTCGAGCAGCGGTGGAACGTACATCCCGAATCGACCTCGAAGGCCCTTCTTGATGCCGTACCAGCCGCCGACCGGGTTGTCGGGTGAGCGCCCCCACGCCTCGACGGTGTCCTCCTTCGCCGGCTTCTGCTCGTCGGCGGCGCCGAGGTCCATCCAATCGCCGCGTTCACGAAGCATCTCGTGGAGATCCTCGATGCATCGCAGCTGATAGCCGAGCTTCGTCGAGCCCACCTGGCACACGAGCGTCGGAGGAACCCCCTGCTCGTCGCGCCACATGGCGTACTCCGACGTCCCCGGCGGCGTCTTCAGGACCCACGGATCCTCGGCCGTCCCGGCCCCATTCACCTTTGCCATCCGGGCCTCCTTCCGGGCGGGGTGGCGCCGTATATGCCACCCGCGCGTCGAGCGGCATGAGCATATCCGGCAGCGGCCTTACCCTTGAAGGTATGAGCGTCGAGTCGCAGATGCTGCCGCTGGGAACCGAAGCGCCCGACTTCGCGCTTCCCGACGTCGTAACGGGCGACACCGTGAAGCTCGCCGAGGTCGCGGACGCGGCGCTCCTGGTGATGTTCATCTGCCGCCACTGCCCGTACGTGCGGCACGTTCGCGCCGGGATCGCACAACTCGGTCGGGACCACGTGGACACCGGCCTCGCGATCGTCGCGATCAGCGCCAACGACCCCGAGACGTACCCGGAGGACGCCCCTGCGAGCCTCGCCGAGGAGTCGCGCGAAGCCGGCTACACCTTCCCGTACCTGTTCGATGAGACGCAGGAGGTCGCGAAGGCCTACCACGCCGCGTGCACGCCGGACTTCTTCCTCTTCGACGGAGACCGGCGCCTCGTCTACCGCGGTCAGTTCGACGACAGCCGGCCCGGCAACGGACGGCCGGTGACCGGCTCGGATCTGCGCACCGCGATCGACGCGACGCTCGTGGGCCGACCGGTGACCGAGGACCAGGTGCCGAGCGTCGGCTGCAGCATCAAGTGGCGCGCGGGCAACGACCCCGACTAGCGCTCCTCACCGCCAACGTGCGCTCACTTCCGATCGGAACTCGAAACGATTCGGGGTGGAGCTCGGCCTGAAGAGGGCCGTTCCTCCGGTGCTCACCCGTCGGTCACCGAAGATTCACCGCAGGCACGAACCGATCTCGTCCAACGGAACCGGATCGGTAGTCAGGTGGCCCCCACACGAACCTCGACCACGCCGTCCACGACACGAACGTCGAACGCCGGGACCGGATGCATCGCGGGCCCGCGGCGCACCTGACCATCGGTGAGGTCGAACATGCTCCCGTGCGCGGGACAGGTCACGGTGAGCGGAGAGCCGGTGAGGCGCAGCACGCCGCGGTCGAGCGGTGCTCCTTGGTGGGTGCACCGGAGCCCGATCGCGTAGAGCGCCTCGCCGTTCCTCACGACGAATGCCTCGGTGCCGTCGACCAGGATCCGCCGCGGGCGGGCATCTTCGAGCTCATCGAGCGGCACCGCGCGTGACCATCCGTCGGCCATCTAGCGATCTCCTTACTTCGCGGGGAACCGTACCTCGGCGCGCAACCCACCTTGAGGACTCCGGCCCAGCGCCACCGCGCCCTCGTGCGCGAGGGCGACCTCGCGTACGATCGACAGGCCGAGCCCGCTCCCGCCGGTCGCGCGGTCGCGCGCGCCGTCCAACCGCACGAACCGCTCGAGCACCCGCTCGCGGTCGCCAGTTGCGATCCCGGGGCCGTCATCGTCCACCGTGAGGGCGACGTGCCCGTTCGATGTCCCAACCCCGAGCCAGATCCGAGCGCGCGCGTGGTGGGTCGCGTTGTCCGTGAGGTTGCGGACGAGCCGTTCGAGATCCTTGCGTTGCCCAAGGATGCGAGCCGACGACACGCCCTGCGTGTCGACGGCCAGTGACGTCGTGCCGCGGAGGCGGGCCGCCTCCGCCAGCACGACGTCGTCCAGGTCGACCTCGTCGAACCGCGCCGGCCGCGCGTGCTCGTCCAGTCGCGCCAGCACCAGGAGATCCTCCACGAGCCCCTGCAGCCGGGCGTCCTCGGCAAGGACCACGTCGGCCAACTCCCGGAGGTTCGTGCTGTCGGGATGCTCGGCCGCAACCTCCGCATGTTGCCGGATGGCCGCGACCGGGGAGCGCAGCTCGTGCGAGGCGTCGGAGATGAACCGACGCTGGCGTTCCTGCGCACGTTGCAAGCGGTCGAGCATCCGGTTCATCGTCCGCGCCAACCTGCCGACCTCGTCGTCGCGTGACGGCGTCGGCACGCGCCGGTCGAGCTCCGTCGAGGAGATCCGTTCGACCTCTTCGCGCATGTCCTCGACCGGACGCAGGGTCCTGCCGACCATCCACCAGGTCACGACCCCGACCACGACGAGGAGCAGGGGCACGCCGATCAGCAAGGCCAGCGCAACGACGTGCCTCGCGTCGTCGATATCGTCGACGTTGAGCCCGACCACCACTGTCCGTGGTCCATCGACACCGACCGTCACCGCGGAAGCGGCGATGAACGGCCCGGCGACGGTGGGGATCCGGAACCGCACCGTGCTCTCAGGGCCTGGCACCGCGAGCGGCGGCAGGCCGGCCACGTTCGCGCTCGACGCGACGACGGTCGTGCCACGCAGCACCTGCACGAATTGCTCCCCTGGATCCGCGACGACGATCGTCCGGCCATCCCGAACGCCGCCGTCCGCGATCTGCTCGGCACGCACGGTCGCCTGATCGGCGGCTTGGGCCGTGAGCGAACGTCCGACGAACGCGACCATCACGAACGCGGCGAGGACGGACGCGGTCCCCACGATCGCGACCGCCGTGGCCGTGACGCGCACCCGGATGCCGGCGGGTCGCCGCCGGCGCGCCCATCCGCGAACGTTCTCGAGGCGATCAGCCACCGTCGGCCGCCAGTCGGTACCCGGACCCGCGGACGGTTTGGATCGCGTCTCGGCCGAACGGGCGGTCGAGCTTTGCGCGCAGATGCCCGACGTAGACCTCCACGATGTTGAGGTCCCCGTCGAAGGTCCCGTCCCACACGTGATCGAGGATGTCGGTCTTCGAAACGACGTCGCCGCGGTGACGGAGCAGGAATTCCAACAGCGCCATCTCGCGCGCCGTTAGGGGGACCTCCACCTCGCCGCGCCAGACGCGCCGCTCGCCCGGATCGAACCGCAGATCTCCCGCCTCAAGCACCGCCGGCCGCTCCGCCGCTCCGCGACGGATCAGGGCGTGGAGCCTGGCGACGAGCGCCACGTACGAGAAGGGCTTGGCGACGAAGTCGTCGGCGCCCGTATCGAGCGCCTCGGCTTCGTCGAACTCGCCGTCCTTCGCGGTCAGCATCAGGATCGGCGTCCAGTTCCCCTCCTCGCGGAGGGTGGCGCACACGCGGTAGCCGTTGATCCCCGGCAGCATGATGTCGAGCACGATCGCGTCGTACGGATGCTCGCGAGCCATCCAGAGGCCATCGGTCCCGTTCGTGGCGACGTCGGTCGCGAACCCTTCCGCGTCCAAGCCTTTCCGCAGGCCCTCGGCAAGATGCTGCTCATCCTCGACCACCAGCACGCGCACGCTTCCACCTCCTCGTGCGAGGCGCGTTCATCTTCCCCCGAAGGGCTGAACCCGTGCTGAACGAGACGCCTCGATGTTCAGGGCTCGCTCAGGCGGGGAACGCGAGAGTGTTCGTGACCGAGGGATGCCCGATGGAAGAGGAGGACCCGCGATGAGGTACCGACGGATCGTGATGGCGGCCATGGCGATCGTGCTCGTCATAGGGGCGGCAGGCGTGCTGACCGGGTTCAGGCGCCAGGCCGTCGCCGGCACCACAGGAGGGATCGATCCCGCCGCATTCACCAACCCCGTTGCCAACCCGTACTTCCCCCTCAAGGTCGGGACGGTCTTGCACTACCAAGGCAGCGACGGCGGCCAGCGGTTCCGGGAACGGCTCACGATCACTCACTGGACGAAGAAGATCCAGGGCGTCACGACGACCGTGCTGCTCGACGTGCTTCGCCGCGCGGACGACAACACCCTCGCGGAGAAGACGTGGGACTGGTACGCAGACGACAACGCCGGGAACGCCTGGTACTTCGGTGAGAAGACCGCCACGTACACGAGGACGGGGAACGTGACCAGCCGGGACGGCTCCTGGCAGGCCGGGGTGCACGGCGCGGTCGCCGGGACGATCATGCCGGCCAATCCGCATCCCACCGACTCGTACCGGCAGGAGTTCCTCGCTGGGCATGCCGAGGATCAGGCGTGGATCGTCCAACGGACCGCACACGTGAGTGTGCCCCACCGGCACCTGGACCACGTGGTGCGCAGCTTCGAGTGGACGCGCCTCGAACCCGACGTGCTGTCGCTGAAGTTCTACGCGCGCGGCCTCGGGATCGTGCTGGAGCGTGACGTCGCCGGTGGGAGCGAGATCTTCCGCTTGGTGTCCGTCACGCACGTCTGAGCGGAGCGGACCGGGGGAAGGCGAGGACGAACGTGGCGCCGCCGCCCTCTGGCATCCGGACGTCGAGCAACGCGACGTCGGGTCGTGCGGTGGCCGCCGCTTCGACGGCGGCCACCGCATCGTTCGCGGTTCCCACGACGGCGATCGAAGCGTCGCCGCCCAGCAGATCCGCGAGCGCATCGACGAGGAGCGGGAGATCGTCGGCGATCAGCACGGTGATCTGGTTCATCGATCCCTATCCCGGACGGATCCCACCGTGGGTCTCGGTGCCGTATCGCTCCTTCTCCTTGGCCAGATCCAACCGCCCGATCCGCCGGCGCGCGTCGCGTGCCGCGTCGTCCAGCAGCTCCGCGGGGACGATCCACGCGACCTCGAACTCCAGACCGTCGGGATCGGCCCCGTACAGGCTCTTCGTGGTGCCGTGGTCGCTCGCACCCGTGAGCGCGCCGGCATCCGTGAGCACGCCCGCCAGGCGTTCGAGCTCTGCCAGCGTGTCCACCTCCCACGCGAGGTGATACAGCCCGACGGTGGAACGGCCGGCGGCCGACGGCGCGGCCTGCGACCCGATCTCGAACAACCCAAGGTCGTGATCGTTGATCGAGCCCGGCGCTTGGAGGAATGCCGCGCGGAACCCCTCGGGAGCCATCGGGATCGCTCGGAACCCCATGACGCCGGTGTAGAAGCGGACGCTCCGATCCAGATCGGCCACGTACAGGACCGCGTGGTTCAGTCGCGTGATGGGCATCGGGTGACACCTCCTGGTCGGTCGCCACCGTAGTCCCCGGCGCCCACCAGCGACTCCTGACGCGTCGGCCCTCGGCCCTATCCTGATGGGCATGGATTGCCGAACCTGCGGCTCCAGCCTGCCCGACGGCGCCCGCTTCTGCCCCAGCTGCGGCGCCCTCGTGACCGGTGGAACCGCGACCGACGAACGCAAGATGGTGACCGTCCTGTTCGCCGATCTGGTGGACTCCACGGGACTGTCGCAGCGCCTGGATGCCGAGCGCGCTCGTGAGGTGCTCGGGAGGTTCTACGACGTCACGGTCGAGGAGCTCCATGCGCTCCGCGGCCGGCCTGAGAAGTTCATCGGCGACGCGGTGATGGCCGTCTTCGGGCTGCCCCAGGTGCACGAGGATGACGCGCTCCGAGCGGTCCGCGCCGGGATCGCGATCAGGGAGCGCGTTCGCCGCCTCTGCGAGGAGCTCGGTCTCGCCACCCCACTGGAGATCCGCGTCGGGATCGAATCCGGCGAGGCCGCCACCGGAACGGGTCCCGACGGGCAACTGCTCGTGACGGGGTCGGTCGTCAACGCGGCCGCGCGACTCCAGACCGCCGCCGAACCCGGCGAGGTGCTGGCCGGGGAGACCACGCGGACACTCACCGAGCGGGCGGTGTCCTTCGGCGAGGAGCGGCTCGTCGAAGCGAAGGGCTTCGTCCAGCCGCTCTCGGCGTACTGCGTGGACGGGCTCAGCACGCGGTCGGCCCGCAGGACGATCCCCTTCGTGGGGCGCGCCGACGAGCTCGCGATGCTTCGCCGTTCGTTCTCGCGCGTGATCGGCACGTCGCGACCGCTGCTGTTCACCCTGGTCGGCGAGCCCGGGATCGGCAAGTCGAGGCTCGCCGCCGAGTTCCTCGCGGGGTTGGACCCCGAGGGCACGGTGCTCGTCGGGCGCAGCCACCTGGGCGCGGACAGCGCCACGTTCGCCCCCGCGGCGGCGATGGTTCGCGAGGTCGCCAGCATCGAGGACGACGACTCGGCCGATATCGCCGTGCAACGGCTGCGCGAGCTCGTCCAGCGCGTGTGTCCGCCCGGTCCGGACGCGCGCACGGTGGATCGCCTCCAGTCGTTGCTCGGACTCAACGAACCACGCCGCGATGAGTCCGCGTTCGTCCACGACGTCCGTGCCGGCTTCCTCACCCTGATCGAGGGGCTCGCGAGCGAACGACCGGTCACCCTGCTCTTCGAAGACGCGCAGACGTTCCGCCCGCAGATGCTCGACCTGATCGAACGCCTCGCAGCTCGCGCGCGCCACGGCCCGGGACGGGTGCTGGTCGTCGTGGCCACCCGGACGGACCTGCTGGAGGAGCGACCCACCTGGGGGACCGGCGCCGTGAACCAGGTCTGCATGCGCTTGGAGCCGCTGTCGGACGAGGAGGCGACCGAGCTCGTGCTCAAGGCCGGCGGTGGGCGGGTCCGCGAGGATCAAGCGAGCGCCATCACGGGGCGGGCCGGCGGCAACCCGTTCTTCATCGTGGAGTCCACCGGCATGCTGCTGCGCGACCGGCCGACCACCGACGGTGAGCTGCTCATCCCCCCGACCGTCCAGGCGATGGTGGCCTCGCGACTTGACGGCCTGGCACCCGAACATCGCGACCTCGCCCGGCGACTCTCGGTGTACCGGTACGACTTCGATCTGGAGGAGGTCTCAGCCGTCGCGAACGCCGGGGCCGACGAGCTCCAGGAGCTGATCGACGCCGAGATCATCGTCCGCGAGGAGATCGCCGGGTCCTCGCCCCGGTGGCGGTTCCGGCACGAGGTCCTGCGTGACGTGGCGTACGCGAGCTTGCCCAAACGCGAACGGCTCCGCCTCCACACCGTGATCGCGGAACGGCTCCAGGCGCAGGGCGCTATCACCTGGGCCGCAGATCACCTGGAAGCCGCTGCGCACGCGTCGCTCGACCTCGACCAGCAGGACCGGCGGGTCCCGGAGGCGGCGGCCGACGCGTTGCTCGCCGCCGGCGATCGGACGAGGCGGCGGATGGAGAGCCGCTCCGCGATCGACTTCTACAGCCGGGCCCTCGCATTGGCCGGGCCCGAGGACACGTGGGGTGTGCGCGAGGCGCGCGCTCTGGCGGGGATCGGGGAGTCTCGGTATTGGCTCGCCGAGTACCCGGCCTCCGTCGAGGCGCTCGAGCGGGCGATCCAGCTCGGGACGGCGCTCGACGACGACTGGACCCTCGCGCTCGCGCTTCGGTTCCGCGGCGACCTCGCGATCAACGTCGACGCCGACCTCGAGGCCAGCGAACAGCTCCTCGCGCGCTCGGTCGCTGCGGCCGAGCGACTCGGCGAGCCGTGGGCGATCGCGCGTTCGTTGCTCTTCTCCGGGTGGGTGCCGTGGACGCGTGACCGGTTCGAGGATGCGGAGCCGATCTGGCGGCGCGCGCTCCAGATCGCGCGCGACGGCGAGGACCGGTGGGCCGAGGTGCGCGCCCTCACGTCGTTATCCATCAACCATTCGCAGATGGGCGATGAGGCCGAGGCGCTCACGTTGATCCAGGAAGCCCAGCAGCTGGCCGATCGGATCGGCGATCAGTTCAGCGTCGCCGTCACCACCACCCAGCGGGCCCGCGTCGACGCGGACATGGGCCGGTTCGACGACGCGATCCGCCAGCTCGACGTGTCCGTCGGCATCTTCGGCGACCTCGGCGCTCGGTGGGAGCTCGCGGACGCCATGGCGGAGCGCGGGATCACGAAGCGCGAGATGGGGCTGTTGGACGAAGCGGAGGAAGATCTCGGCCGCGCGATCAAGCTCTCCGAGGAGCTCGGTGAACGGCAGTTGGCCAGCTGGACCTGGCGCGCCCTGGCGCGTGTGTCTGAGAAGCGAGGCGATGAGGACCTGGCTGCCGAGCGCTTCCGTCTAGCCGAACAGGCCGAGGCCCGGCGTCCCCAGTAGAGCGGCGAAGCCGGATCAGGTCAGCGAGCCCTGCCCTTCGATGGCGCCGCGCTTGCGGCGGCGAGGCTGCACCTCGGATGCCTCGCCGTCCACGGGGTGTTCCACCAGCGCGACCACGCGCGCGGTCATGAACCGCGCCGTCCGGACCACGGTGCCGCTCCGGGTGACCTCCGAGACCTCGGTCACGCCGCGACCGGTCGAGACCTCGACGCGCCTGCCCGCTCGGGTCGCCTCGATCTCATACGTCTGCACCCCGGTGCCGATATCGACCGCGATCTCGACCCGGTCTCCGCGCGACATGCGCCGATCGTAGGCGCGATCGGTGCGAGCGGTCCAGCGTGCTGGACCCTCGCACCGATCAGCCCACGTGATCGATCACGCCGTACGCCTTCGCCCCCTCCGGGTCGAGGATGAAGTCGCGGTCGAGGTCCTCGTGGATCCGTTCGATCGTCTGGCCGGTGTGCCGAGCCAGGATCTCCTCCATGAGCCGGCGCTGTCGCACCATCTCCTCCGCCCGGATCTTGATGTCGATCGACTGCCCTTGACCCGTGCTGCCCCAAGGTTGGTGCAGCAGCACGCGAGCGGTCGGCAGGGCGTGCCGCTTCCCGGGAGCACCGGCGGCGAGCAAGACGGCGGCGCCGCTCGCAGCCTGCCCGATGCACCAGGTCGAGACGTCGGGCTTGATCGCCTGCATCGTGTCGTAGATCGCGAACAGGGCCGTCACGTCCCCTCCCGGCGAGTTCACGTAGAGCGACACGTCGCGATCCGGGCTCTCCGCTTCCAGGAACAGCAGCTGCGCGATCACGAGGTTCGCGAGCTCGTCGTTCAGCTCGGAGCCGAGGAAGACCACGCGCTCGCGAAGCAGCCGCGAGTAGATGTCGAACGCTTGCTCGCCCGCGCCGGATCGCTCGACGACGGTCGGGACCCCACTGGCTCGCATGTTCGGGCCTCCTTCGTTTACGATGGCAACCTCTTGGTTGCCGACCGTACCCGAGAAGGGGACGTTCGGCAACCGTACGGTTGCGGCAAGACCGCAGAGAGCCGAGGCGAGATGTCGTCCGAGGTCCACGAGGAGATCATCGAGGCGCCGCCCGAGGACGTCTGGGGGTTCATGGTCGACCCCGCGGCGCTCTCGGCCTGGTTCGGGGCGGACGCGTGGCTCGAGCCGGAGCCAGACGGCATCGTGCGGTTCCGGTTCGCCGACGGCGCGGAACGCCGCGGCCGGGTCGAGCACGTCGCACCCTTCCGCTCCCTCACCTGGCGCTGGCGAGAGCACGTGGGCGCAGGGTTCGGCAGCCGGATCGGCGAGCCATCGTTCGTCACGATCGAGCTGCGGCGCGTCCCCGCCGGCACCCGGGTTCGCATCACCGAGCGGCCGGCGTCGGCGCTCGCCGAAGCGAGCCGATGACCGCACGCGATCACGACGCCGTCTTCCAAGCGCTGGCCGACCCCACGCGCCGGACCCTGCTCCGTACGCTGTCGGCGTCCGGCCCCTCCACGCTCACCGAGCTCTCATCGGGCATGCCGATGTCGCGCCAAGCCGTCTCCAAGCACCTCGCACTGTTGAAGGACGCCGGGCTCGTCGTGGCGCGGGGTGAGGTCCGCGGGCGGCGCTACGAGCTCAGCCCGGCCCCGCTGGCCGACGCGATGGGGTGGATGGTCGACGTCGGCGCGGGATGGGACGACCGGCTCGCGCGACTGAAGCGTCAGGTCGAAGCCCGGCGACGCTAGTCATCCGGTTCGAGCGCGGCCACAACGCGGCGGCGGATCCCCGCGACGTCCATACCCAACTCTCGGTCGTGCTCCTCGGACGTTCCGTAGGACGTGATGAACCGCCGGGACACGCCCACCGACGCGAAGCGCGACGGTACGTGGCGGAGCGCATCTGCGAGCGCCGGAAGCAAGGTTCCTTCGTAGAATGGCTCGACCGCGATCACGAGGGGATCCGGACCGGCAGCGGCCGCGAGCCCGGGCGCGTCGAACGGCGCGACGCTCGCCGTGTAGAGCACGGAGACGTCCAGCCCTTCGCAGGCGGCCAGCGTCCGCGTCAGGAGCGGGCCGACGACGACCACGGTCGCGCGCGAGCCCTGCCGGACGACCTCGAGCCGCCCACGGGCGACCTCGAACGCGACGTCGTTCTGCGCGACGCTCGCCCGGAGGTAGGTGAGCCGGCCGTCCGCGTACGTCTGGCGCAGCAAGCGATCCAGTTCGGTGGCGCACCCCGGAACGAGGACGTCCGTGTTCGGCACGGTGAGCACGACGCCCACATCTCCCGGCGAGTGGTGCGTCCCGCCCTCGGTCCCGTAGTCGTACGGTGCGCCGACGCTGGCCAGCGTGCCGCCGAGACCCTGGTAGCCGAAGTCCACCTTGACCTGCTCGAAGGGACGCTCGACGAGGAACGGCGCCATCGTGTGCGCGATCGTGTGGAACCCCTCCATCGCGAAACCGGCCGCGACCCCGACGAGGGTCTGCTCCATGATCCCGATGTTGACCACTCGGTCCGGCGCGATCGCGATCGCACGCTCGAACCGATCGACGCTGATCTCGGCGAGCACGACCGCGACGTTCGGATCACGCTCGACCAGGTCGGTCGCCGTCCGCGCGAGCTGGGACCGCATGTCGATCACCATTCGCCCTCCGGGATGTCCGCGACCACGGCGTTCGGCCGGTCGGACGGTCGCTTCGAGAGCGCGGCGAAGAGCTGCTCGTGATCGTGACCGTCCACGACGACGACGTCCCACCCGAACGAGCCGACCCGCGCCTCCCACGGACCCATCGGGATCGAGGAGCTGTGGTTGTCGATCACGAGCAGTGTGAGGTTGGTCAGGTTCAGGTAGGGGGCGAGCAGGACCGACTCCCAGTTCGACCCCTCGTTCAGCTCCGCGTCACCGCAGAGCACGACGACGCGCTGCTCGGTCGAGCCCCGCGCCCGGAGCGCCAGCGCGGAACCGACCGCGAGCGCGAGGCCGTGGCCGAGCGAGCCGGTCGACGCCTCGACGCCGGGAACCTGGTTGCGATCCGGGTGCGACCCCAGCGGGTTGCCCCACTCGAGGAAGCCGGCCAGCAGGTCTTCCGGGAAGAATCCCTTGGCGGCGAGCACCGCGTAGTAGGCGCTCGGTCCGTGACCCTTGCTGAGGATGAACCGGTCGCGAGCCTCGTCCTTCGGAGCGCTCGGATCGACCCGGAGCACCCGCTCGTACAGCACCCAGAGCGCGTCGAGCGTCGACGTGCTGCTCTCGTCGTGCTTCTCGTCGCCGGTCGCGAGCGCCATGAGCTCGCGGACGTGATCCAGGCCGGCCCGCGTCGTCATCGCCGGGGACCGTACAACGCACGCTGGCGGTCAGCGCGCGTGGACAGGGCGCGGCGCCTCAGTACGTGTAGATCGCGGCGACGTTGGCCCCGCGCTGCGTGACGCGATCGATCCGCGCCCACGGGAAGAGGATGCGGACCTGATCGTCCGCTTCGCGCTGCAGCACCTCGACGCCGTGGGGCGTCATCTTCACGTCGGCGGTCTCATCGAAGTTGACGGTCTTGCCGTCGATGAACGTGATCTCGCTGTGCATCTGCCCTCCCAACCGGAGCCCTCAGCGTAGCCCCTCCGGGTGCGGATGGCCTCGGCCGATGGTCGGTACCCTGCCGGGATGCGCTTCGCCCCGCAGGACGTCGCGTTCGTCGCCGATCCGTATCCCGTGTACGAGGAGCTCCGGACCTCGGCGCCGGTCATCTACGACCCTGCGACCGATCATTGGCTGGTGACCCGTCATCGCGACGTCGACGCGCTCCTCCGTGATCGCCGGTTCGGCCGCACGTACCTCCACGCGGCATCGCACGAGGAGATGGGCCGCGATGCGCCGCCGGCCCATCTCGCGCCGTTCTGGCGGCTGATCAACGCCGGGATCCTGGACATGGAAGGGGCCGACCACCGGCGTGTCCGCCGCCTGGTCTCGAAGGCGTTCACCCCTGCCTTCGTCGAGGGCCTCCGGCCCCGGGTTGAGCGGATCGTGGGCGATCTCGCCGGCGCCGTCGACGGCGCCGGCGAGATCGACCTGCTCCCGACGATCGCCGAGCCGCTGCCGGTCACCGTGATCGCGGAGATGCTGGGCGTCCCCGACGGGGACCGACAGCTGCTGCGTCCGTGGTCCGCCGACATCTGCCGGATGTACGAGCTCAACCCCTCGGCGGAAGCGGAGGCCGCCGCGGTGCGCGCGAGCCTCGAGTTCTCGGACTACCTGCGCGCGCTCGCACGCGAGCGCGCGCAGCACCCCGGCGGCGATCTGATCTCCGAGCTGGTTCAGGTCGTGGACGAGGGTGAACGGCTCACAGTGGACGAGCTCGTCGGGACGTGCGTGCTGCTGCTCAACGCCGGGCACGAGGCCACCGTGAACGCCACGCTCCTCGGCTGGTGGACGCTCTTCCGCCACCCCGACCACCTGCAGCGGCTCCGTGCCGA
>Ga0307302_10000262_pt1 | contig 23499 bp, 20 predicted proteins | sample ER_DNA_183_FD_194490 | JGI IMG/M metagenome (GOLD analysis project Ga0307302, IMG submission 194490) | Bulk soil microbial communities from the East River watershed near Crested Butte, Colorado, United States - ER_DNA_183 | ecosystem: Environmental > Terrestrial > Soil > Floodplain | place...
GACCGTCGGGTACCTGTTCCAGCGGCCGTCGGACAACTTCCTGCCCCACCTCACCGTGGGCGAGCACCTGCGGCTCGCGCGCGGGCTCACCCACCGCCCGCCGCGGATCGATCAGGAGGCGCTGCTCTCGACCCTCGGGATCGAGGAGCGCATCGACCACCTGCCCTCGGAGCTCTCGGGTGGCGAGCAGCAGCGGGCGGCGATCGCCGAGGTCCTGATGGGCGGCGCGACGATCGTGGTGGCCGACGAGCCGACGGCCGAGCTCGACACCACCTCCGCGAGCCACGTGATGGACACGATGGTCGAGCTCGCGCGCGCCGGGGTGACGTTCGTCGTCGCGACACACGACCGATCGGTGATGCGGCGGGCCGACGCCGCGCTCGAGCTCGACCACGGGATCCGCCGGTCGTCGACGAGCGTCCCCGCCGACCCGGCCGATCGTTCGAGCGCCGCCGCGTTCCGCCCGGCGCCGAACGCGGCCGAACCCGACCGCGCCGACCGGTGGCGGCCGCCGGCGACCACGACCGGCCCCGAACCCGAGCTCCCGTTCACCCTGGACGCGAACGGCCTCTCGAAGGCCTACCGCCGCGGGGAGGAGGTGGTCCACGCGCTCGACGAGGTGAGCCTGACGCTCCGCGCGGGCGAGCTCGTCGGTCTCGTGGGGCGGTCGGGTTCGGGCAAGACCACGCTGCTCAACGTGATCGCCGGATGGGAGCACGCGGACGCCGGAACGATCGAGCGATCCGGATCGGAGTCGGCGGTCCCCGGCTGGGACGAGCTCGCGGTGGTACCGCAGAAGTTGGGGCTCTTCGACGAGCTCAGCGTCCGCGAGAACCTCGAGTACCCGGCCCGCCTCCACGGCCGGCTCGATGAGCTCCGGGGGCGTGTCGACGAGCTGATGGAGGATCTGGGGATCGCCCACCTCGCCGCGCGCTACCCCAAGGAGACCTCCCTCGGTGAGCAGCAACGGACGGCCGTCGCCCGCGCGCTCGTGCTGGCGCCGACCCTCCTGCTCGCGGACGAGCCGACGGGGCACCAGGACGCCGTGTCGGAGCGGCGCGTGCTCGAGGCGTTCGGCCGCGCGGCCACCGAGGGCGGGAGCTGCCTGATCGCCACCCACAACGCCTCGCTCGCGCCGAGGCTGGACCGCGTGCTCGAGATGGCCGACGGCCGGCTCGCCGTCCGAACGTCCACTCCGTGACCGCGCTCGAGATCCCCGATGAGGTGGTGCGGATGAACCTGTCCGCGAACGGCGCGGCCGGCCGGGCCTGGCTCGGATCGCTCCCCGGCCTCGTCGAGGAGCTCACCGATCGATGGTCATTGACCATCGGCCCCGCCTTCGCCGGTGGAGCCGTGGGGTTCGTCGCGCCGGCCGAACGTCGCGGCGGCGATCGTCTCGTGCTCAAGGTCAGCTTCGTGGACGAGGAGACGCGACACGAACCCGACGCCCTACGGCATTGGGACGGCGACGGCGCCGTGCGGCTGGTGGATGCCGAACCCGCTCGGGGCGCGCTCCTGCTCGAACGGCTGGAGCCCGGAACAGCGCTCGGAGACCACCCCGATCGTGCGGAGGCGATCGGGATCGCCTGCTCGCTGCTGAGGCGTCTGTGGCGACCGGTTCCGGACGGTCACCCGTTCTCGCTCGTCCGCGATCTCGCCTCGCGGTTGGCGGACGAGCTCCCCGGGCGGTTCGTTCGGCAGGATCGGCCCTTCGACGAACGGCTCGTCCGAACGGCGGCCGATCTCTGCCACGACCTCGCGGACTCGTCCGAGGAGGCCGTCCTGGCCAACCGGGACTTCCATCTGTGGAACGTGCTCGCCGCCGAGCGCGAACCCTGGCTCGTGATCGATCCCAAGCCGCTCGTGGGCGAGCGAGCGTTCGACACAGGCCATCTGGTTCGGACGCTGCTCCCGGAACGGCTCGACGTCGGTTCGGTCGACGCGATCGTGGACCGGCTCGCTGCGGAGCTCGAACTCGAGCCGACCCACGTCCGCGCCTGGGCGCTCGTCCGCTCGGTCGACGACGCGCTCTGGGGCCTGTCCACCGGCGGTACCGACGTCGAGTGGGACGTTCGATGCGCCCGACTGCTCGCCGATCGGCTCTAGACCCTCCTCAGAAGTTCTGGCCGCGGATCTCCCCTCCGGGGAAGTCGCCGGGTCCGGTGTTCGGCGGCTCGACCCCATCGTTCGTGTGGACGTTGACGTACGTGTCCCCCGACTCGAGCGCGGTGACCACATCGTCGAGGTCGATCCAGCCGCAGCCGTTACGGGGATCGGGCGCCGTCACGCTGCCGGCGGCGAGGACGCCATCCGTTCGCCCTCCACCCGGGGCACCCATGAAGAGCGTGACTCCGATGGGACCGCTCACGCCGGCGACCCCGCAATGGATGTGCGCGGCGAAGACGTTCTCGATGTTCGCCACGACCAGCCGGAACCCGAGCTCGGTGCCACCCGCGTCCAGCCGGAAGGTCGCGACGCCTCGGGCAAGGGTGTCCCGAGCCGGCACCTCGTCGCCGCCCGAGAGCACGGCGCGGAACGTGGTCGGCTGGGCCGACACCGTCGACCCGAGGACGCCGACGAGCAGACCTCCCATCAGGGCAAGGACGATCGCTCGCTTCATCTCTCCCCCTTTCCGGTCGCGCGTACGGGTCAGGCCGCGACCTGAACCGCCCGCCTACCCCGTCTCCATCGGTTTGAACCCTCGAGACGTGGGCCTCAGAGCAGCTCGTAGGCGGGGAGCGTCAGGAACTCGAGGAAGCCGGGTGGGAGCGCCACCTCCTCGAACAGCGTGCGCGCCTGCTCCAGGCGATGCCTGGTGAAGCGCTTCTCGCCCGGCTGCTCGCGGAGGTGCGTCATCTCGATCTGGATGGCCTCGCGGGCCTTCGCGGCGGTGACCATCTCACCCGTCGGGAGCGTGACGCCGTTCGCCACCCACTGCCAGATCTGCGACCGCGAGATCTCGGCCGTCGCGGCGTCCTCCATCAGGTTGTCGATCGCGGCCGCGCCGACCCCCGACAGCCACGACGCGAGGTACCGCATCCCCACGTTCACGTTCGTCCCCAGGCCCTCCTCGGTGATCTCGCCGTTGGGGACGCGCACGTCGAGCAGCTCCTCCGCTGAGACGACCACGTCCTCGCGCTGCCGGTCGACCTGGTTCGGCCGGTCGCCCATGACCCGGTCGAACTCGGACATCGCGACCCGGACGAGGCCCGGGTGGGCCACCCAGGTCCCGTCGAACCCGGCGTTCGCCTCGCGGACCTTGTCCTCGGAAACCTTGGCAAGGGCGAGCTCGTTGGCCTCGGGGTCCGTTCGACTGGGGATGTACGCGGCCATTCCGCCCATCGCGTGAGCGCCTCTCCGGTGGCACGTCCTCACCAGGAGCTCCGTGTACGCGCGCATGAACGGGACGGTCATCGTGACCTGGGCCCGGTCGGGCAGGATCATCTCGGAGTGTCGGCGGAACTTCTTGATCACGCTGAAGATGTAGTCCCAGCGGCCGGCATTCAGCCCCGACGAGTGATCGCGCAGCTCGTAGAGGATCTCGTCCATCTCGAACGCGGCGAGGATCGTCTCGATCAGGACGGTCGCGCGGATCGTCCCCCGGTGGATGCCGAGCCGCTCCTGCGACCAGACGAACACGTCGTTCCACAGCCGCGCCTCGAGATGGCTCTCGAGCTTCGGCAGATAGAAGTAGGGGCCGGTCCCGCGTTCGAGCTGCTCGCGGGCGTTGTGGAAGAACGCGATCCCGAAGTCGAACAGGCTCGCGGACATCGGCTGCTCGTCGACGAGCACGTGCCGCTCAGGGAGGTGCCAGCCGCGCGGCCGAACGAGCAGCGTCGCGGTCTCGTCCGCGAGCCGGTACTCGCGTCCGTCGGGACCCGTCATCTCGATCGTCCCGCGGATCGCGTCGGCGACGTTGATCTGTCCCCCGACCATGTTCGACCAGGTAGGAGCGTTCGCGTCCTCGAGGTCTGCCATGAAGCACCGAGCGCCGCTGTTCAAGGCGTTGATCACCATCTTGCGATCGGTGGGCCCCGTGATCTCGACCCTGCGGTCCTGCAGGTCGGGCGGCGCGGGTGCCACCCGCCAGTCCCCCTCGCGGACCGAACGCGTCGCCTCGAGGAAGTCCGGCCGCTCCCCTTCGTCGAGCCGGGCCTGTCGTTCGGCACGGGCCTCGAGCAGCTCCGCACGCCGCCTGCCGAACTCGCGCTGCAGCCCGACGACGAACGCGAGCGCCTCGTCGGTCAGGATCTCGTCGAACCGGGGCTCCGTCGGACCCAGGACCTCGACGCCCTCGGGGTGGGTCACGTCAGCCTCCTCTCCGCTCCCCGAGCAGCTCGTCCCGCGCGAGCCCCGTGGTTTCGAGGACCTCGGCCTCGTCGACGGCGCCGGACGAGACCGCGAACCGCAGGTACCGCAGCAGGCTGGTGACCGTCGCCGGCTCGTCAAGCACCCCCGCCGCGGCGACCCCCTCACGCCAGGCGCGCACGCGCGAGGTCGCGTCGTCGAGGTGTGGGAGCAGCCATCCGTAGACGGCGGCGTACCGGCTCGCGAGCTGCGCCGGGTGGAGGTCCCAGCCCTGGACGAAGCCGTCGCTCAGCGAGTGCCGGACGTGGTCGGCGTGCACACGCCACGCCGCGTGGACGTCGTCGGTGCGATCGCTCGCCGGCGCGACGTTGCTCGACCCGTCGCTGATCCGCACACCGGTCCCGGCGAGCGCCACCTGCAGCGCGTGTCTCGCGAAGTCGTTGGCCGGGTGATCGAGCCGCTGCTCCCACGGCATCAGTCCCAGCGACGCGGTGTAATCGAACACCCCGAAGTGCAACGCGGCGAGCCGGCCGCCGGCCGCGTCGAGGATGCGGCCGGCGGCGACCGAGCCGTCGGGGCCGAGCACCGACCGCGGGGTCTCGACCTGCACCTCGAACCGCAGCGCGCGCTCGGCAAGACCGAGCCCGATCTCCAGGCGCTCGAGCGCATCGGCGAAGATCGCGACGTGCTCGGGCGTCTCGACCTTCGGCAACGTGACGACGAACCCGTCGGGCAGCTCGCCGGCGGCCTCGGTCAGGCTCGCGAGGAACGTGTCGAGCGTCCGGAGGGTCCGCGCTTCGGCGCCGTCGGCGAACGACTTCACCCGCAGCCCGAACGACGGCGGTGCGGTCCCGTCCGCGCGCGAGGCCTGAACGGCTCGAGCCGCCTCCTCAGCGTGCCGGTCCTCCTCGTCGTCGGGTCGCGTGCCGTAGCCGTCCTCGAAGTCGACGCGAAGGTCCTCGACCGGGGCGCGCTCCAGCTTCGCGCGCACGCGCGCCCGCGTCCGCTCGGCGACCGCGGCGTCCACGCCGAACGCCACCTCGAACGACCCCGGGTCGGGCGCGTGCGCGTCGAGCAACCGCAACGCCTCGGCCCCGAACTCGACCGTGGTCGTCGGTGTCACGCGGTCGGCGGAGACGTACAGGGTCTCGAGCGGCTGGCCGGCGCCGAGGTCGCCGGGGAACCGGCGACGGTGCTCGGCCGCGGCCCGGCGAGCGCGCTCGAGGAGGTCGCGCCACGCGTCGTCGGGGAAGGAGCGGCTCACCCCGAGGCGACGTCCTCGGTCCGCCGCACCGTCCCCTCGATCCGACCCGAGGGCTTGTCGGTCACGACGAAGACCTGGCCGTCGTTCTGGATCCCGCCGTACGCGAGGTCGACCGCGACGTGGTGGAGGTTCGGCATCGACAACGCCACCTCCTCGACGTTCGGAGCCGCCTCGAGCACCGCGGTGCCCATGTGCCACAGGGTGTGCTGCACCGAACGGCTGTCGTCGTGCTGCGCGAACGCGCGGACGAGCGCATCACGGCAGGCCTCCCGCTCCTCGGCGAAGTCGAGCTCCGTCCCGGCGTACCGCCACCGCGCGTCGAGCTCGGTCGCGATGATCCGGTCGTCGGTCTCCGGCAGGATCGTGAACCGGTCCTTGAGGAAGCCGCTGAACGCCGACCCGGTCGTCTTCAACAGGCAGAGCTCGTCGAGCCCGCCGGACAGGCGGATCTCGCCCCGGTCGCGGACCACGTGGGTCGTCCATCGGAAGGCTCCGCGCGTGAACGCGTGGGGGTGGGGTTGCCCGTCGATCACGACGCGCTCCCACGGCCGCTCGGACAACCACGCCTCGGCCCGGCTCGCCGCGGGAGACGCATCCAGGAGGTACCCCGTGTACCGGAGCGCGAACGACTCGAGCGGTTCCGCGGGGTGTTCGAACGCGAGGGCGAAGGCCGAGCTCCGCATCGTGTCCGTCGGGAGCACCGTGGCGTTGTCGCCCCCGGTGTGGACCTCCTCGAAGTCGCCCTCAAGGCGCACCTCGATCTCGCGCTCGGAGAACTCGTGACGCTCCTCGCCCCGCACCACGGTCGCGAGGTGGATCCCCGCCTTGCCGTACCGGTTGGGCCCGAGCTCGAACCCCATCAGCTCCCCCGGTAGGTCGAGTAGCCGAACGGGCTCAGCAGCAACGGGACGTGATGGTGCTCACCGGGCTCGCGCAGGGTGAACTCCACCGTCACCGCCGGGAAGAAGGTCTCGACGCCCCGTCCGTTGAAGTAGGCGCCCGAGTCGAACCGCATCCGGTACGTCGCCGCCATCGGTTCGGCGCCCTCGGGGAGCAGATCGCTCAGCCGGCCCTGTTCGTCGGTCAGGCCCGCCCCGACCGGCTCCCAGCCGCCCCCGGCGAAGACCTCGAGCTCGACCGCCACGCCAGCGCCGGGCCGGCCGGCCGACGTGTCGAGCACATGCGTCGTGATCGCCGCCACGGCGCGCATCATCCTCCCGCGCGGGCGAGGGGCGCCACGGGCCGGACGAGCTTCGCGAGCCGGATCCGGGTGATCTGCCGTTGCTGTTCTGCTGCCTCGGCCAGCTCGGTGTCGCGATCGTTCCCGAGCCGTTGGCGCAGGGTCTCGAGCATCTCGTCCGCAGCCTTGCCCGTGGCGTTGATCAGGAAGACGTGTCCGAACCGCTCCTCGTACTCCCGGTTCCCCGCCTCGAGCGCACGCACGAACTCCTCGCTCGCGCCAGCAGTGCCGGCCTGCTCGCCCCGGGCCCAGGCCGACCCGCCACGCTCCCCGATCCGCGGGTGCGCGGCGAACGCCTCGCGCCGGTCGTCGGGCGGGAGGCCGGCCCACACGTCGTCGGCGGTCTGCAGCAGCGCATCGAACGTGGCGAACGGCCGCGCGGCCTGGAGCTGGCTCGCCCACGCGCGCGAGCCGCAGCAGGCGAGCACGCGTTCCTCGAACAGCTCGCGCGTCTTCGCGTTCAACCAGCGGACTCCGAACGACCGCCAGCCGTCGTCGGTCACCCTGCCCTGCACCCGGAGCCTCGCGACGCCGCCGTCCGGATGGATGTTGAGCCGGACGTGGGTCGCCCGCGCCGGCGGATCGATCGGGAACGTCGCGCGCCGGTGGGGCCCGAGCTTGCGACGCGACAGGACCTCGGACCACTCGGGTTCGGTATCCGGATCCGCGATCCGCTCGTGCACCACGCGGACGTCGAGCGAACAGGTGTCGGGGTAGTTGCCCTTGAAGTTCGACGTGTCGACCTCGACGCGCTCGATCTCGGTCTCGGTCGCGAGGCGGAGTACGACCCAGTCGTGGCCGTCGCCTCGGCGGCGTCGCGTCTCCCAGCCGTCGCGCATGCCGTGTGAGTCGCCCGGCGCGATCAGGTTGTGCGGAGAGGAGAAGAAGAGATCGCTCGCATCGAGCACGACCCCGCCCGACAACGACGCCGCGACGTCCGCGCGGCCGCCGGCGTCGGCGAGCGTTCGAAGATCCGGGAGGGGCTCGCCGTGCACGCGGAGCCTCGCGACCCCGCCATCGGGGACGATGTTGAGCCGGAGGTGGCTCACCCGTAGCGGCGAGGCGACGTCGAACCGGTTGACCGCGTCGCCCTCGAGCGCCGACTCCGGCACCAGGTCGAGCCACTCCGCGCCCGTGACGTCGTCCTCCTCGACCACTGCACCCTCGAGCGAGCAGCGGTCCGGGTAGTTGCCGCGGAAGAAGCTGGTGTCGACGACCACGCCGCGGACGATCCCGGGGATGCCGAGGCGGACGATGCACCAGTCGTGGCCCGGCTCGCGCCGGCGGCGCGTCTCCCAGCCGTCCATCTCCTTGCCTCGATCCGTGTAGCGGTCGGGGTCGAAGACCGGCGCCTCCGGCTTCACGAGGTTCTCCTTCGGCGCGAAGAACTCGTCGTTCGCGACGAGCACCATCCCGCCGAGGCGCCGGGCGGCGAGGTCGGGCAGCGTCGTGAAGTCGCTCACGCCGCCCCCCTCGACAGCAGGCGCCCGACCGGTTCGTCTCGGAACCGCCCGTCCGCGTAGACCTCCACCCCTCGAACGTACGTGGCCGCGACGCGTCCGTCGAGCCGGCGGCCCGCGTAGGGCGTGACCGGGTTGCGGTGGTGGAGCTCGGAGGGATCGACCTCGGAGCTGCCCTCGGGTTCGAACAGGACGAGGTCCGCGTCCCTGCCCTCGGCGATCGCGCCCTTGCGCTCGAGGCCGGCGATCGCGGCCGGCCCCTCACTCATCCAGCGGGCCACGTCCTCGAGCGCGAACCCCCGAGCCCGGGCCTGCGTCCAAACGGCCCGGAGCCCGAGCTGCACCGACGCGATGCCGCCCCACGCCTCGAAGAACGAGCCGGCCTTCAGATCGGCCGTGCACGGCGAGTGGTCCGACACGACCGCGGCGATCCGCCCGTCCCGAAGCCCGTCCCACAGGCGCTCCCGGTTCGCCGCATCCCGGATCGGCGGTGCGCATTTGCACGCGGTGGCGCCGTCGGGGATCTCGGCCGCCTCGAACGTCAGGTAGTGAGGGCAGGTCTCCACCGACACGCGTTCGCCTCCGGCCAGGGTGTCGAGACCGGTCGCCGCCGAGAGATGGAGCACGTGCGTCCGGCACCCCGTCGCCGCGCTCGCCTCGGCGACCGCCGCCATCGCCTGCTCCTCCGCCGAGGCCGGCCGCGACGCGAGGTAGGTGCGGTACGCGAACGGGTCGGAGCCGGCGAGCCCCTCCGTCGCGCGCTCGATCGGGCCGGACAGCTCTGCGTGCACGATCAGCAGCCCGTCGAACGCCGCGATCTCGGCCGCCGCCGCTCCGAGCTGTTCGAGCTCGAGCGATCCGAACTCGTCCACGCCGGACGGACACAGGAAACACTTGAACCCGAACACGCCGGCGTCGTGGAGCTCGCGCAGCTGCCCGAGATCGCCCGGGACCGCCCCGCCCCAGAACCCGACGTCGACGTGGACCTTCCCGTCGGCGGCCGCTCGCTTCTCTGCGAGGGCGGCGATCGTCGTCGTCGGCGGGATGCTGTTCAGAGGCATATCGAGGATCGTCGTCACGCCGCCCGCAGCAGCCGCTCGCGTCGCGGTCTCGAACCCCTCCCACTCGGTCCGTCCCGGCTCGTTGACGTGGACGTGCGTATCGACCAGCCCGGGCATCACCACGCGCTCACCCGCCTCGACCAGCGGCACGGCCGGCGGCGCGTCGTCGAACGGCGCGACGCGCTCGATGCGCCCGTCCGCGACGTGGACGCACGCCTCTCGAACGCCGTCCGGCGTCACGACGCGCCGGCCTCGGATCAGGACGTCGGCCCCGTGCACGATCGCATCGTGGCACGGGCCGGAACGTCTACGCTCACCGCCGTGAGGACGGTCATCCGGGGGGCGCGGTGGCCCGGCGACGTCGCCGTCCGCGACGGTCGGATCGAGTCGGTCGGGTCGGTGGCCGTGGAGCCCGGCGACCAGGTGATCCGGTGCGACGGCGACCTGATCACGGCGGGGCTCGTCAACACGCACCACCACCTCTACCAATGGATGACGCGCGGCCGGTGCGTGGGGTGCGACCTGTTCGGCTGGCTCGTCGAGCTCTACCCGGTCTGGGGGCGTCTCGATGTCGAGGACGTGCGGGCGGCGGCGCTGGTGGGGCTCGCCGAGCTCGCGCTCACGGGGTGCACGACCGCGGCCGACCATCACTACCTGGTCCCGCGCGGCGACGACACGGTGTTCGACGCGATCGTCGACGCCGCGAGGACCGTGGGGATCCGCCTGCATCTCGCACGGGGGTCGATGGATCTGGGCGAGTCGCGGGGCGGCCTTCCCCCCGACCATGTGGTCGAGGACCTCGACGCGATCCTCGCGTCGACCGAGTCGGTGATCGCTCGTCACCACGACGGCGAGCGCGTCGTCGTGACGGTCGCGCCGTGCAGCCCGTTCAGCGTGACGCCGGAGCTCATGCGCGCGTCGGCCGAGCTCGCGCGCCGCCACGCGCTCCGGCTGCACACCCACCTCGCCGAGACGATCGACGAGGAACGCGACGTGCTCGAACGCTTCGGCCGGCGACCGGTGGACCTGCTCGACGAGCTCGGGTGGATCGGCGGCGACGTCTGGGTGGCGCACGGGATCCACTTCGACGATGCCGAGGTGACGCGGCTCGGGGCCGCGGGCACCGGGGTCGCGCACTGCCCGTCGAGCAACGCGCGGCTCGGCGCGGGGATGTGCCGGGTCGTCGATCTCGAGGGCGCCGGGGCGCCGGTCGGCCTCGGCGTCGACGGGGTGGCATCCAACGAGGTGGGCGGGCTGCAGCCCGAGCTCCGCCAGGCCCTCTACACGGCCCGGCAGCGCGCCGGCCGCGCGGACGTCTTCGTGCCGCACGACGCCCTGCGACTGGCGACCGAGGGCGGGGCGCGATGCCTCGGCCGGGACGACCTGGGCAGGCTCGAGCCCGGGCTCCGGGCCGACCTCGTGATCTGGCCGGGCGACGACCTCGGCGACGTCCCCGATCCGCTCGCCGGACTCGTCCTCGGCCCGGACCGACGGGCGCGGCACGTGTTCGTCGACGGCGAGCCCGTGGTGCGGGACGGGACACTGCTCGGGGCGGACGAGGGCGCCCTGCGCCGGGACCTCGCCCAACGCGCCCGTCGCCTCTGGCCCTGATCGTCCGGCGATGCCGCTCCAGAACCGCGTCACGCCGCTCGGCGACCTGGTCGCCGAACCCGGCCGCGGGCTCGTCTACGGGAACCGTGGATGCCTGCACGACGACCGCGGCAGGATCCGCCGCCGGTACGCCGGCAGGCGATGGATCGCGTGCCGGCTCCGGTTCCGCGGCTGGCACCGCGAGCCGCTCCTGCAACCCGGCCGGTTCACCGAGCTGTTCTTCCTGGACGAGGCGACGGCGTTCGCGGCGGGCCACCGCCCGTGCGCGCTCTGCCGCCGCGAGGACTACATTCGTTTCGGCGAGATCTGGCGGTCGCTGCACCCCGGCGAGGTCGGCGCCGACGCGATCGACGCGCGGCTCCACGACGAGCGGGTCGAACCGCAGACGCGCGCCCACCGCCTCCACGAGGCCGACCTGGCGGATCTCCCGGACGGTGCGTTCGTCCTCCGCGCCGGGGTGCCGCTCCTCGTGCTCGGCAGCGAGCTGCTGCGATGGTCGACGGCGGGTTACGTGCAACGCGACGCGCGACCGGCACGGAGCGGGACGACCCTCATCACGCCGCCGTCGCTCGTCGGGGTGCTCCGGGCCGGTTGGCACCCCATGGTCCCGCTGTTCCATCCATCGGCGGCCCCGGATCGTCTCGACCCGGCCTGACGTTGCGTCAGGGGGTCGGTTCGACTTCCCGCAGGTACTCGGCCAGGGCGCTGATGTCATGAGCGGCCAGCCCGGTCGCGAGGGCTGCTCGGACCACGTCCCGGTTCGTCTCTGCCTGTGGCATCGGGGCACCCACCGCCAGGGCGAGCTCGAGGATCAGATCGAGGTCCTTGCCGACGAGATCCAGCCTGAACGCGACCGGCGTCTCGTCTGGCCGCTCGAACGCCGCCCGCTTGTACAGCACGTACGGCGCGGCGGCCGCGCCCGACGCGAAGACCTCGTAGGCAGCCGTCCGGTCGACGCCGGCGCGTTCGGCGAGCACCAGCGACTCCGAGAGCGCCGCGTTGAGCCCGTGCACGAGGGCGTTGACCGCGAGCTTCATCGTCGCTCCCGTGCCGAGCTCCCCCACGTGAATGATCTTCGACGACATCGCCTCGAGCACAGGTCGTGCGCGGTCGAGCGCCTCGGCGTCGCCGCCGGCCATGATCAGCAGCTCGCCGCGCTCAACCACCGGCACGCTCCCGGAGACGGGAGCGTCGAGCAGCGTCGCTCCGCGGGCGCGCACCGGCGGTTCGATCGCGCGGACGGTCTCGGGCGCGATCGTGCTCATCTCCAGGACGACCTGGCCGTCGTGGAACCCCGCCCGCGCATCCCCGTACACGGCCCGGACGGCCGCGTCGTCGGCGAGGCTCGTGATCGCGATGTCCGCCGACCCGGCCGCCTCGCTCGCGCTCGCCGCGATCTCGGCCCCCGAGGTTCGGGCGACCGCGTGACACTTCCCACGGTCGCGGTTCCAGACGATGACGTGGAAGCCGGCCCGGCGGAGCGTTCCGACCATGGCGCCACCCATCCGCCCGGTACCGAGGACGGCGACCGTCGAGGCGCGTTCCGATCCGTTCACGGCATCAGTACGGCATCGACCAGCCGGCGTCGACGCGGAACTCGGCGCCCGCGATCGAGAGGTTCTCGAGCATGAGGACCGCGACGTCCACGACCTCCTGCATCTGCACGAGCCGTCCGGTCGTCGTCCTGTTCCGGTGGGCGTCGAGGGCCTCGGTCTTGCCAACCCAGAACGGTGAGTCCTCGACGATCCCGGGATGGAGCGCGTTCACCCGGATCGGCTTGAGCTCGGCCGTGAGCGAGCGGACGAGCCCGTCCACCCCGTGGTTGATCGTCGTCACGGTCATCGAGCCCGGGTACGGACGCTCCTTGGCCAGACCGCCGAAGATCAGAATCGACGAGTCGTCGTGCAGCCGGTCCAGGAGCGCGTGCACGACCTCGGTGTAGCCGACGAGCTTCAGGGTCACGAGGGCGATCGCCTCGTCGATGTCGTAGCTGCGCATCGTGTTGAGGTCGCGATGGACCCCGGCCAACACCAACCGGCTCACGTCGCCGACCCCTTCGAGCGCGGGTGCGATCTCCTTGGGCCTCGACAGGTCGAACGCGAGCTCCGTCGTCTTGCCGCCGAGCTCCGCGGCGACCGTGCTCCCTCGCGTCGGGTCACGCCCGGTGATCACCACCTCGCGGTCGGCCTGGGCGTAGTGGCGCGCCACCTCCTTGCCCAAACCCGCCGTCCCGCCGACCACCACGACCGCACCGTCCGTCATCGAACCTCCCTCGATGTTGCCTCGATCGTGTCCCGCAGGTAGTCCCAGTCGCGCTCGAACCGGTACGAGTGGCGCGCGGGTGGCGCGGGCGACTGCGTCTCGAGCCACCGAACCGGCACCTCGGCCGGGTTCGCGAACGCGTGGACACACCCGACGCCCGCCCACGCCACGTCGCCGGGGACCATGTGGTACGACTCGCCGTCGAACGTCACGTCGACCTCGCCCTCCAGGATCAGGTACGTCTCCTCCAACGGGTGGTCGTGGCCGCCGATCACGCCCTTGCGCGCGTCGTACTGCACCATGAACATCGTCGACAGCTGCGCGCCCAGGTCCGAGTCGATCATCATCTTCACGGTGATCCCGCTGTAGACCAGCAGCGCCGAACGCATGCTGGCCGATACGGTCAGCAGCTCCTGACCCTGCCTGCCCGGATCCATGTGCCCGGGCTGGATGTTCCCGAACGACCTCGTTCGGGGGTCGCGGGGGTCGACCGGGATCGGGTCAGTCTCGGGCAGCGCCGGGACGAAGTACGTGTCCCCGCCGTGAGCGGCCCGCGGGACCGGCGCCGAAAGCGCCGCCCAGCGGGCCGCGTTCGAGCTCCGGTTCGCGAGCGCGTGCGCCTGGCCCAGGGAGACCAGCGCGTAGTCACCGGCACCGAGCAGGACCGCCGCCTCCGACGTGAACAGGACGACCTCACCGTCGACGACGTAGAGGCTCTCCTCGTACGAGTGGACGTGCCAATCGAGCCGGCCGCCGGGCTCCATCTCCCCGATCCCGAACCCCGTGTGGACGGCCCCCGCGCCCTCGTCCACGACGGTCCATCTCCGGAAGCCCTCGACGTGACCTTCGAGCGCGGGGGGCACGCTCCAGGAGGCGTCGGCCGCGGTTCGAACCAGATGGTTGGGGCTCACGCCTGCTCCTCGTATGTCGCACCGTCCACGACCGAACGCCGCCTTCAGTCCATCGTGGCGCTCACGCGCTCGGCGATCGCGGCCGCCGATGGGATCGCGAGGTCCTCCAGCGCGTCCGCGGCGGGCAGCGGGATGTGGGGGGTCGTGATCCGCACGATCGGGCCGTCGAGATCGAAGAAGCGGTCCTCCGCCACGATCGAGGCCACCTCGGCGCCCCAGCCGCACAGCCGGGGGCTTTCTTCGACGGTCACGAACCGCCCGGTCTTGCCGACCGATTCCAAGATCGTGGTCGCGTCGAGCGGGACCAGCGAGCGCACGTCGATGACCTCGGCGTCGATGCCGTCACCCGCGAGTGCCTCGGCCGCCTCCTCCGACCTCGGGACCATCGCGCCGAGCGTCGCGATCGTCACGTCGGACCCCTGTCGAAGCACCCGCGCCGAACCGAGCCGGTCGACGACCTCGCCGTCGGGGACCTCGCCCTTGCTCGCGTAGAGCACCTTCGGCTCCACGACGATCACGGGATCGGGATCTCGGACGGCGGCCGCGAACAGTCCGATCATGTCGACAGGGTTCGACGGCACGACGACCTTCAGGCCGGGGATCGCCATCGCCCACCCCTCGACGCTCTGCGAATGCTGCGCGCCGAACCGGACGCCGCCCCCGTTCGCGGTGCGGATGACGAGCGGCAGCGCCACCTGTCCGTTCGTCATGTACCGGGTCTTGGCGATCTGGTTCGCGATCAGGTCCCAGCACACGGCGAAGAAGTCGCTGAACATCAGCTCGGCCACCGGGCGGAGCCCGTTCATCGCCGCGCCCATGATCGCGCCGATGATCGCCTGCTCCGAGATCGGCGTGTCGCGGACACGTTTCGGGCCGAACCGTTCGAGCAGGCCCTCGGTCGTCTTGAAGACACCACCGGCCGCCGCGACGTCCTCCCCGATGAAGTACACGCTCGGGTCGCGCTCCATCTCCTGCGCGATCGCCCGGCTGACCGCCTCCCGATAGGTCAGTTCCGCCACGAGGACCCTCCGTCGGCCCACAGCTCGGTGCCGAGCGCCTCGGGTTCGGGGTACGGCCCCGCCTTGGCCTCCTCGGTCGCACGGTCGACGAGCTCGAGCGCCTCCCGCTCGACCCGGTCGATCACCTCGGGCTCGACACCGGACGCCAGCAGCCGGTCGCGATGGGCGGGGATCGGGTCGCGGGCCAGCCATGCCTCGACCTCGTCGTCGGGGCGGTACTTGGCGGGGTCGGCGCGCGAATGCCCCCCGTGCCGGTATGTCTTGGCCTCCACCAGCGCGGGGCCGCCGCCTTCGCGGGCCCGCTCGACCAGGCGTGTCGCGGTCTCGTACACGACATCGACGTCGTTCCCGTCGACGACGACGGGCTCGAGCCCGTACGCGCTCGCCCGATCGGCGGCAGGGTTGGCGACGGCCGTCACGTCACCGATCGCCGTGTACTCCATGTAGAGGTTGTTCTCGCAGACGTACACGACCGGGAGCCGCCAGACGACGGCGAGGTTCAAGGCCTCGTGGAAGGCGCCGATGTTCGTCGTCCCGTCCCCGAAGAAGCACACGACGACCTGACCGGTCTCCCGCTCCTGAGCCGCCCACGCCGCGCCGGCCGCGATCGGCATGTGTGCCCCGACGATCGCGTACGAACCCATCGCGCCGTGGGCGACGTCGGTGAGATGCATCGACCCGCCCTTGCCGCCGCAGATCCCGTTCGCCCGGCCCATGAGCTCCGCCATCAGCGCGCCCATCGGCGCGCCGCGCAGGAGCGTATGCACGTGGCCGCGGTACGTGCAGTAGACGAGGTCGTCGGGCCGCAACGCCGCCGCGAACCCGGCCGCGACCGCCTCTTGCCCCAGCGCGAGGTGCGACGTGCCCTTGATCAGTCCCTCGAGGAACAGGTCCTGCGCCCGCTTCTCGAACAGGCGTGCCTCCTGCATCATCCGGTACATCCCGAGCCGAACCTGCTCGTCGGCGACCGGTTCCGTGGTCGTGCTCACTCGCGCCCTTCCGGATCAGTACTCGTTGGCGACCATCAGCTCCTCGCACGGGAAGAGCGTGATGATCTTGGGCCCCTCGGCTGTCACGACGACCTCCTCCTCGATCCGCGCGGCCGATCGTCCGTCCGTGGCGGGACAGTAGGTCTCGAGCGCGAAGAGCATGCCCTCCTTGAGCTCGATCGGCTCGTCGAACGAGTTCAGGCGGCTGATGATCGGTCGTTCGTGCAGGCCCACGCCGACGCCGTGACCGAACTGCAGGCCGAACGCGTCGAACTCGTCCTGGAACCCGAACTCCTCGGCCTTGGGCCACACCGCGGCGAGCTGATCGGTGGTGTTGCCCGGCTTCACGAGATCGATCGCGGAGTCCATCCATTCGCGCGACCGTGAGAACGCGTCGCGCTGCGCCTGCGTGGCGCGCCCGACGACGAAGGTGCGGTAGTAGCAGGTCCGGTATCCGTTGTTCACGTGGATGATGTCGAAGTACGCTTGATCGCCGGGACGGATCAACCGGTCGGAGAAGACGTGCGGGTGCGGGCTGCACCGCTCCCCCGCGATCGAGTTGATCGCCTCGACGAACTCGGAGCCCATCTCGTACAGGCGCTTGTGCGCGAGCCCCACGACCTCGCTCTCGCGGACGCCCGGCTTAAGAAACTCGAAGATGTCCTGGTACACGCCGTCGACCATCGCGCAGGCCTGGGTGAGCAGCGTGATCTCGTCCTGGCTCTTGATCTCGCGGGCGAGCATCATCACCTGCTGCCCGTCGCGGACGTCGAGCCCGGCGCGCTGGAGCTCGAGGAACACCGTGGTCTCGGCGACGTCGACGCCGAGCGGCATGTCGGCCAGGCCGTCCTCCTTGAGCACCGAACGGAGCTCCTCGGCGGCCCGCCGCTGGAGCCCGACGGCCGGGGAGATCGCGCCCTGCAGGCCGGTGTTGCCGCCGACCGAGTTCGTCTCGTCGTACCACTGCGGGAGCTGCAGCCGATGGGCCTTCGCCGCCGACCCGAAGTCCCAGATGCGTGGTGGCCCCGTCCGGCTGATCAGCGCGTAGCGCTCACCCTTGTTGAACGCCCAGTACCCGATGTGGGTGCTCGTGGCGTACCGGATGTTGCTGGTCTCGAACAGCAAGATCGCGCCGAGGTCGGATGCTTCGAGCTGTTCGCGAACGCGAGCGAGCCGGTAGTCGCGGAGACGCCCGAAGTCGACGCGGTTCTCCCAGTCGACCCCATGGAGGCCCGGTGACGGGGTGGTCGCGACCGGGAACTCGTCCATGGACCTGCCCTCCGATCCGTCCGCGTACACGGTGGGGTGTTAAGGCTGAATGATATGCATACACCGTCAGCGGCTGCATCTCTGCCTGCCGGGCGGTGCCGGTAGCGCTTCCGAGGCAACCTGTGTAGTGTCCCTGAACGGTGTGAGGGGCGCTCGGATCAGGCGTGTGTTCGAGAGCGGCCGGGGGAGGGACCTCGCGGACCCCCGTCATCGGCCGCGGTTCCGCGCCGGAGCGTCGACGATGCGCGAGGTCCGCACGTGACGTCCAAGGTCCTGCTCGCCGGCGGGTGCGTCCTGACGCTCGGCGCACGGACCCCCAATCACAAGCAGGCCGACGTCCTCATCGACGGCGAGGTCATCGCCGAGGTCGGCACCCGCCTGCGGGCGCGGGACGCCGAGCAGATCGACGCCACCGACACGATCGTCATGCCGGGCTTCGTCGACACGCACCGCCACGCATGGACCTCCCTGTTGCGCAACGCGGGCGAGCGGGACGCGCACGCCGACCCGGCCGACGGCGGCCCGAACGGCTACACGGCCGACGACGTCTACGCCTCCACCCTGATCGGGCTGCTCGGCGCGGCCGAGGCCGGCATCACCACCGTCGTCGATTGGTCCTCAGCGGAACCCGACGACCTCGCCGAGGCCGCGCTTCAGGCGCACGCGGACGCGGGCGTTCGCACCGTGTTCGTCGACGCGGCGCCGACGACGACAGGGCGGGCCGTCCGCCTGCGGGATCGGGCCGGCCCGTCCACGACGATCGCATTCGGAGCGATCGCCCAGGGGGTCGCCTTGGACGGAGCCGCCGCGGCGTGGGCGGCCGCCCGGGGGCTCGGCTTGCGCATCCACGTGCACGTCAACGCGAACGACACCATCTCGGCCGCTTCCGAACGCGGACTCCTCGGCGACGACGTCACCGTCGTGCATGGCTCCCTGCTCGCGGCGACGGACGTCGACGCGATCGCGTCCTCGGGCGCCGCGATCTCGATCGCGCCGGTGAGCGAGATGGCGGGCGGCTCCGGATCGCCGCCGATCCAGCACCTGATCGACAACGACGTGCGGCCTGGCCTCGCGGTCGACGACGTGCGCGTCGCGCCCGGCGACCTGTTCGCGCAGATGCGGGCGGCGATCTCGATGCAGCACGCCACGGTGTTCGACCGCAAGCTGGCGGGCAAGGGCGGCGTCCCGAAGCTGATGACCACGCGCAACGTCATCCGCTTCGCAACGAGCGACGGCGCCATCGCCGCGGGGCTGCGCGGCGTGACCGGTTCTCTGGAGGTGGGGATGCAGGCCGACGTCCTCGTGCTGCGGGCCGACCGCCCGAACATCTTCCCGATCAACGACCCGATCGGCGCGGTCGTGTGGGGCATGGACACATCCAACGTCGACTGGGTGTTCGTCGGTGGACGAGCGCTGATGCGAGAGGGCGTGCTCGACGCGGACGTCCAACGTGCGCGGAGCCTGGCCACCGAGGCCCGGCGGCGCATGGCCGATGGATCCGGATCGATCGTCGGTGCGGCATCGGGAGGTACCGAGTGAGCAGCGATCGCGTCCGATCGCCGGCCCTCACCTCGTTCGTGGTGGCTTCCCGGTACATGCCGGTGTACGTCGCCCTGCTCCTGCTCCTCATCGTGGCGTCGATCTGGGCCCCCGCGACCCTGAGCGGTGTCGCCGTGCGCGGCATCGCTCCCTATGGGGCGGTCCTCGGCCTCGCCGCCCTCGGCCAGATGTTGGTCATCATGACCGGGGGGATCGACCTCAGCGTCCCCGGCACCATGAGTCTGGCGGCGGTGATCATGGTGGGTGTCGGGGACGGATCGAACGAGAACATCTGGATCGCGATCGCCACCGCGATCGCCGTCGCCGCGCTGATCGGACTCGTCAACGGCCTCCTGATCGGCGGGCTCAAACTGAACGCGCTCATCACCACCCTTGCGGTGGGTCTGATCGTGGCCGGCGTCGTCAATCGCTATGCGAGCACGTTTCCGGTCCAGAGCCGGGTGCCGCCGGGTCTGTCCGACTGGATCTCCACCCGCGTCTTCGGTGTGAGCCCCGTCTTCTGGACGGGTGTCGGGCTCACGATCGTCCTCATCGTCGGCCTTCGCTACACGGCGGTGGGTCGCAGGTTCCAGGCGGTGGGGGCCAACCCGGTCGCCTCCCGTGTCGTCGGTGTCCACGTGAATCTGAACCAGATCCTGGTCTACGTCGTGGCAGCGGTCTTCTACGCCATCGCCGGAGTGGCGCTGGCGGGGCTTCTGCGAAACCCCGGGGTCGGCGCCGGCACGACGTACCTGCTGGGCCCGATCGCGGCCGTGGTGATCGGTGGCGCTTCCCTCACCGGAGGTCTGGCTAGCCCGCTCTCCACGTTCGTGGCCGCTCTGTTCCTCACAGGTCTCAACCAGATGCTGCGGGTGATGGGCCTGCCCACCTCGCTCCAGTTCGTCGTGTTCGGTCTCGTCATCATCGGCGGGATGCTCGTGTCGGGCGATCGGATCATCCGCGGTGTCGAGCAGCTCCTTCGCGAGCGCAGACCCCCGGGGGACCCGCACACGCAAACCGTCCCTGGTCCGATGTGATCGGTGGACAAGGAGGTGCCCTATGTGACGTGGACGACCGATCCGTGACAGGAGGAGATCGACTAGGGAGGAGGAACATGCAACGGATCAGGTTCGCCGCGGTCATCGCAGCGCTGGCGTTGATGGCGGCGGCGTGTGGCGGTGACGACGATGGCGACACGTCCGCGACCGGATCGACCCAGGGTCAGGCGGCCACCGGCGCCACGGGGGCCCTCGCGGAGTTCGGGGAGAGTACCGACGCGGACCCTGCGCTCGTGGAGAAAGCCCTCGGCCCGGTGGAGCCGTCGGACGAGGCGAGCTGGAACATCATCTTGGCCTCGATCGCGCGGGCCAACCAGGATGTCGATCAAGCCACCATCGACAAGGCGATGGAGTGTTGGAGCAGCAAGGAGTGTGACACCGGCACCGGTGGCGACGTGGTGATGGGCTACGCCGACGGCGGCGGGGACACGGTGAACGTCTGGCGGGCGGTGAGCCATATGGAAGCGATCCTCCAGGCACTCACGTACCCGGAGATCGGGACCATCGTCTCCACCGAAGCCGATTTCAACCCCGATCCGGCCGTGCCCGCCAACGACATCCGGTTCCTGATCCAGCGGGGGGTGGACTTCATCGTCGGGTATCCCGACGCAGGGGTGGCCATCGCCGACGCCATCAAGGAGGCCGACGACGCGGGTATCCCCTATGTCTCGTTCTCGGCGGGCTGGGTCGGTCTTCCGGGCCAGGAAGGCGCCCTCGTTCCCGGTGAGGACTACCTGACCGTCGTCGGCGAGGACCTGTGCGCCCTCGGGCAGAGCTTCGCGCAGGTCCTGGATGACGGCGTCGGCACCGGGGATGTGGCGCTCCTCGGCGGAACTCCAGGCAATGCCTTGTCCCTTGGCTGGCAGCAATGTGCCATCTCCGGGCTCTCGGACGGGATCAATCTGGTCAATCCGCCAGCCAACTCGGACAGCACGACCGGGGACACCAGTTGGTATCCCCCGGCGATCCCCGGAGTCTTCCAGGGGTTGTTGACGACCGACCCCGACATCAAGGGGTACGCGTACGAGTACGCCGACGGCATGTACATCGGGCTGCAGACGTACCAGGACCTCGGCATACCGGTGAAGAACCTGACCCTCGCGCTGCGGACCGACGAGCAGAACCTGTTCTGCGACTGGGCCGAGCGCGACGAGCCCACCTACAACATCTGGTACTCGGCCGGTGGCAACTTCCAGTCACGGGTCGGCGTCACGGCGGCGATGATGTCGCTGCAGGGTGCCGAGATCCCGGCTGAGGTGGTCGTGCCACACGTCATGCGGCAGGTGACGGCGGCGGACTGCGATCCCAACCGTGTGAACGAGGCGGTTTCCGGGACCTCGCTGGTACCGGACCCGGTCCTGCAGGCGATGTTCGCGAGCTGATGGGAAAAGGTGATCCCGAAGGAGGATCGGCCGACGGCGACCTGGTCCTCGAACTGAGCGGCGTCTCGCGACAGTTCGGGGCGGTCCGAGCGCTGACGGACGTCAGCTTCGATTGCCGTGCGGGCGAGGTGCACGCCGTCGTCGGTGAGAACGGGTCGGGCAAGTCGACCCTCCTCGGGATCGCCAGCGGGTTCGTCGACCCCGATCTGGGCACGGTCCGGATCGGGGGCGAACCCCTCCGCCGGGATTCCCCGGCGCTGGCGAGGAAGTTGGGCCTGGCCATGGCCTACCAGGACACGTCGCTGATCCTGGCCGAACCCGTGAAGAACAACCTCTTCCTGGCGGCGCCCGAGGATCGGCGACCGCCGTTCTGGAGGAGGAAGCGGTGGGCGAGGAAGCTGCTGGCCGAGTTCGATCTCGATCTCGAGTTGTTCCCGGACGCCCCCGCGGGTTTCCTCTCCCTTGCCGACCGCCAGCTCTTCGAGGTCGCCAAGGCGCTCGTCGCCGATCCGAAGGTGCTGCTGCTCGACGAACCGACGACGGCCCTCGGGCCGGACGAGGTGGATGCTTTGCACCGCACCGTCGCCGGCTGCAGCCGACGTGGCGTCGGTGTGGTGTACGTGAGCCATCGTCTGCCGGAGGTCCTCGAGGTCGCCGACCGGATCACCGTCCTTCGCGATGGCCGGAACCAGGGGACGTTCGACGCGAAAGCTACGACCGAGGCGGAGCTCGTCGAGCTGATCGTCGGCCGCCCGTTCGATGCCGCGTTCCCCCCGCCCGCCCCGAAGGTGGACCTGGGCCGCGAGGTGCTCGTGGTCGAGGGCCTCCAGGGACAGTCGTTCGGGCCGGTCAGCTTCACCCTCGAAGCGGGTGAGATCGTGGGGATCGCCGGGGCCGAAGGGAACGGGCAGCCGCAGCTCTTCGACTGCCTGGCCGGCCGCCAGCCGCCGAAAGCGGGACGGGTGGTCTGCGACGGCAAGGAGCTGACACTGATCTCGACCCATGAAGCGGTCGGGGCGGGAGTCATGCTGCTCCCCGGTGACCGCAAGCACGAGGCTCTGATGCCCGTGCTCGGCGTCAAGGTGAACACCACGATCCAATCGTTGCGCCGCTTCTCCGTGCTCGGCCTCCTGAGGCGACGCAGAGAGCGCCGTGCCGTCACGGACCTCGTCGAACAGCTCGAGATCCGAACACCGTCGATCGAGCAACCGGTCGAGTTCCTCTCCGGAGGAAACCAGCAGAAGGTCTCGGTTGCCCGCAGCTTCTTCAAGGAACCCTCGGTGATCCTCGCCTACGAGCCGACGCAGGGCGTCGACGTCGGCTCCCGCTTCGACATCTACAAGGCTCTGCGCACGCGCACGGACAGGGGGACGGCGATGCTCGTTAAGTCGAGCGACCCCATCGAGCTCTCCGGGCTGTGCGATCGGGTCCTCGTCATGTCCCGGGGGCAGATCATCGAGGAGATCCCCGGGGACGAGCTCGACGAGCTGCGCATCGTCGAGGCGATGGTACGAGGGCCGGGTCTGTCCAGGGCAGGGCGATCGCCACTGGGCGTTGCGATGCCGAGGGGCCCCTCGTCGAACGGGGCGATGTGAGCGGTCGCGTCGACGCAGCGCGCCGCGCCGTCCGCAAGGTTCTCCGTGACGCACGCGACAAGAACAAGTGGCGGAAGATCGTCAAGTTCCGCCTGTGGATGCCCGTGGCGCTGCAGGTCCTGCTGGTCGCAGCGCTGCTCTTCTACACCACCTCGCGGTTCCCGGGCTTCGTCAACGCCTACAACATCGAACAGATCCTCATCCTGGCGCTCCCCCTGATCGTGGCCGCGATGGCCCAGACCCACGCGCTCCTGGTCGGGTATCTCGATCTGTCGGTCGGCGGCATGATCGGGCTCGGGGTGGTCATCGCCTCGTTCCTGATCGGCGAGGAGGCTTCCCTCCCCCAGATCATGTTCGGGATCGGCGTCATCCTGGTCTGCGGCGTCGCCCTCGGCCTCGTCAACGCGGGCCTGATCCGTGGTCTCAAGATCCCCTCGATCATCGCCACCCTGGCCACGCTGAGCATCCTGGACGGGGTCTCACTGACGATGCGACCGACGGCGCAGGGCGTCATCGATCCCGGACTGATAT
>Ga0307302_10000264_pt1 | contig 23431 bp, 24 predicted proteins | sample ER_DNA_183_FD_194490 | JGI IMG/M metagenome (GOLD analysis project Ga0307302, IMG submission 194490) | Bulk soil microbial communities from the East River watershed near Crested Butte, Colorado, United States - ER_DNA_183 | ecosystem: Environmental > Terrestrial > Soil > Floodplain | place...
GCGATCTTCATCAGCCAGGGCTGCGGCTCGTGTCACACCTTCAAACCGGCGGGCCCCGAAGCGAACGGGACGATCGGGCCAGACCTGGACAAGCTTCCCCAGTACGCGCAGAAGGCGAAGCAGCCCCTGGCGCAATTCGTGCACGACTCGATCGTCAATCCGGACAAGTACGTCGAGAAGGGCTATCCAAAGGGCGTCATGCCGAAGGCCTATAAGGACTTGCCGCCCAACGACATCAAGGCCCTGGTCGACTTCCTGACGAACCCGCAAGGCTGAAGCTTCCACAGGACTTCCCGCGCGAGATCGACGCCGTCGCGTGCGACCTCGACCGCACGCTGATCGGTGAGGACACGGTGCTGCGGCCGCGCACCCGCGCGGCGATCGCTGCTACGCGCGCTGCCGGAATTCAGGTGGTGCTCGTGACGGGAAGGATGTTCCAGTCCGTCCGGCGTTACGCCGTGGAAGCGGGAATCGACGATCCGGTCGTCTGCTATCAGGGCGCCGTGGTCGCGGACCCGGTGGGCGGGCGCTGGCTCCGTCATGTGCCGATTCCACTCGAGGTTGCACGCAAGACGATTGCGGCTCTGAACGCGGAAGGCTTCGGGCTGAACTGCTACGTCGACGACGAGCTGTACGTCGCCGAGGTCACTCCCGAAGCGAAGCGCTACGCGGACTTCCAGGGCCTCGAGCTGCATCCGGTCGGCGATCTGCTGGACTGGCTCGACAAAGCGCCGACCAAGCTGGTCGTCATCGACGATCCCGATGTGCTGGACGGACTGAAGCAGCGGATGCTCGAGCGGTTCGGCGGCCGCCTCTACATCTCGAAGTCGCTGCCGTACTTCCTCGAGTTCGCCTCGCCGGACGTGACGAAGGCGACCGGGCTGGAGTTCCTCGCCGATCATCTCGGCCTTGCACGGGAACGCACCGTGGCGTTCGGCGACGGCGAGAACGACATCGAGCTCGTCGAGTGGGCCGGCTACGGCGTAGCGGTGGAGAACGCCGACGACCTCGTGAAGGAGGTCGCCGACTTCGTCTGCCCCTCCGTCGACGACGAAGGCGTGGCTCAAGTGCTCGAGGCGTACCTAGACTCCCGCAAATGATCGATCTCCGTGCTGCTCGCAACGATCCGGACGCCTTCCGAGCCGCGCTGACGCGGAAGGGCGCGGCCGCGGCCTTCGACGAGCTGCTCGAGGCCGATCGCGCCGTCAGGGAGATCCAGCCCCGCGTCGAGGAGCTCCGTGCCGCCCGAAAGATCAAAGGCAAGCCGACCGACGAGCAGCTGCAGGAACTGGAAGGGGTCAAAGAAGAGCTCCGGCAGCTCGAACAGCAGTTAGCGGCGGCCGAAGGCCGACGCAAGGAACTGCTCGACCGGGTCCCGAACCCACCCGACGAGGCGACGCCCGACGGGTTCACGGAAGAAGACGCCGTGGAGATCCGGCGCTGGGGCGATCCTCCGTCGTTCGACTTTCCCGTCAAGGACCACCTGGAGCTCGCCGCCGGAGGCATCGACCTCGAGCGGGCCGCCAAGGTCTCGGGCTCGCGCTTCGCTTTCCGAAGCGGCGACGTCGCGCTGCTCGAGCTCGCGCTCTACCGGTTCGCTCTCGACCGGCTCACGAGCCGCGGGTTCACGCCCGTTCTGCCCCCGGTGCTCGTTCGTGAGGAGGCGATGTACGGGACCGGGTTTTTCCCGACGGACGAGGTGAACATCTACGCAGTCGAACGGGACGAGCTCTACCTCGTCGGCACGTCGGAGGTCCCGCTCGCAGCGATGCACGGCGCCGAGATCCTGGACGCCGACGGCCTGCCGCTCCGTTATGCGGGGTACTCCACATGCTTCCGCCGCGAAGCCGGCGCAGCCGGCAAGGACACGCGCGGGATGTTCCGCGTGCACCAGTTCGACAAGGTCGAGATGTTCGTCTTCACGCGACCGGAGTGGTCACATGAAGAGCACGGCAGGCTGCTCGACATCGAGGAGGAGCTCGTGCAGGAACTGGAGCTCCCCTACCGAGTGGTCAACATCGCCGCCGGCGACCTCGGTGCGTCAGCGGCGAAGAAGTACGACATCGAGGCGTGGTTCCCCGCGCAGGAGCGCTACCGCGAGATCACGTCGACGTCGAACACGACGGACTACCAGGCCCGCCGCCTCGAGATCCGCCACCGGCGCGACGGCAAGCAGCTGGAGCCGGTGCACACACTGAACGGCACGGCCGTGACAGGGCGCGCGATGCTCGCGATCATGGAGAACTTCCAGGACCGGGACGGGTCTGTCTCCGTTCCGCAGTCGCTGCACGAGTTCGGCGCGCCGCAGAAGCTGGACGCCGAACGTACCCCGGCCTGAGTCTCTAGCCGCCGAGCGCGGCGCTACGGTATGCCCACGGCGGGGTGCCGGAGCGGCCGAACGGGTCGGTCTTGAAAACCGATGACCGTCGCAAGGCGGTCCGTGGGTTCAAATCCCACCCCCGCCGCTCCTGGACCATCGCGTTGTCTCTGCTGACGCGGAAAATGAGCCTAATGCGCCTTGACCGGCAAGCCCACTCGCGGAGCGGGTTCCCCGGCATAGGCGAACGGATGGCGGAAGACCTCGAGAGCCTGGTCCGCCTCGACGTAGATCGTCACGGTTTCGTCGCTCGCTGCGTCGTGAGCCACCACCGAGAGCCCCTGAGTGCGGGGATCCCAGAGAAGCTCGACGTCGATGCCTGCGGCATGCCGGGCATCGAGCTCTAGCGGGCCGTCCATGTACTGACGATGGCGCTTTTGCGCCTGAGCGCCACCGGCCGATGGGAGGGTCCACCCAGCCCTAAGGTCCGTGAGTTCAAATCCCACCCCCAGGCCGATGATTCATTCCGGATCTCGCACGGTCAGCCGCATTGGTCGAGCGCGCCGCGCTCGACGTTCACCCAGTCGTGCGGGCCCCGGACGGTTGCGAGTGGACCGGCAGAGCGCGCGGGGATGGTCCGGATTCCACTGGAAGCTCGAGCAGGAAGTTTGACCCCTCTCCCTCGCTCGATTCGACCCAGATGTTTCCCCCCATGCGATGGACGAGCTCGCTGCAGATGTAGAGACCGAGCCCGGTCCCGCCGACGCCCCGCGTCATCTGGGGATCGAGGCGATAGAACTTCTCGAAGATTCGGGCCAGTTCGTGGGACGGGATGCCGATGCCCTCGTCCTTGACGTAGAAGATCACCGTCTCTTCATCCGACGACTGTCCCAACTGTAGTCCGACCTCAATCCGACCGCCGTCGGGCGAGTACTTCATCGCGTTCTCGATCAGGTTCACGATCACCTGCCGAACCTTGTCGCGGTCAGCCGCAACGAGGGGTACGGGCTCGCGAGCGACCGGTTCGACTGAGATCTCCGGCGGCGCGTGCGCCCGTGCGGCCTCGACGGCCCGTTCGATCAGTTCGACCGGGTCAAACGGCTCAGAGCCCAGGTCGACCCGTCCTGAGTCGAGCTGGTTCGCGAGCAGAATCTCGTTCACGATCCGCCCCAGGCGCTCGGATTCTTCCGCGATCAGCGAGACGAACCGGTCGCGGCCTGCTTCGTCCAGCGCGAAGTCGTGACGGAGAAGCGTCTGCGCGGCTCCGTATACAGCGGCCAGCGGTGTGCGCAGCTCATGGGAGGCCGTGGCGATGAAGTCGGCCTTCAACTCCTCCAGCTGGCGGCCCTCCGTCACGTCGCGGAAGGCGTAGACCGTCCCGCCGAAGAACTTGACGCCCGAGATCGCGATCCACCGCTCTCCCTGTTCTATCTCGATCGGGATCATGACCTCGGCGTGGCCCGGAGCGGGTGAGGTCGAGACGGGGATCGAGTCGACGGCCTCGCGCCAGCCGGGTATCACCTCTGCGGGAGGCCGCCCCAGCACGGCGGCCGACGCAATCCCCGTGATGCTCTCCGCGGCAGGGTTCCAGAGCCGGACAACGTCCGCCCGGTCGAGGAGAAGGACGGCATCCGCGACGTACGTGAGGACGCGGGCGGCGTCGGCACGCTCCTCGACCTCGAGGTAGAGACGCGCGCGATCGATCGCGATGCCGATCCGCGCTGCCAGATCTTCCGCGAGCGCGAGCTCGTCGGCACCGTACGCCGTCCCCTGCGCGCCTCGTGCAAGCGTCAGCGCACCGAGCGGCCGGCCCCGACTCGCGAGCGGCACGCAGATCAGCGAGACCCCTTCGTCGGGAACTCCAGGCTCGGCGAGCTCCTCGTCTAGGGAGTCGTGCTGCACAAGCGCCGGAATCACCAGTTGGCGTCCTGACTTGATCACGGCTTGCACGAAGTCGTCGGGCTCCCGGGCCGGCTCCGCAGCCCACGGTTCCGCGCGCGCAACTCCCATCCGCCTCAGTTCCCCGCTTGCCTCGAGCACGTCGACCGCGCACCAATCAGCGAGATCGTGAACCGCCAATTCGACCACGCGCTGAATCGATGTCTGCGTATCCATCGCGGCGCCGAGAACGTCACCCGCCTCTCGTAGGAAATCGAGCCGACGCTGTCGGTCGGTTCGCAGGTTGGCCGCAGAACGCCCGGCGGCGCGCAATTGTTCCCGCTCGTCGTCCGCTCGCTTGAGGTCACTGACGTCCACCAGAAACGTCTGGGCGTAGAGCACCTTTCCGACGACATCCCGAACCGTCGCGGTCTCCTCACGGATCCAGACGATCCGCCCATCGCGAGCAATGAGCCGGTACTCGCAACGGAGCCGGCCGCCGTCAGCATCCGCACGCTCGTGCGCGGTGAGCACTTTCTCGCGGTCGTCGGGATGCAGAAGCCTGGAGAAGAGCTGTGGTTCCGCACTCCACTCTGCAGGCGAATAACCGAGCATCGCCTCCACTTGCGGGCTGATGTACCGGCAAGAGCTCCGGTCACCGGGAGCAGACAGCCACGTCAACAGGGGAAGATTCTCAGTGACGGCTCGGTACTCCGCCTCCGCCTGCCGCAGCTGCTCGCGTAACTGTGCTGACTCGGCGCGAGTGCGCTTGCGTTCGGCTCGACCCCATATTCGCCCCGCCGCCAGGGCGACAAGCGTTGTAAGTAGGAGCGCGAGCGCCGACAGCCCGCCCGACGCGTCGGTTGCCATCCACGTCGAGAAGGTCACGCCGGCCACGATCACGATCGCGATCACGACGGTAAGGAGGAGACGAAGTGGAAACCGGGCGGGTCCGGACACGGGCGACGCGTGTGAGCCTAGCTCCGCGGTCGCGATGCCACAAGGCGATTCGATGAATTCGGACAGTGCTCGCTCCCAACGGCGGGCGTCGTTCCTCGAAGGGAGTCATTTCGCTCCGAAAGGCCGTTTCCCTTTGTCTGAAGGCAGACGCTCAACGCCTAGCACGACCCTGCCTCAGTGCCTGGGCGCGCAGGTTTCTCCACTACTGCGAGTCTCTAGCTAAAGGAAGGCGAGCCCACGGGGATAACGCCGCGTTGCGGTGACGCGCAGCGTTCAAGGGCTCGCCCAACCCCATCGTCCATCGGTCCAGCCGAAGCGGTAACACACACAAGTACAGAATCGAGCCCCCCGCTAGGACGGGCATTACATGTACCGCCCCGGCGAGAAGCGAAAGAGCCGGGGAGATTCGAGAAGGTGCCTCCACTTTCCCAGACGCCCCGGCTCACGGCAGGTTCCCGCAGATCGAGGACTCACCGCTGAAACCCTCTGCCGAACGGGAGCCTAAAGCGGTGATAGCCGCTCCCTCAACACCCGTCCGGCTAGGAATCGACGCGCGGGGTAGGGGCGACTGGCCGCAGACACTCCCCTCCCCCCGCGACGCCGCGATCGACACTACACGCGCCTGCAGAGTCGGGGCTCCCCCGAAGGGGTGAAAGCGGTCAGGCCGCCGCTACATCTTCAAGCCGCGGCGGCGGACAACTCCTCGTACAAACGGTGAAGCTGTCGCTCGCGCGTGCAGAAGGCCCGGACGACCTGCGGATCGAACTGCGCGCCACCCTGCGAAAGGATCTCGTCGGTCGCCTCGTCCCAGGAGAGCGCCGCTCGATAGGGACGGTCGCTGGTCATCGCGTCGAGGGCGTCGGCGAGGGCGAAAATGCGCGCGCCGAGCGGGATTCGGTCGCCCGCCAGTCCGGCGGGATAGCCCAGACCGTCCCAGCGCTCGTGATGTGAGCGCACCACCCGTATCCCTTCGCCTTCCAGCAGCGCGACACCGGACAGAATGTCGGCGCCGATCGTCGGGTGGAGCTCGATGAGGCGTCGCTCGGCTTCCGAGAGCGGGCCCGGCTTGTTCAGGATCTGATCGCCCACGCCGATCTTGCCCACGTCGTGGAGGAGGAACCCATACTCGAGGCTCGCATCGTCGAGAAGGGTGGGCTCCACCACCTCGGTTAGCGCGACCGCGTAGTGCTGGACCCGCTGCGCGTGCAGCCCGGTTCCTGGATCCTTCGCCTCGAGTGCATCGGCGAGCGCCGCCACCGTCTGGCGGTAGGCGTGCTGCAACGATCGCCGCTGAGCACGCTCGACCTCGACGATGCGGCTCAGGTCGCGCGCATAGACCAGCAGTTGCTCGGCGTCCCCTTCGCTGCGGGTGACGACCTGCTCGGTCGGCATCTCGTCGAGCTCGTCGATCAGTGCGATCAAGTCCAGGGGGCTGAACGGCTTGAGCAGGATCGCTCGCGCACCCGCCTCCCGGGCATCCTCCGCAGACGTGGGAGTTCCGGTCAGCATGACGACGACAGGAGGATCATCGCTTGTGGCCGTGAGCTGCCGGCAGAACGAGAGGCCGTCAAGACCGGGGAGCTGGACGTCCAGCAGCACGACGGCGGGCCGCCAGAAGCGGGCGACCTCGCGTGCTTCTTCTGCCGACGCCACTTCCTCGATCTCGAACTCGTCCGCAGCCAGGGTTTCCCGGAGCAGCAGGCGCAGGGTGGGATCGTCGTCCACAACGAGGACCCGGCGCCGTCGGCCGGGCCAGAGATCACGGTAGCGCTGCGGCATTTCCATGAGGGGAGTGGAGCGGCGGCCGCAGAAAGCGCCGTTCCACCAATAAGCCTAGCGCCGAAACCCCAGTTTGGTGGCGAAATCCCCCGACTGAGCGGGGCTCACCGGATCGCCTAGTCGATCAGTGAATCACGTAGAACACGAGCGTCGCGACAGCGACGACGAGCAGCACCAGCGCCGCATAGCGGACGAGGCGCGGATCCCGGGGCCGTGGAAGGACCTTGACGCGCACGAGCAGGTCGCCGGGGATGGAGCCCGCGCCCGCGTCGTTGCCGTCGCCCCCGACGCGCAACTGTGCGCCGTCTTGTACCCCGGGGGGCACAAGCAGGCGGATTCGGCGCTCCGCCGAAACCGTCCCTTCTCCGTCGCACTGCGAGCACGGCTCGGCGATGCAGGCCGGGCAGGGCTCGATCTGCAAGAGGTTGGCCGCCTCCAGGCTCGAGACCGTGCGCTTGCGTCCCGTGCCGCCGCAGTACTCGCATTCCGGATCGGGGAGGCCGACCGAACCTCGCCCCATGCAGGCCTTGCAGCGCACGACAGCCTCGTAGCTCACGATGCGGCGCGTCCCCTCCGCGGCCTCGAAGCTCCTCAGCTCGATCCCCACGTGGACGTTCTCTCCTCGCGTAGCGACGGCAGGCCTGGCCTCCCAGAGCGCCTCGTCGAAGCCCTGGTTGCCGCGGCCCCGATAGCCGTAGCGGTCGTAGAGGAGCCGCGCCTCACGCTTGGAGAGAACCGAGTATGCCTCGGCAAGCTCGCGGAACCGCGCCTCGGCGTCGGGAGCATCGGCCACGTCCGGATGCCAGTCGCGGGCAAGGGAGTGGAAGGCGCGCTTGATCGCGTCCCCATCGGCCTCGCGGGGAAGCCCCAGGACCTCGTAGTAGTCCCTCTTGAGTGCGGCCATGTCGAGATTCTTGCGCACAGCACAGACACCGCAACCGTTTCGCCTCGCCGGGAGTTACTCAGGTATGAGGGCTGCGGCAGCGACAACTGTCCTGGCGGGCGCCGGTCTGCTGGCCGGACACGCCCTGGGCCAGACAGTTCCCGTCCCTACCGTTCCTACGGTCACGGTTCCCGCGCCGCCTGCGGCCGTGCCGCTACCGACGGTCCCCAAGCTTCCGCCCCCAGCGGTGCCCGCCCCGATTTCCCCTCCCCCGGTGCAGACTCCCTCCACGAAGGCGGTGGCGCCGGCCGTGCCCTCCGTCTCATCCGGCGCCGACTCGACAGTCGGCGGCGGCCCCGTGGGTTCACGGCCCTTCGTGCCGTCCACCTCTTCGGTCACGGGCTCGACACTCGGCCGCGGCTCCGGGGAGTCGCAGTCCAGCAGGCCCGCCTCGTTCGCCCCGCGTTCCGACGCGCCGAGGGTCAAGCGTTTGCGCTCCTCGCGCCGCTGGATCGCGACAAGCGGGCCGAAGCGCCGCCGCATGACAACCTTGACCTTCGTGCTCCCGCGCGCCTCGCGCGTGTTCTTCGTCGTCGAACAGGTTTCGCCGGTTTGCAGGATCGCCGGCCGCTTCGCCGTCAACGGGCGCGCCGGTCTCAATCGAATCCGCTTCCCGCGGCCCGCGAGCAGCCGGCGACTCCAACCGGGCACCTACCGGATCAGGGCGCACACTCCCGCAGGCAGCCTCGTCCAGCGCGTGACGATTGTCGTGTTCGACCGGGGAGCGCCGACCCACGACCAGATCGTTGCTGCGCGCGCATCGAACGTCTGCAGTACGTCGGCCCGCCTCGCGGCAGCGAGCGGCTCGACCGGAGCATTGAAGACGAGCAGCGTCACGAGCCCGCCGCTGACCGCCGGACATCCCTCGGCGAGCGGGCCGAGCGAAGAAGCGAACAGCCGCTCCGGAGGCGTCCTCGGCTCGAGCGTCGAGAAGGCCGCGCGTGCGGTCCAACCCGTCCTGGTCGCACTCCTCGCCCTGGCGATCGCCTTGCTCGGGATCGCCGCGCTTCCCCGTCTGGTCCTTCCGGACTCCCGGGCCAACGAGCTTCTTGCCGAACACCGCGCCGAGATCGCGGGGCTCGGTGCCGCCGCCTTCGTTGCGGTTGTGGTCGCGTTTCTCCTCGGCTGAACGAGAGCGTTCAGGCGCCCCACCAGAAGCTCGCTGCAACGACGACGTAGAAGCCCACGAGGATCGCACCCTCTTCCCACGTGCTCTCGCCGTCGTAGACGACGACGGCCAGAATCCAGGCCGCCAGGAGCAGGCAGATCGCGAGCAGCGTCGGAAAGACCAGCGTCAGCGAGGTTGCAAAGAAGAGGCTCGCGAAGACAAGCAACGGCGTAAGTAGCAGTGCGACCTGTAACGCCGAATTGATGATCACCGAGATCGCAAAGTCCGGACGGTTTCTCGCCGCGAGCTGGACGCCGACGACGTTCTCGACTGCGTTGCCTGCAATGGCGACGACGATGAGCCCGGCAAAGACTTCGCTCATTCCGAGTGCTTCCGTCGCCGGCTTCAGAGCGGTGACGAACCAATCGCTGACGAAAGCCGCGGCGACGCCGGCCCCGCCCAGCACGGTGACCGTGACCGGAAGCGACCAGCGAGCAGGCTCCGCATCGAAAGCGTCGCGGACCGCGAGTAGGCCGGGGAGTGTGAGAAAGAACAGTGTGATCAAGACGCCGGCGCAGATGAGGCTCAGCGTCTTCTCGTGCGACGCCGCAGTCGTGTGCACGGCGTGCGAGAGCGTCGGCACCGCCAGGATCGCGGCCGAGAGCACGGTGAGCGTGGCGATCAGCCTCGCGCGGGGAGAGTCGAATGTCTGCCTCCCGTTCCGCAGCCCGCCGGCGATGAAGGCGAGCCCAAGCACGAGCACACTGTTTGCGATCACGGATCCGACCAGCGCCGACTGAACGACCAGCGTCAGCCCCTCGTGCAGGGCGAACAGCGCGATGAAGAGCTCCGGCAGATTGCCGAGCGCAGACTGGATCGCACCGGCGGCAGAGGATCCGACTCGGCTGCCGAGCTGCTCGGTCGCGGAGCCGACGAGTCGAGCGAGCACGGCGATCGCAAGCGCCGCAAGGCCGAAGGTCAGCACCGGCGTCGCGCCCGCAAAATGTGCGCTCGCAGCCACGGCCACGAGCACGCCCGCGACGCCGATCTCGATGACGTCTCTCCTCGTCACGTCCATATCATCGAGGCGATGAACGGCGAAGAGCTGCGGGAAGTGATGCGCCGGTTCCCTGCCCCGGTCGCGGTCGTCACGACGGCGGTGGGACACGAGCGGTTCGGGCTAACGGTCGGTTCGCTTGTGTCTCTGTCGCTGCAGCCGCCCCTGGTCGGGATCTCGATCGGCAAGGACTCGTCGTCGCACGAACCGATCCGCCTCGCAGGAGGGTGGGCTGCGAGCTTGCTGTCAGGCGCCCAGGCGAGCATCGCCCAGCATTTCGCGCGCAGCGGAATTCCTCCCGTCGCACTCTGGAACGGCGTCGACGTTCGCGACGGCTCTCGAGGGCCGCTGGTGAATTATGCCCTCGCGTGGCTCGAATGCCGCACGTCCTCCGAGCACGACGCGGGCGACCACACGATCTTCGTGGGCGAAGTCCAGTCCACCGAGCTGGGCCTTCCCGGCGTGGGCCTCGTGTACCGCGGCGGCGAGTACCTTCCCGCGTGATCGACGCGGTCGTCTTCGACCTCGACGGCGTCATCATCGACAGCGAGGAACTCTGGAACGAGGTGCGCGAAAGTTTTGCACGCGAGCGCGGGGGCCGCTGGACCGCGCAGGCACAGGCCGACATGATGGGCATGAGCTCGACCGAATGGTCGCGTTACCTGCACGAGGTGGTCGGCCTGCCGGAGCCGCCCGAAGAGATCAACCGTGAGGTCGTCCGCCGGATGCTCGACCGTTACTCGGAGCGCCTGCCGCTGATCGACGGCGCAGTCGACGCCGTCAAGCGTCTCGCTACGCACTGGCCGCTCGGCGTCGCCTCGTCCTCCAACCGCGAGTTGATCGACCGCGTGCTCGAGGTCTCGGGCCTCGCGACGTGCTTCAGGGCGACGGTCTCGTCCGAGGAGGTCGAACACGGCAAGCCCGCGCCCGACGTCTACCTCGAGGCGGCACGGCGGCTGGGCGTGGAGCCTGCGCGCAGCCTGGCGATCGAAGACTCGTCCAGCGGCATTCGCTCCGCTCATGCCGCTGATATGCACGTGATCGCGATTCCGAACCGTGCGTTCCCGCCGCCCGCCGACGTACTCCGGCTCGCGGACCTCGTCCTGGAGTCGATCGGCGAGCTGCGGCCGGCAACGATTAGGGAGGTGGAGCGCCTTTCGACTGCCAGTAGCGGTTGAGCGCGCCCTGGACCTTCACGAACCAGACGATGTGCCCGATCAGCGGCAAGATGAACCACAAGCCGGTGAGCCCGCGCACCGGGCTTTTCTCTCCGTCGAGATCCTCGTACATGTAGCGGATCTCCGACGGGACGATGAAGAACGTCACCGGCGAGATCAGGATGTAGATGACGAGTCCGATCACGCCGCCGACCCCGTTGCCGGAGTAGCGCTTGATCTCCTCCTGCGTCTTGTACGTCCAGATGAACGTGTAGATGCCGAGGGTCAGGATCGCCCAGAGGATGGACAGCCCGATCGAGCGCGTATTGCCGACGGGGCCGCGCTGAACCTGTGGTGCTGCCATCGCGTCGGTCATGTGCCGATCATGTCATGCCCGCCAGACGATGTTCATCCCGTCGCGCACGGTGAGCAGCACGTTCTCGACGCGAGGATCTTCCGATACATGGTCGTTGAGGGCACGGATCGCCTGTGTCGACTCCTCGTCATCTTCGTCATCGACGACCCGGCCCGACCAGAGCGTGTTGTCCACGACGATCAGCCCGCCGTCGGCGAGCAGCGGGAGGGTCGCCTCGTAGTAGTCGACGTAGTTCGGCTTGTCGGCGTCGATGAAGACCAGGTCGAAGGGGCCGTCCAGCTGTGCGATCGTCTCGAGGCCCGGACCGAGCCTGTAGTCGATGCGATCTGCGACGCCGGCCTCCTCTGCATAGCGCCGCGCGATCGCGGTCGTCTCCTCGTTGACGTCGCAGGTGATGACACGGCCGCCCGGCGGAAGCGCGAGCGCCATCGAGATCGATGAGTAACCGGTGAACGTCCCCAGTTCGAGGACGCGTCGCGCGCGCAGGCTGCTGACGAGCACCCTAAGGAAGCGGCCCTCGAGACGGCCGACCATCATCTGCGGCGCGGTCGTCTTCTCGCGGGTCTCGGCCGCCAGACGCTCGAACACCTCACCGTCAGGAGTGGTGTGCTCCTCGGCGTACGCCTCGACGCGCGGGTCGACGACGAAGCTCACTCGACGCGCCCCAGCAGGACGCAGCCGTTGTGACCGCCCAGCCCCATTGCGTTCGAGAGGGCGACGTCGATCTTCGTCTCGCGGGCTTCGTTGGGCACGTAGTCGAGGTCGCAGTCGGGATCGGGATGGCGGTAGTTGATCGTAGGAGGGATCACTCCTTCGTGGAGCGCAAGGGCGCACATCATCGCCTCGATCGCTCCCGCCGCGCCGAACGTGTGGCCCATCATCGACTTGGTCGACGAGACCGCCAGCTCGTAGGCGTGGTCGCCGAAGACGTCCTTGATCGCCTTTGTCTCCGCGAGGTCTCCCAGCGGCGTGGACGTGCCGTGGGCGTTGATGTAGCCGACCCGCTCGGGCTCGATGCCGGCGCGCTGTAGTGCGGCGCGCATCATGTCGGCGACCCCGGTCGCCTCCGGCTCGGGTTGCGCCATGTGATGCCCGTCGTTCGATGCGCCGTAGCCGAGCACCTCCGCATACACGCGGGCACCGCGTGCCTGCGCCGCCTCGAGCTCCTCGAGGACGAACACACAAGCGCCTTCTCCCATCACGAACCCGGCGCGCGTGGCGTCGAACGGCCGCGATGCGCGGGGCGGATCCTCGTTCTCCACCGCGAGCCCTCGCATCGCCGTGAAGCCGGCGAGGATCAACGGGTGCATGCAGGCCTCTCCCCCGCCCGCGAGCATCGCGTCCGCGTCGCCACGCTTGATCAGCTCCGCGGCCTCGCCGATCGCGTGCGAGCCGGTCGCGCACGCGGAGACGACCGCATAGTTCGGCCCTTTGATCCCGAGTGAGATCGCCAGTTGCCCGCTGGCGGAGTCGACCAGAACGTTCGGGAGGAAGTTCGGCGACACGCGGTCGGGCCCGCGCTCGCGGCGGATCGCCTCTTGCTCGAGGAGGCCGTTCACGCCGCCGATCGCCGTGCCGAAGACCACGCCGACACGCTTCGGATCGAAGCCGTTCAGCCCGGCATCGCCCATCGCCTCTCGGGCGGCGCCCAGGGCGAGAAGGACGTTCCGCTCGAGCTTGCGCACCTCCTTCGCCGATGCGACCTGCGTCGCGTCGAAGTCCTTGACCTCGGCGGCAATCCGCACCGGTGCGTCGCCGGGGTCGAACGACCGGATCCAGTCGATGCCGCTCTTGCCTGCAACGGCGGCGCTCCAGGTCGACCGCGCGTCGTTGCCGAGCGGCGTGACCGCCCCCAGCCCCGTGACCGCCACCCTTCTCATCGCGTGAGCTTAGACAGGCACGTCGGGTCGGAGGTTACGAAACAGCAGCTTCGGGGCAGAAATCCGCTCGTTCCTACAGTGCAAGGGCCAAGTCCTCGCCCTTCCAGATCCAACGGAGGTGCGACATGACAGTGGCTATCCCCACACTGGCGGATCAGCCGAGACTCGTCTTCTTCCATTCGACTCTCTCGGGTCACTGCCGGCGCGTCGAGGGGTTTCTCGCCCAGGTGCTCCAGCGGCGGCGAAACCACGGCACGTTTGACGTCGTGAAGGTCGCGGAGGAGGAGCATCCCGATCTGCTTCAACGGTTCAAGATCGAAACGGTTCCGACTCTTGTCGTCGTCCAGCACCGGGCCGTCGCCGCGCGTCTAGAACGGCCCCGCGGCTGCCGCGATATCGAGGGCTTCCTGGCGCCCTGGCTCAACTAGCGGCGCGTAGCGCCTGTCCGCGAAGCGGACCGTGGAGTGGGTTCGGGGGAACCGGAACATTCCCCCGGCTCCTGCCCAGCGCCGCTAGACGGTGACGCCTTCTTCCTGGAGGGAGAGCTCGGCGAACTTGTCCCAGTTCTGCTCGATCACTATCGCCATCGCGCGCTCTTCCTCGATGATGTCGCGGGCGGCGGTAACGGTCTCCTCGTCGCCTGCCTTCTGGGCGATGCGGCTCAGGAGCTCGTAGCTCGCGATCTCCATGTGCTCGGCGGCATAACCGTCGCGTGCATTGCGGCCGGCATTCTCGCTCCGGACAAAGTCGAGCGGCATCTTCGCCAGCGCTCCGAGCACGCCGCCCAGCTGCCTCACGGTGGACGGTGTGACCCCGTGCGCCTCGAGACGCTGCGCCATGCGGTCTGCATGGCCCTGCGTCTGCATCTTGTGATGCTCCAGCGAGTCGAGGATCTCCGGATCGTCCGTCGTCGCGATCATCCCATCGAGCATGCCCAACACGTTCTGCTCCATCGCGTGCGCCTCGTCGATGTGTTTGATCAGCTGCTCCGTCAACTGTGCCATTCCGTCCAACCTCCTCATCGTGAATTGACCAACCTCGCGGCCAAGCAGGGTCGCTCGCCCCAGGTAGCCGCCGTTCTGAGGCTCGAGGCTGTCCACGAGGAGCCCCAACGGATAATGCAGCTCCCGCCCGCGTACTTCGAACGCGAGGCCCGGAACGTGCGGAAATTCCGTCGTACCGCGTGAGCCGTGGATGCGCTTCACGCATCCGACCAGCGGCGGGAGCGCGCCCGAGACGCGCTCGACGGCCCAGACCCCGTCTAGCTCACCCACGGCAGTAGGGTTCCGCGCGGTGCCTGGACCAAACGTGCCCTTCCCGCCCATGGAGGCTCAGCTCGTGAAAGAGCTTCCTGCCACGAACGGCTGGCAGTTCGAGCCGAAATGGGACGGCTTCAGAGGCATCCTCGAAAACGACGGCGGCGAGATCGCCCTCTGGTCGCGAAACGGCCGGCCGCTGCTCCGCTACTTCCCCGAGCTGCGACCCCTGGGCGAACTCTTGCCGCCGCAGTCGGCTCTGGACGGCGAGATCGTGATCGCCCGCGACGGGGTGCTCGACTTCGACTCGATGCAGATGCGGCTCCATCCGGCGGAGTCGCGCGTGCGCAAGCTCTCGGCGGAGATCCCAGCAGACTTCATCGTGTTCGACCTCCTGCTCTGGAAAGGCAAGCCGGTCCACGAGCAGCCGCTCGAGAAGCGCCGCGCGGAACTGGAGCGAGTGCTCGGCGACGACTTCCACCTCTCGCCGACGACCGGCGACGCGGCGGACGCACAGAAATGGCTGGACAGCTTCGAGGCCGCCGGGCTCGACGGGGTGATCGCGAAGAAGCTCGGTCTTCCTTACCTGCCGGGCTCGCGGGACGGCGTGCTCAAGGTGAAGCCGTACAAGACCGCGGACTGCGTGATCGTCGGCGTGCGCTGGAAGGAAAAGCCGACGCGGATCGCCACGCTGCTGCTCGGGCTCTACGGCGACGACGGCAAGGTGGACTACGTCGGCTCTGCCGCTGTCGCAGCGAGCCGGCACAAGGAGATCTTCGACCGCATCGAGCCGTTGTTGAAGGGCGCGCCGGACCGCGGCTTCTCGGAGCCCAACCGCTGGGGGACGGGTGAGCTCCAGGAGTCGGCGGTGCGCCCGGAGCTCGTCGCCGAGGTGCGCTACGACAAGGTGCAGGGCAACCGCTTTCGTCACGGCTCGCGCTTCATCCGCTTCCGCGACGACAAGGATCCGCAGCAGTGCACGTGGCGCGAGGTCCGGCCACCGCGCCGCAAGGACGATCCGACCTTCGAGAGTCTGCTCGCGAGTTAGGGCTCTTGCAGGCCGAGCTGCGCGAACCGCGGCTCGAGCGAGACCTTGTGCCGCCACATGTCGGCGGTGAGGTCGCCGACGCCGGCCACGCGGTCTCGCATGGTCTCGATGGTGAACGCGGCCGGATCGACATCCGCGACCTCGTCCCAGCCCAAGGGCGCAGAAAGGCGGGCATCGGGAGTCGGGCGCACCGAGTACGCGGTCGCGATCGTGCGGTCGCGTGTGTTCTGGCCGAAATCGACGAAGACGCCCCGGCGATCCGCCACACGCCACGTGGTCGTCGCGACCTCCTGGTCGCCGACACGGCGCTCGACCTCCTCCGCAAGCGCCTTCGCAAAGCGGCGCACGTCCGGGAAGAGCAGTTCCGGCTCGATCGGAGCCATGATGTGCAGCCCCGTCGCGCCAGAGGTCTTCGGGTAGGACGCGAGCCCGAGCTCGTCCATCACCTCGCGAACGACGAGTGCGATCTCACGGACGTACGGCCACTGTCCCTCCGTCGTCGGGTCGAGGTCGATCAGCAAATAGTCGGGCCGCTCGATGTCCTCGACGCGGGAGTGCCACGTGTGGAGCTCGATGCAGCCGAGGTTGATCACCCACGCAAGAGCCTCGGCGTTGTCGATCACGGCGAAGACCGTGGAGTGGCCGCTCGGGAACTCGACGTACTGCTCACCCACGTACTCCGGATGCGGCGGCACCCGCTTCTGGTGGAAGAATTTCCCCTCCACGCCGTTCGGGTAGCGCACCATGTGAAAGGGCCGGCGGCGGAGGTGCGGAAGAACGGCGTCCGCAAGATCGACGTAGTACTCGGCGAGATCGCCCTTCGTCAGGCCGGGCTGCGGGAAGAAGACCTTGTCCGGGTTGGAGATCGAGACGTGCATGAAGCGAAGTATCCGCGTGTTAGGGTCGCCTTCGTGCGCCGGGCCCCCGCGATCCTCCTTGTCGTGTTGCTCTCGATGCTCGCCACAGGCTGCGGCGGTTCGAGCAACAAAGCTTCGGACACCACGGCGACGGCCGCAGCGGCGTCCTGCGACAAGGGCAGCCTCAATCTCGTCAATGCCGGCCAGTTGACGGTCGGCACGGACAATCCGGCCTTTCCGCCCTGGTTCGGCGGCGCCGAGAAGGCGCCGTGGAAGGTGAGCAATCCCTACTCCGGCCAGGGGTATGAGAGCGCGGTCACCTATGCGGTCGCGGGCAAGCTCGGCTTCGCGAAAGGAGACGTGAAGTGGATCGTCGTTCCCTTCAACACGTCCTTCGCGCCGGGCCCGAAGAAGTTCGACTTCGACATCAACCAGATCTCGGCCACACCGGCCCGCGCGAAGGTCGTGGACTTCAGCGAGTCGTATTACGACGTCAACCAGGCGCTCGTCGTCGTCAAGGGCACCCCGATCGCGAGCGCAACATCGGTTGCTGCCCTGAAGCCGTACAAGTTCGGCGCCCAGCTCGGCACGACGAGCTACGACTACATCGTCAAGAACATCAAGCCGTCGAAAAAGCCCGGCGTGTTCGATACGAACGACGCCGCGGTCGCCGCTCTCAAGAACAAGCAGATCGACGGCCTAGTGGTCGACCTGCCGACGGCGTTCTACGTCACGGCCGTGCAGGTCCCCAAGGGCAAGATCCTGGGCCAGTTCCCGACGGTCGGAACCCCGGAGCACTTCGGCATGGCCTTCGAGAAGGGCAACTCGCTCGTCAGCTGCGTCAACGACGCGCTTACAACGCTCCGCACAGACGGCACGCTCGCGAGCCTCCAGGCCAAATGGCTCCAGGCCGACGCGCCCGTGCTGAAATAGCCGTCTGAACGCGAACCGCGGCTCGAAGATCCTCGGCAGCGTGACCTCCGCCGGCGAAGGCCGTCGCGGAGTCACGGTCGCCGTCCTCAGCACGGTGGTCTTCTTCACCTTGCTGGCGGTGGCGATCACACATGCGCCCGGCTGGCCCGAGGTGAGGCGCACGTTCTTCAACTGGGACGAGTTCAAGGCGTCGATGCCGGAGATCTCGCGCGCGTTCCTGCTGAACGTGAAGATCTTCATGATCGCCGAGGCCTTCATCCTCGTCCTCGCGCTCGTCCTGGCGGTCGTCCGCAGCCTCCCGGGCCCGGTCTTTTTCCCGATGCGTGCGCTCGGCATCGCCTACGCGGACTTCTTTCGCGGCGTGCCGACGATCCTCGTCATCGCGCTGCTTGGTTTCGGCGCACCTGCGCTGCAGCTGAGCTGGGTGCCGCTCTCGACGACCTTCTGGGGAATCGTCGCGCTCGTCCTCGTGTACACGGCCTACGTGTCCGAGGTCTACCGCGCCGGGATCGAGTCGGTGCATCCCAGCCAGGACGCAGCCGCGCGCTCGCTCGGGCTCACGCACTGGCAGTCGCTGCGCAAGGTCGTCCTTCCCCAGGCTGTGCGTCGCGTGATCCCGCCGCTCCTCAACGACTTCATCGGCCTGCAGAAGGACACGGCGCTCGTCGGCTTCCTCGGCTCGGTTGAAGCCTTCAAGCAGTCGCAGATCGACGCGGCTGCGACGTTCAACTACACGCCCTTCGTCGCGGCAGCCGTGCTGTTCGTCGCGCTGACGATCCCGCTGGCCCGCTTCACGGACTGGCTCGTTCTGCGCGACCGGCGCCGTCGACAGGCGACGGGAACCTGATGAGCGAGGCGCTGGTCGTCGACGGCGTGCACAAGTCCTTCGGGCAGCTGGAGGTGTTGCGCGGGGTCGACCTCGCGGTCGCCGAGCACGAGGTCGTCTGCCTGATCGGCGCGTCGGGCTCGGGGAAGTCGACCCTGCTGCGCTGCGTCAACCTGCTCGAGCCGATCGATGAAGGGCGGATCGTCGTCGAGGGCGAGGAGATCACCGGCCGCGGGGTCAACGTCAATCGTGTGCGCCGCCGCATCGGGATCGTCTTCCAGGCGTACAACCTCTTCCCGCACATGAGCGTCCTCTCGAACGTCACGCTCGCGCCTACGCTCGCGCTGGGGATGCCGCGAGCGCGGGCAGAGGCCGAGGCGACTGCGTTGCTGGACCGATTCGGTCTCGCCGACAAGCGCAAGGACTACCCGGACCGTCTATCCGGCGGACAGCAGCAGCGAGTTGCGATCGTGCGGGCGCTGGCGATGAAGCCCGACCTGATGCTGCTGGACGAAGTGACGAGCGCGCTCGACCCCGAGCTCGTCGCGGAGGTGCTCGAAGTGATCCGCGAGCTCGCGGCAGCCGGGATGACGATGCTGATCGCGACGCACGAAATGAGCTTCGCGCGCGACATCGCCGACCGAGTCTGCTTCCTGGACGAGGGCGTGATCCTCGAGCAGGGGCCCCCTACGCAGATCCTCAGCGAGCCCAGGGAGCCGAGGACGCAGCAGTTCCTCCAGCGCATCATCGAAGCCGGTCGGTTGTAGCTTTATGGGCATGCAGGAGCCCGACACCCGGAGAATCGACCTCACGCTCGAGCCGCTCGACGACTACGTCGTCATCCAGCCGTCCGACGAGGAGTCCGAGACGAACCTCGGCTTGATCATCCCCGCCTCTGCCGAGACCGACTGCCGGACCGGCGTCGTCACCGCGGTGGGAGCCGAGACAGGTGGGGTCGAGCCCGGCGACAAGGTGCTCTTTCCGAGTGACGCGGGCTACGAGGTGCGGCTCGCGGGGACGGCCGTGAGGGTCATGCGGCGCGGCGACTTGATCGCCCGCGTTCATGACTAGTGCCCCTTCCAGTAATGCCGTCGAGCTTCTGGGTCGCGAGCACCAAGCCAGAGGCCGCACTCGACCGCAGCAAGGCTGGTCTGCCTTGCTAAGGGCGAGGGTGGACTCTGGCGCAGCGTGATCGCGGGCCAGAAGCCGACATGTATTGCTGGAAGGGGCACAGCTCAGGTAGCGTGCGCACGCGTGACGTCCGTCGGCGACGCGCAGCCGATGAGCGCCAGTCCTAGCTCCATTTCTTTGCGCAGCAGCTCGAGGACGTGCGCGACGCCTTCCTCGCCGGCCGCTGCAAGTCCCCAGAGCATCGCCCGGCCGATGAGGACGCCACGCGCTCCGAGTGCCAGAGCCTTGAGCGCATCGGTGCCGCGACGCACGCCGCCGTCGAGGAGTACTTCTGCGCGGCCGTCAACCGCGCCCACGACCTCCTCGAGCGCGTCGAGGGAACTCGACACGCCGTCGAGCTGGCGACCGCCGTGGTTCGAGACGACGACTCCGGCGGCGCCGTGCTCGCACGCGAGTCGCGCGTCCTCGGCGGTGAGGATTCCCTTGACGACGACCGGGAGCCCATAGCCGGCGAGCCACTCGAGGTCGCGCCAGCTCAGACCCGTGTCGAAGCGTCCGCCGAAGAGGTCACCCGACATGGTGAGGTGCTCGGGAACCTTGAAGTCGATCCGGAGGTCGCGCTCACGCCGTCCGAGGTACGGCGTGTCGACGGTGAGGACGAGCGCGGAGAACTCGCTCTCAACTGCTTCGGCAATCAGGTCCTGAGTTTGCGAGCGATCCGCGAAGACGTAGACCTGGAACCAGCGCGGCGCACCCGGAGCGGCGGCGGCGACCTCGGCGGGCCTGGCCGTCGCCGCGGTCGAGAGGCACATGATCGTGCCGGCCGCAGCCGCCGCGCGCGCGGTTGCGAGCTCGCCGTCTGGATGCGCCATTCGCTGCAGTGCGAGCGGCGCGATCAGGATCGGCAGAGCAACATCGGTCCCGAGAATGGTCGTCGCGGTGGACACGGAACTGACGTCGACGAGCACGCGCGGCCGGAGCTTGCGCCGCTCGAACGCCGCGAGGTTGTCGCGAAGAGTGACCTCGTCTCCCGCCCCGCCGGCGAAGTAAGCGTGCGCGTTGGTATCGAGCTTCTGCTCCGCGAGCCGCTCGTAGTCCCAAACGTTGACCGGGCCGTCCATGAGGCGAGCGTAACCCGGACCCCAAGACAGTGTCTCGAAAGGCCGGTTGTTGAAATCGGGAGTGCTCGTGGGGGAAACGTGGTTTCCCCCACGCCAGAGCGGAGAGGGCGGGATTTGAACCCGCGACGCACCTTTCAGCACGTACGCGATTTCCAGTCGCGCTCCTTAGGCCACTCGGACACCTCTCCGTGCTGCGAAGCGGAGAAGGAGGGATTCGAACCCTCGATGGAGGCATTCACCCCCATAACGCCTTAGCAGGGCGCCGCCTTCAGCCACTCGGCCACTTCTCCGCGGACCCGCGCAGGATAGCCGAGGCATCTTCGGAAGACGGACGCGCGAGCAGAGCCCGCGCGTCCTCTAGGACGGCGCCGCCGAGTCGGCGCCTTCGAGGGCGCCGCCTTCAGCCACTCGGCCACTTCTCCGCGGACCCGCGCAGGATAGCCGAGGCATCTTCGGAAGACGGACGCGCGCGACGATTTCTCGGATCCCCCTCCCGGGGGAGGAAAGGTGGTACCGCAGCACGAAAATGAGCTTGCCGGCTCCCCCCTCATACCCCGGCAATCTGAAACCCGTCTGCGGCTATCCGAGGCGGGTTTCGCCTTTCAGGGAGTGGAGCGGTTCGCCCGCGCGGCCGCGGCCAGCGTCAAGACGAACTTCGAGTCTACGATGGGATGGCCATAGCTCGGCCGTGACGGTGCCCCCGTGATCGGCCGCACACTCCAGCGGTAACGCCCTGCCGCATAACGGAAGCTGTGAGGAAGGGTGAGCTGGTTCTTCGCGGTGCGCCTCTTGAGGACCTGGCGCCCATTGAGGAAGAAGCGAACTAGATAGGCACGCGCACCCTGGCTCGTCGACCACACCCAGGTACGCCCTGGGACGAAGGCGCCCGTGCCAACCGCACTCTGCGGTTTCGCCCCGGTTGGGGCGCCTGGAGCAACAGAAGTGGTTACCTGAGCCTCCGAACGCGGCAGCGCCGGAGCCTGCGTGCCTTTCGAGGTAGAGAAGAAATGATCCCACGCGAACGCGGCGACTCCCCCCAAAACGGCAAGGGTGGCGAGGACCACGACGAAGGCGACCTTGCGACTCCTCCGGCGACGGGGCTCCGGCTCGGGTGCCGGCTCCACGATGTCCGGCCGAGGATACGGTGGCGGCATCGGGCGAGGCGTCCGGGCCGAGACGTCATACGCCGGGGCGCTGTGCTCGTCCGGATCGGGTTTGGCGACGGCCGGTGCCGGCCTTGAGAGCTGTTCTCGCACCGCCTGGGCGAGCTCAGCGTGGCGCGCCTGTAGCCGCTCCAGAGTTTTGATGTCCAGCTCATCCAAGGTGGGCGCGAGGGTTACGTCCTCTGCCCCGTCCTTTCGGTCGAGCTCGTCTGGTTCCGATTTGGCGACGGCCGGAGCCTCGGTCGACAGCTGATCTCGCGGAGCCTGGCCGAGCTCAGCGTGGCGCGCCTGTCCCCGCTCCAGAGCTTCGATGTCCGGCTCATCCAGGGTGGGCGCAAGGGTTGCATCCTCTGCCCCCTCCTCTTGGTCGAGCTCGTCCGGTTCCGATTTGGCGACGGCCGGAGCCGCGGTCGGGAGTTGTTCCCCTACCGCCTGAGTGAGCTCACCGTGTTCGTCCGGTGCCGGCTTGGCAACAGCCGGAGCCTGGGTCGAGAGCTGTTCGCGCACGGCCTGGGCAAGCTCGGGCGACGAGACGAGCACAAGTTCCGGGCTGATCGGTTCCGATTCCTCGATTCGAGCGCGCGAGGTCATCGGTGACGAGGGTACCGCGTGCGAAGGGTGGCTGCGGGCCAGGATGTTGTCGCTGACCTCACGTGTCGTTGCGGCCATCGCCGCCTCCCCGACCGCTTGAAGGTCTGCGTCAAACGTCATATGGTTCAGGTGGTTTCTGCGGAGACCACGTAAAAATCTGCGGCGAGGGAGAGGCGTGTTGGGGACGCGGCGGGTTGCCCTGGAAATGTCACGCCTGAAAAGGACGCGACTAGCGGTCGTGCCCGCTTGCGTCCTCGCGGTCGGTCTTGTGCTGGCCATTGGGGCGGCCTCGCCTCCGGCGGTCTCCGCCGCGGGAGATCCGGTGATTGCGGCTGCCGGCGACATCGCCTGCGACCCGGCGAACCCGAACTTCAAGGGCGGCGCAGGGACGTCTGCAAACTGCCGTCAGAGATACACGTCGGATCTAGCCGTCGGGACGGGACTCACCGCCGTCCTTCCGCTCGGGGACAACCAGTACGAGTGCGGCAGCCTTCAGGCCTTCCAGCAGTCGTACGACCCGAGCTGGGGTCGCGTGAAGTCGATTACGCATCCGGCGGTGGGTAACCACGAGTACCTCACGACCGGCGGCACCGGCTGCGATGCCTCGAATACCGCCGCGAAGGGGTACTTCGACTACTTCGGCGCATCTGCAGGCACTCGAGGCCAGGGCTACTACAGCTACGACGTGGGCAGCTGGCACATCATCGCGCTCAACTCCAACTGCGGAGATGCGGGCGGCTGCAGTCCAGGCAGCGCACAGGGGCAGTGGCTGGCGAGCGATCTCGCGGCGCACACGAATAGCTGCACGCTCGCCTACTGGCACATCCCGCTCTTCAGCTCAGGCGGGCGCGCGGCTCCGAACTCGCAGTCGTTCTGGACGGCACTCTACGCCGCGGGCGCAGATGTGATCCTCAACGGACACGACCACACCTACGAGCGCTTCGCTCCGCAGGATCCCTCCGGTCGACGCGACAACGCGAAGGGCATCCGCGAGTTCATCGTCGGGACAGGCGGCGCGAACCACACGTCTTTCACAACGATCATGCCTAA